>Ga0080013_1005367_pt1 | contig 11997 bp, 5 predicted proteins | sample ETNvirenome_6_85_FD_69236 | JGI IMG/M metagenome (GOLD analysis project Ga0080013, IMG submission 69236) | Marine viral communities from the Pacific Ocean - ETNP_6_85 (SPADES assembly) (version 2) | ecosystem: Environmental > Aquatic > Marine > Oceanic | place: Pacific Ocean | collected 2013-06-19 | reverse complement strand
TCAACAGTTCAATACAGTGAAGCATCAACAGTAGATATAGGAGACACAGCAGATGTCAAATTAGCTGTAGTAGAAACAGGAGGAAGCTTAGCTTTACAAGCTACAGTAGCATCAGATGATTGGTCTGTAAAGACTTTAGTAAGAGGATTATAATATGGGGTTTTATAGAGGCCCTAAAATAGTAACGGATGGGTTAGTACTTGCTTTGGATGCAGCAAGTAAAAGAAGTTATGTTTCTGGTAGTTCTACTTGGTATGATTTAAGTGGAAATGATTATAATGCAACAGTTGAAAGTAGTGTATCATTTAGTTCTACTTATGGGGGAGGTTTAACAACATTAAATGATTTAAATAACGCTAATCAAAGTATATATGGTTCTATTAGTCTAAGTAGTGAATATTATACATGGGAAATATGGTTTACAAATAATGGATCTCAAGGTGCAGATGCTAGTGCTTTTGGCGTCAAAGATTCAGGTGGAATTACTTCTAATGGATTTAGAGCACAACCAGCAATTCAAACATGGATAGATGGTTCTCTAGATGTAACTACAACAGCAGCCGCTACTAGTTCACCTACTCAAGTAATTCAAAGAAGATCGGGAATAACTTTTAATGGATTTGTTAATTCAGTCCTGTCTGATACGGATACTGGAGATAGTGAATATGGAACTTATACATCTTATAGTATGAATGATAGAAGTTTTACTATTTCAAATAATGGTTGGAATGGAACATATTATATAGTTAGAATGTATAATAGAGCTTTATCAAATGAAGAAATATTACAAAACTATGATGCTACAAAATTAAGATTCGGATTATAATGTTTACAGGACCTAATATAGTAAGTAATGGATTAGTATTTGGATTTGATACTGGGTATCCCCTTGTGTCAGATAATCTAGATAGTTATAAATTTAACAAAGGAGAACCAACTGAGAATTTAGTAGGTAATTCAACTTTTATTGGTACCACCGGAACCCAAACCCAGGGAGTTAGTCCTACATATTGGGTATTTAGTGGAGAAACGGAATCAACTGGGTTTCAATTTTATAATTCTGATACCTCTCCTATACCTTTAAAATTTCCAAATGAAGGAGCAGTAGTTACCACCGGCCCAGGTAATAATTCAAATAGAAGAATTTATTTTAGGAGAACAGATTTACTTGCTAATACAACTTACACTATGTCTTGCTGGATGTATTTTAGTAGAGCATTTAATAGTGCATGGTCTAAATTTCAATATGATTCTGAGAATACTGGTTTACTTTCAGAGTACTTCGACAGTTTTTCTACCTACGCCTCAGCAAATGGATATGGATTGAATGAGTGGTTTTTTTGGGAAGGTACTTTAACTACAGAAAGCACAACAGAAAAATGTTATTGGGGTCCGGTAATCAGCAGAACTGCTGATGTATTAGTAGGAATGCAGAGAATGCAAGTAGAGGTAAAGGAACATAAAACACCATTCATTACCAGAACCAGATCAGTATCAGGTTCATTAATAGATTTAACCAGAACAACAGATATAGATGTAACTAATGTATCATTTGATTCAAATGCACAAATTACATTTGATGGCACGGATGATTATATAGATAAAACAAGAAAGCAGTATACTATAGAAGAATCATGGTCTGTAGAAGTAATATTTAAGCCTACAGATAATACTGATACTTCTTGGAATGGGCTATTTGGAGGCCATCTTACTTATGGAGGCTACTGGATGTTTCATAGTGCTGGTAATTTAACCTACTACGAAGGGCATAGTGGAATATTAGGAACTATGATTACATATAGATCTTGGACCAAAGCTAATACATTTACAACAGATGACTACCATCATCTTACCATAACCTACACCCCAACCAACGCAACATCAGGATCTTATGATCTTTACTATAATGGAGGTGAAAAAACTGATAGTTTTTCTTGGGCATTTACTTGGAGTAATAGTTTAGACTCTAACTACATAGGTAAGGGTGATAGTAGTAGATATGGAACAAATGATATTCATATCTATAAAGAATATAATAGAGCTTTATCTGCAGCAGAAGTAAAACAAAACTACAATGCAATTAAAGATAGGTTTAATATTTAAAAAGAAAATAATATGAGCAGATTTCCAAACAGAAGATGGTTAGTTATTCCAACATCAATTACAGGTTCAATTGACTTTGGCCAAGTATACCAATCATCTGCAAACAATTTAAGAACATCAGTAGATGGTACACAAACATTTGTAAAATATGATATCAATGAAGTTACTCAATCATATTCAACAACATCGACAGATCCAGAAACTTCGGAAGAAACTACATATACAACTGAAGCAGGAATATATGGCAGACCTTCTATTTATTCAGGTAGTTATACTGAGTATAATCATCAAGACATATTATCATTATTGGCAACGGATGTATGGACTTCAGATGAGGGGTTAGGATAATGGCAACAACAGGAGGACCAAACACAGTAGAAGATGGATTAGTATTTGGGGTTGATACTGGGTATCCCCTTGTGTCAGATAATCTAGATAGTTATAAATTTAACAAAGGAGAACCAACAACTAATAAACTTAATAATACTATATTAGGTCAAGGAAATGGCGCAAGTCTTGATTCAGATGATTTCGGCACTTATATCCAATTAGCAGATATTACATCAAGTTATTCTAGACTTCAAATTCCTAGCATCACAGTTGTATCGAATGAAGTATATACCTGGTCATTCGAAATTTACTTACTTGAAACAATGACCCGAAGCGGTAATTATACATTTGATACAAATGCATATTCAGATCAATTTCCTAGTAGTAATGATGATTCTAGAGTTACTGCTACACATAATAGACCTGATACAATATATGCTAATGAATGGACACCAATAAGTTTAACAGTTACAATGCAAGATAGTTTAACTGGAGCTTATGCATATGATTTTTTTAATTTCTATTATCCTGGCTTTCAAAATCAAAAAGTATATTATAGAAATATGCAATTCGAGACCAAAGGACATAAAAGTCCATATGCGGGTCAAGGAGGAACCAGATCAGTATCAGGTTCATTAATAGATTTAACCAGAACAACAGATATAGATTTATCCAATGTTTCTTTTGATTCAAATGCACAAATGTCTTTTGATGGCACGGATGATTCAATAGCTATTCCATCAGTTACTTTAGGTAATGGAAATTGGACGGTAGAATTTGTTGCAAATGCGAATAGTTCAGGGTATCATATGATGTCTAATAGCTCCGGAGGCCCTGTTAGTAATGCTATGGGAGTTCTTAGTAACAAAATGCACTATAAAAATTATGATGGTGCATGGCAATCAATTAATAGTAATACAACAGTAAATTATAATGAAATTTATCATTTAGTGTATGTGAATAGAGATGGAGGAAGTGATAATTCAGGATCAATGGATATGTATATAAATGGTGAGAAAGATTCTAATTCTGGTACTAATAGTTATACTACAAATGGCGGCCCAGTAAATGCAATAGGAAGAAGTTGGGCAGGATACTTTGATGGAGAAATTTACATATGTAGACGATATACAACAGGATTATCAGATGAAGAAGTAAAACAAAATTATAATGCACTCAAAGGTAGATTTAATATATAGCACAATATATTTATAAGTATAAATGTTCTTTTGGACAATGAAAAAAGGATAAGACATGGCAAACGAATTTAAAGTACGTAAAGGCCTTATAGTACAAGGCTCCGGTTCAACCGGCGATAATACAATATTAGATGTTCAAGGTAATCAAGGACAACTATTCTCAATAACAGATTCTTTAGAAGGAACTTTATTCTCGGTAGGCGATATTTCAGGTATTCCTATATTAGAAGTATTTTCAAATGAAATAGTAAAGATAGGTACTTTCGGTAGTGAAGGTATAATAGTAAATGGCTCCAATGTAACAGCCTCAGGAGATATAAGCGCAAGTGGAACTATTACAGGTAATTCAATAGTAGGAACTATTGGAACTGCAACCCAAGGAACAATAGATCATGATTCGTTAGCAAACTTTACATCGAATGAACATTTCACCCAAGGTAATATAACAACAGTTGGAACAGTTACATCAGGTAACGTTACAGCAATACTACCAACTAGTATTGTTTCAGCTTCAGCACAAATAGCAACAGAAATATCAGGAGCCTTTACTTCAACCTCATCAAGTTTAGCTTCAAGAACAACTACATTAGAAGCCAACGGAGTATTTACTGCAACAGGAATTAGTGGTTCGTTCACAGATGCATCTTCTAGTTTAGCTTCAAGAACAACAACTCTTGAAGGAAATGGAGTATTTACTGCAACAGGAATTAGTGGTTCATTCACAGATGCCTCATCAAGTTTAGCTTCAAGAACAACTACATTAGAAGGCAATGTAGGACAAGCCGTAAATACAACATCAGATGTTCAATTTAACCACATAACAGCCTCAGGAAATATAAGTTCAAGTGGAACAATAACAGCTAATGCATTTACAGGAACCCTAACAGGAGGTGTTACTGGTGACGCAACAGGCTTAACAGGAACCCCTAATATAACAGTAGGCAATGTTACAGCCACAGGCAAAGTTACAGCCCAAGAATACCACACAGAATTCGTTTCAGCTTCAATAATGTACTCAAGTGGCTCAACTAAATTTGGAGATACAATAGACGATGTTCATAGTTTTACAGGTAGTATAAATTTAAGTGGTAGTCTTACTGTAGAAGAAAATAGTAAAATATATTTTGATTCAACAGATACATACATTTATGCAGGTACTGGGGGAAATGAAGATTTATACATTGGAGCAGATGATGATATACTTTTACAACCAGACGATGATTTAATTATTTATGCAGGTGGCACTCAATATGCAAGATTTTTTGGTGCTGAAGAAACAGTAAGAATTGGTGGTATTAGTACTGCTGCCCCAACTTCAAAACTCGAAGTGGAAGGTAATATAAGTTCAAGTGGAAATCTTATTGCAAATGAAATCACAGCCTCAGGTAATATAACAGTTGGTTCTATTAAGGCTACAACTTTAGTACCATCAAGTCATATATATTTAGGTGCTACAAAATATCTTTATTTAGATGGTGGTGGTGATACACATATAAGAGAAAGTTCTGATGATACCATTCAAATTTCAACTGGCGGTACAGTTAGAATGGTTATTTCGGATACGGCAACTTCAGTTGCTAATATAGACATAACCGATACAACTGATGCTGGTGATGCTAGTGGAGACACAGGAGCTCTTAGAACAGAGGGTGGAGCTAGTATAGCTAAAAAACTATATGTGGGTACTGATTTAAGTGTTGGTGGTCACATAACAGCCTCAGGTAACATAAGTTCAAGTGGAACAGGTGATAATTTCTTTAATGGTAATTTTAAATTCGATGGTGATACAACTATTTCAACAGTCGGTTCTAGCGATGATATATTAATAAACCCGGCTGCAATTTTATATCTAGGATCTGCTAATGCGGACACAGTAGAAATAGGAAGACAATCAAGTACCGTACCTGTTAAAATATTTGCTGGATCTTCGACCCCTACTCTTGAAGCAAAAAGCGGTCATATAACAGCCTCAGGTAATATAAGTTCAAGTGGAAATATTAAAGGTAATAATATCACTACAGCAGGGGATATAACTATTGGTGATGACCTTAATATCGCTGGAGATCAATTAACATTTACAAATGATGCGGCTAGCGCATATATAAGAGGTGCTGATGCTTTATTTTTAGAGTCTGATCACGACAATGATGACTCTTCAGAAAAACCTATTTATTTTTATCAAAACGGTGCGGAAATGGCATATATAGCCACCCATGGTTTAAAAGTAAATTCTCACATAACAGCCTCGGGTAATATAAGTTCAAGTGGTAGAGTTTATGGTACACATTTTGGAACAGGTAATGCTAATAGAAATGCATTAGATCTAGGAACTGATAACACAATGCAGTTTAGAGTCAATGATGGAAGTAGATTAACACTTACTCAAACTGTATTTAGACCATCAACAGATGAAGCTGTAGCATTAGGTAGAACAGCTCAAAAATGGTCAGAACTAGTAGTTAATCATGTAACAGCCTCAGGCAATATAAGTTCAAGTGGAACAGTAACAGCAAATGCATTTGTAGGAGACGGTTCATCAATAACTGGAGTAACTGCAGAATGGGACGGTACACATACAGGAGACGCTGAAATTACAGGCAGTTTAACTGTTGTAGGTGATGTAAAAGTTACCACTGGCAAGTCTTTTAGAATGTATAATACAGCAGGAACCGGATGGGGTCAAATGATGTTAAATGAAGTTGACGACATGATAGAGTTGAACAGAGGACTTCAACCATCAGGCGATGCCGGTGTAGACTTAGGTGCTTCAAATCAAAGATGGGACAATGCTTATATAGATGACTTGTTTGTAACTGGAGAAGTTCAAGGTGGAAGCTTAGACATAAACGGTGACGCTGATATATCAGGTAATTTAACAGCCTCAGGTAATATAAGTTCAAGTGGGACAGGTTCATTTGCAATGGTTGGTATAGGAACTACTAGTCCTAGTGAAAAGCTCCACCTTTATGGAAACGCAAATGCTGATGTTAAATTAAAACTTGAAAATGATTTCTCAGGAAAAAATGCAGTTTTAGTAGTAGATGGTGGAGATGGGGGAGATGCTGTAATACATCTTGCTGAAGCTAGTACAGTGAAAAGTATTATTACCTATGATGGAGGAACAGATGTTCTAAAGATTATAAATGATGGCTCAACATCTACTGAACATTTAGCAATATCTTCATCTGGAAATGTAGGTATAGGAACATCTTCACCAACAGAAAAACTTACAGTAGCAGGTAATATAAGTGCAAGTGGAGATGTATATGCTCAAAAATATTATTTACATCCAACAAAAGATACATATATAGGTTCACTTGATAGTGGAGACGATATAGCTTTAGAAGCAGCTGATGATATAAGAATTAGACCACAGGATGATGTATCTATCCATCATGGTACTACAGAATATGTAAGATTTGATGGTGGAAATCAAAGAGTTGGTATCGGAACAAATAGTCCTGCTGAACCATTAACAGTAGCAGGTAACATAAGTGCAAGTGGTAATTTATCTCTTGGAAATGGTGGTGATGGAGCATCCAGATTAATGGTTATTGATGATGATAAACAATTAACTCTAGAAAAAACACCAGGAGGTTATTTCACCTCATTTGGTTATGATAGTAATCAAAATTACATAACATATTATTCAACTCCTGGAATGCTTATTGGTTATGGTTCATCTACTGGACAAGCTCCTTCAGTTGACACATTATTTTTAAAGTCAGATGGTAAAGTTGGTATAGGAACTACTAGTCCGACCAATATGCTTCACATAGTTGAATCAGGAAGCTCTAATTATCAGTTAAGAATAACCGCTACTGGTTCTGCTGGTAATGAAAATTCTGCCGGTATTTACTTAGAAGCTAAAAATGATTACACTCAAGACGCTTTTATTAGATCTGATGATAATGGTATGACCATTGGTACTACTAATAATGAAAACGTTAGTATAGTTACCAACAATAATGAATATTCAGTAATATTTAGACACGGATCTAATCAACCAAATGATATTTACTTTCATGGTCAAAACTCAACAGGTTTATTCTTATCAGCGAGTGGTGATGTAGGTATTGGAACAACCACACCACCAGAAGCCCTAACAGTAGCAGGTAATATAAGTGCATCAGGAACAATAACAGCTAATGCATTTACCGGAACTCTAACAGGAACAGCAACAGGTTTAACAGGAACCCCTGATATAGTTGTAGGCTCATTAACAGCAACATCAATAACATCTTCAATTGTAACTTCATCAATATTATATACAGAGGGTTCAAATATATTTGGAGATTCCTCAGATGACACACATAAGTTTAATGGAAGTATAACAGCCTCAGGTCATATAAGTGCAAGTGGAACAGGTTCGTTTGGGCATGGGTATTTTGATGGTAACGTTGGTATAGGAACAACTACACCAGATACTAAGTTAGAAGTTTTTGAAGGTTATTTAAAGGTTGGAGATTCATCGAATACTGGTTATGGAATAACTTTAGAAAGAAATTCAGCTACAATTGGTAATATAAACACAGCAAACAATCGAATAAATATACAATCATCAAATGATCAAGATGTAGAACTGAGAGATACTGATGGTAATAATTTGATTTTGAAACATGGTGGAAATGTTGGTATAGGAACAACAACACCAAGTCAACTATTAACAGTAGCAGGTAATATAAGTGCAAGTGGAACTGGTTCATTTTCAGATGGTAGATTTACAGGTAATGTTGGTATAGGAACGACAACTCCTGCTGAACCTTTAGATGTAGTTGGATATATGATGACGAACACAGGTGTTAAAGCACCAAAAGTTCAAGGAGTTGGTGCTACAGGTTTAGGTCTTTATGATGATAGTGGAACAAATGGTATCTTTATAGAAGATGGTGGTAATGTAGGTATAGGAACAACTTCACCAGCAGAAAAACTTACAATCCAAAATACTAATTCTATAGTAAAGTTTGGTGATATTCAAACTACATTTTCATCATCAGGAACAAGTACAGTACCTGATGTTTTAATTAAAGACAAAGATAATAGTGATACAAGAGCTGCTTTACAGGTTCAAGGTAATAATGGTGCACAAGAAGTATTATTCGCAGCTAGTAGTGGTAAAGTAGGTATTGGAACAACAGCCCCAGCAGAAAAACTAACAGTAGAAGGTAATATAAGTGCAAGTGGAGAAGTAAATATCAATGTGACCGATGCTTTATTTTCTTCCAAACTTTCTGTCAATGGTGATGCTTATTCTGCTGGAGGATGGAAAGTAGGATCTACAGCAACTTATGTAGGAAAAATGCATAATCTAGGTGGAGTACTTACTCTAGAAACTGATTCGAATAGAGATATACAATTTGGTGATTCTTCAGATCAATCAGGTTCATTATTTATTGATACATCTGCTGCAAAAGTTGGTATAGGAACACAAACACCAGGAGAAAAATTAGAAGTAGTAGGTAATATAAGTTCAAGTGGAACAATAACAGCAAATGAATTTGTAGGAGGCGGTTCGGGAATAACAGGATTATCTGCAGCTGCTATTTCTACATATAATAGTAGTGGAGATAATAGAGTTGTAACATCTGTAAATTCTTCTACTGTACAAGGTGAAGCTAACTTAACATATGATGGTAGTGGATTAAATGTAATAGGCCACATAACAGCATCAGGTGATATAAGTGCAAGTAGTACATCAACAGGTTCATTTGGTAGAATTGAAGTAGGTAAAATAGAACACAGGAATGACCCAAACACAGGAATAAATTTTGCATCTGATACTATCCAAATGAAAAACAATAATGTCCAAACTTTACAACTAGGAACAACAATTGGATCTGACTTTGGAAATGCCTCATATCCAACAAGAATATCTGGTTCAACCATTGATATATTAGGCCACATAACAGCATCAGGTAATATAAGTTCAAGTGGAACTACATATACTAAATTTTTAAGAATACCACAAGGACAAGGAACTAGTGATGGTGCAATTTATTTCGGTGATTCTATTGTAGGCGATAATGGAATTATATATGATGATAGCACTGATTTAGTATTAGGATATAATGATTCTGATGTGGTCTCAATTAATGACACTAGAGTTGCAATAAGTGCTAAAACATATTTTAGCCTAACAGGTGATGTAACAGCCTCAGGTCATATAAGTGCAAGTGGAAATGTGTATGGAAATAGATTATTTGTTGAAGATTTAGCTTTAGCAAAATCATCTGATGGAGATATAAGTCTAGGCACCACTGGTTTGGCTTTAAGTCACATAACAGCCTCAAGTGATATAAGTGCAAGTGGAACAGTAACTGCAGCCACCCTTACAACAACTGCTGGAACAGTAGGAGGCTCTGCAATTATAACAGTTGCTAATATTGCAAATCAAGATTTTAGTGGTATTACTGCAGGAGAAGCTACACAAGTTACTGCTGCAGCCCAACCAAACATAACATCAGTAGGTACATTAACTAATATAAATACATCAGGTAATATAACAGCCTCAGGTAATATACGTGCAAGTGGAACTATCACAGGTAATGCATTAACTTTATCTGGTTTAGCAAATCAAAGCTCAGAAGCAACTGCAGTTGTTATAAATGGTAGTTCAGTAGTAGGAACTAGAGAATTAGGTTCAAACGCGTTTACAACAACTACAATTGGAACAACAACAGCTGAATTAACTGCTGGTGATGGATTAACATCAGCTGGAACATTTACAGGCGCTACAGCTAGAACATTTTCAGTAGATTCTGGTTCAATGGTAGCTTATTATTCAAGTTCTATATTTAGTAAGGTTAGTGGAGATGTTGCAATTACCGCAGCTGGAGTCGCAACAGTCGGAGATGGTATAATTTCTTCTTCAGCCCAAATTGCAACAGATATTTCAGGCTCTTTAGGAACAAATGCCACTTTAATTAGGTCTTTAACTGCAACAGGAATATCTGGTTCATTCACAGATGCATCTTCTAGTTTAGCTTCAAGAACAACTACATTAGAAGCCAACGGAGTATTTACTGCAACAGGAATATCTGGTTCATTCACAGATGCATCTTCTAGTTTAGCAAGTAGAATTACATCCATAAACAGCTCAAATGTTACATCTATAGTTGCTACTGCTAATGAAACAACTGTAAGTGGAGCAACAGGAGCTGTAACAATTGGTATTGCTGATGATGTAACTATTCCTGGCAAATTAACAGCAGATACTCGTATATTTGCAGTAACATCCAACTCAACTGGTGATTATGAAGGAGATGTTGTATATTTTGGAAGTGCAGAAGGTATGACAGCAGGAGGCATATGGCATTATGTTTTAGATGAAGGTGAAGCTGGAGTATGGACGGAAGCAGATGCAGACGCAGAAGCTACTTGTGATGGATTATTAGCAGTCTCCTTAGGAGAGGACCCTGATGCAGACGGAATGCTTCTAAGAGGTATGGTAACTTTGAATCATCTGCCTGGTGCAATATCCGATACATTATTTGTATCAACAACAGCAGCAGAAGCTACTTCAACAGCACCAAGTGGAAATCTAAATATTGTTCGTATAATAGGATATTGTCTAGATAATACCTATGGCAAAATTTGGTTTAATCCAGATAATAGCTACATAGAAGTCTCCGGAGGATAATGCCAGAAATTAGTAAAATATCTTCAGTAGCTATAGGAAGTATAGGTAAAATATTTGGTATAGCAAAATCTAGTATGGGTAAATTCATGGGGATTTCAGCACCAGCAGCATGGTCTAATACTTATTCAATTGATCTTGACGGAACTAATGATTACATGACAGCTGATGGTATTTTTGATGATATAAGTGTATCTGCAGGAACTATATCTATGTGGATAAAGCTTGATCCAACTGGGTACAATGGTGTATTAATAAAAGCTGACGTAGATAAAAGCAACCAGATTGGTATGGCTTATTTAAATAGCAGTAATGAAATGAGATTCCAATATAAAGCTGGTGGAACAAATAAAACAATAGACCATAGCGTTAGTATTGAAAGTGATGGAAATTGGCACCACGTTGTTCTAACGTGGGACACGGAAGCTGATCAGTTAAAAGGGTATATTGATGGGTCGCAAGTTGGTGATACGGTGACTGAATTAGGTGAATGGTCTGGAGAAATTGATGCTTTTCGAGTAGGTGGAAATAGTATAGCTGATAATTCGTTTGTAAATGGACATATCGATCAAGTAGCAATATTTACCTCTGTTGTTTCAGCTTCAACTTTATATAACAGTGGTACTCCCTATGATTTATCAAGTATATCAAACTTAGTTGGATATTGGGAAATGAACGAAGGAACTGGTACTAGTATAGCAGATTCTTCAGGTACAGGAAATACTGGAA
>Ga0080013_1005366_pt1 | contig 11998 bp, 14 predicted proteins | sample ETNvirenome_6_85_FD_69236 | JGI IMG/M metagenome (GOLD analysis project Ga0080013, IMG submission 69236) | Marine viral communities from the Pacific Ocean - ETNP_6_85 (SPADES assembly) (version 2) | ecosystem: Environmental > Aquatic > Marine > Oceanic | place: Pacific Ocean | collected 2013-06-19 | reverse complement strand
TCCTGTGTAGGGAGTTGCCAGCACAGACCACGCGCCGGTGGATCTGTGTCTGGATTTGACTTGTACATCCCTGGTTGTACCGCTCTGGGCTACGCGCTCATGGGCCACCAAGACTGTCTCATCCGGCAAAGTGATTGCGTGCGGGTTCACTATCTCGCTATTCAGATATGAAGGGCCTCCGTCCGTCCATTCCACATCCTCCCAATGCGTAATAATAGAGGGACTGTCCCACCCTCGATAGAGCGTGTCTCCCTCGTTCCTCCAAACAAACCCCCCAGAGCCTCTGGCACCGGGCATACCGGATCTCTCTGTGCGGATCGTTAATACCTCGGACTCTTGCGCTGTGTAAATCTCCCCGCTTGCGTTTAAAGTCATGTGAGACGCAGAAGTGGAGGGAGTGTCTGGGAGAGGTCCCGCCTCTGTATATGTGGACTGCGCCGCCCAAATCGAATCGGCAGACAATCGAACGTCCGGAAGCAGAAGCCCACGGTATCTGTCTACGCTTTTATCTGCCATTTTAGCCCCTCACCTTATGCCCTACTTTAGTATCTCCCCGCAATGCCGCCCGCAGGGGAGACCCCACCCTCCGAAGGTTATCTTGAACCACGGTATCAAAGGCTTTGTGAGTGTAGCGGTTCTGCACCACGATAGGAGTCTGCCTCGCTTCCCCTCTGTTTAACTCCCGGAGACCCTCCTCTCCTATCCTACCCATGGCGGTAGAGTTTAGAATCCCTTCCCCCCGGGTTACGCGGATATCTCGTTCGTCTGGAGCAAGTCCACCCATATGGAATTGCGGGGGTTGTTGACTTGTCACTTTTGCAACTGCCACGCTTGAAGTAGCTAAAACTGCACCTGCCTTGATAACGTCCACGGGAGGCGGGAGGCTAGCCGCCACAGAAATTCCCTCCGCCGTCCGGATCGCAATGTTCGCCAGTGCTGCAGCTTGGTTTATTCGGAAGATCCGGAGAGCCGCCTCCGCGCTAGCTGCGCTTTCATTATCCAAAATCAAAGCCGTTGCATCCTCTACCGCTGTAGCCAATTCAGTAGACGCGGAAACCATAGCAGTCTTCTTTTGCTCGAACAACGCTATGGATCTTGCGGAGGCTTGGGCTTCTGTTTCCCCCATTCCTTCCGTTGCTTCGGTTTGGTATTCCCAGAGGTCCTTTATGTGTTGCTGCTTGAGCGCTTGAAGCGCCTCCAAGCCTTGAGCCTGGACCTCCGTGTCTTCAGCATGAGCCGCTTGGATGGTTTGGATGTTGGCGATCTCTCTCCTCTGCTGCTCCAGGAGCTTCTCTCTCCCAGAAAGCGTGGAGAGGATAGCCGCCTCCTCTGCCTTCTCTAACGAAACCAAAGCAGAAGCCCGGAGAGCGTCCTCCCGGGAAGCCTCCGCTCTGGCTTGGGTATCCTTGCGCTCCTGAGCCGCCCTTGATTTTTCGGCTGCGGCTAGCGCTTTGGTTGTCTGCTCCAGGTTTTCTTTGGAGCGGATCTCGTACTCGGCTTGGTCTATGGTCTCGTCTCGAACCCGCTCTATTTTCTTTAGGGCTACCTGCTCTTTTCCCAATCGACCTATCAGTTTATCTCTTTGCGCAATCGCTTTGTTTTGATCGGCTATGTCTTCCTTCGTCGTAGACGCTCGGGCTTTGGCTTGGATGGACTCGTTAATCGCGTCTACTTCTTTTTGAACAGCTAGCACCTTCAAGCGCTGAAGGTCGATCTCTTCCTTTGCTCCCTTTCGGATCTTCGCGGTGGACTCCTCCACCTTCACATCTACCAAGTCCAAAATACCAGTGAATATCTGATAGGATTCTCTGACCTCGTCAATGGTAGATCGGAAAGAGTCATAAGCGCTTTGGGCTTCTGTCGCGCCTTTGGCAGCGCTCTCCATTGCCTCCTCTGCTTTTGCTGCGTCTTGCTGGAGCAAAAAATAAGCGCCCCCCAAAACCGCAACCGCCGCGGCAACCGTGGCAAGAACGGGACCACTAAGCAAAGCGCCCTTGCTCAATGCCTCCACACCTCCGGCAGCATCTCCGACAAGCCGCGTAACTCCTGCGAGTTCTGGGGAGACCATATCAAGAGCACCCGCCAAACCTTGTAAAACAGAATCCGCGTCCCCCGCTGAATCGGTAAAGTCCCCCAATCCTTTGGCACTCGCTTTGGTTTCTTTTGTGAGGGCTTTGGTTTTCTTTGCTGCTTTGGTGGAAGCGCCTCCCACGTTCTTATCTAAGCTATTCCCCAATCCCTGGCCGGATTCGTTCACCTTGTCCAGCTGATCCGAAATCTTTTTGAGGTCTCCCTCAAATTCTGAGGTATCCGCAACAAACCCGAGCTTTACTGTTCCACCGTCTGTAGTCGTGCTCATTGGTTACGCCCCTCGTCTCTCTAGCATTCTATCAAATCGCCGCCTCTTGGACTCCTTCTCTTTTTGCGCTCTCTCCTTGGGAGATTCCATCCGGAGCCGCCAATCTGCCAAAAGAGAAGCCTGGTCCGAAGGGGACAAGCTTTGGAACCACCCGGGACTCTTTCCCCACTCTTTCGAGATGTGAAGCCCTACCCGGTCGAGCGCTCCTCTTTGGCTTCTGTAAAATCCGCGATCTCCTCCACCTCTTGCTCCTTGGGAAGAAACAGAGCCAACGAGTGTAGAACCCCCGGACCCACAGAATACAGAACAGAAGGAGGAACCCCTCGCCCCATGAACCAATCCAAAGCCAAAGCCCCATAAGCTACAGGGTCCCCCTCTACTACGTTGTAGCGGGGGGCACCTTGCACGCAAACCCCAATAGAAGCCGCACAAAGTCTGGAGAGATGCACCCGTGAAGGAGAGCCGGTCCAAGCCGTTACTAAATCATTGATGATCGCAAAAGACTTGGGGCGCGTGAGTTGTACACTCTCGCCCAAAGAACCCCCCAAATTTACGGGGTCCATCCCCATCAACTCTGACCGGTGAAGGTGGTAGATCCGTAAACCTCTGCGCTCACATTAATCACGTTTGGATCTCCCTCGCTGAACGAGTAAGTAAACAAACACGAGGCGAGGACTGCGCTGTGATCTGCGGTGTCGTCATGATCAGTACCCTCAATATTCAAACGACAATTAAGCAAATACGGGGAGTAAGCCCCAGAAGCTACAGACTTCCACGCAGAAGCCGCACCCGCTTGGGTAATCACATCAATCAAGTTGGTGGAGGTTCCGTCTGTGAAGTCTCGCATATGCACAGAAAAGCTCAGAGACTGCACAGGATCATCTGCGAGGCGAACCCCGACGATGGTTCCACGATCTCGAATAACCACGCGATCACTTTTATCGCCGCTAAAACTAAGATCCCCCTCCTCGTAGCTTACAACGTACTCCAAAGCCGTGGGAGAGGTCCCGTCTATTAGAGTTATCGATCCATCTCTTCTTACCTTCGGTACAGTGCTAGCGGCCATGGTTTAACCCTCCAAGGATAATTGTGTGTATTGGTTCTGGCGATTCACCCTAACTTTAACAGATCTCCCCGTGGATGCGAGAGAGTTCCTGATTGCTTCCAACAACCTATCGCGTAATTTTGGGAGGTGGTTCGCTATCAGGTTCTCCCGAACGAGCTTCCACTCCTCCGTCTTTCCCTTAGCGCGTCGGACAAAACCCGCGTAGGGCTTCCCCGAATAGTACCCCTTTGCGTTATTCAAAAAGGTAATAGTGCGGATCCCCTCGGTAGCTTGTAGGGACTTGGTCCAGCCAGAAAGAGACCTCCCCGTCTGTGCAAGGTTTCTCCCCTTGTACTTCCACCCGATCCACTGATCCTGGGTGGCCTTCAGCATCTCTCTACCGCTCTCCTCAAAAACAGAAAGAGCAGGACCCTCCAAGCGAGCCTTAAAACTGGAGAGATCCACAGAGGTGGTGATCTTAACCCGAACGGAGATCGGGGAGGTCATGCGTCCAACCCCCTCATAAACTCCAAGGTAATCTCTCGCAGAGACCGATCCGGAAATCTCTTTTGCATGGCTGCGATCTTCTCTTCGGTTTCGTCGATCTTCTTACGAAGTGCCGCCAATATTACCAGCTTCAAAGAGTTCCAGGAACCAGGAATCAAGGTTCTCCACAGCTCCCCCCTGGACCCCGAACGATGCACCCACTCCGCGTAATACATAGGGTTTTCTATCAGAATGGCATAGTCACCGAAAGAGGTAACCGCGCTAATCTCCCACCGGTCCCGAGAGGTTCCAGTATCCACCGGCCACCCGTTTTTAATGGTCTGGATTAGAACCTCCATCCAAAAGGACAAGACAGAGAACTCCGCAGGAGTGAGAGACCGAGCGGAACCATGCGCCTTAACAACGTGTTTTTCTATAGACTTCAAACGAATATCTACAGAGACCCCCGCCATCTAAACCACCAGGGTTAAATTGTAGGTGAGTAACACGGGGTAAGAATGGATTAGATATCCCCCGCTCCCCACGTACTCCCCCGAAGCTGCGCCGATCTGAAGGCTCACCCCTTGAGTCAAGGAGGTGTTTGAAGCGGATAGGTGTTTCCAAGTGGAATGCAGATCCGTAAGAGCTTGGGAAGGTGCCGCTTGTCCTTCGTTTGGGGCTAACTTGTGGCATAGCTCCACCGTTAGACTCTGGGTAACGCGCAGCCCGGGAACGTCTGCACGACCTCTACCGGGAGAGCTTGAAGGAGACAAGGTCCCAAGACGAACAGAGAAGGATCTATCCATCCGGGGTGAGGCTTCGTTCCTCACGCCCAAGGGAGAACGCGCCTCCTTTAAACCCGCCGCATTCAAACGAGCGACCAAAGCAGTCAGAGCGGAGGTGGGGGTCATCTGTACCGATAACCTCTACGGGGACCCGTCGAAAGCATGAGCACGGGAGAGGTAGGAACCTGCGCCTCTGAGATCGTATTATCCTCGTTAGAATCAAAACGAGCACGCATACTCCGGAATTCCTTCTCATAAACTCCTTCGTATCTATCAGCGAGAGATTCGTATTTGTCTCCGGGGTCTAACAACGTAGAAAAATCCCGGAAGATAAGGGAGAGCGCCCCATAGAGAAGCGAACCTCTAAGGATCGAAGGGGTCCGCAGTCTCCAGAAAGGGACGCTCTCCGAATACATCCGGTTAGTTAATTGGACCCATGCCTCCGTTATGTAGGCTTGGGTCGAAGTGGTTCCGGATGGGAGTAGGTTTGTAATGTCTCCATGTCTCGCCGCTATGTCGGTGTGACCGATGGGGGGATAGATTCGAGCGAGACACAAAACCGCGTCATTATAAAAAGTGTGAACGTCCCCGGCAATGGTCACAGAGAACTTAACAAGCCAACGCGCCCCCAGTGCTTCATCGGTAAGGGTTGCGGAGGGGATGTCATAGCTAACATTCCCGCTGCTTTCGGTCGCTGTCACGTCCTCCAGGAGGAGAGTTCCCGCTGGATTGTACAAAGAGAAGGTAGCCGCTGTAATGGTAGGAGCGGACCCGTCTCTCTCAATATCCACGTTCACAGATTGGGTCTCGTCCTTCTCTATGAGCGTAGGACCGGACCACCTCGCAGAATATAGAGTCTCAACGCCCATTTTTCTTATCCTCCTTCCGGTCCTTCTTGATCGCCTGGTCTCTCGCTACCTGCTTTGCATAGCCGGGGGCGTTCCCAGCGTTTACCAATTGCTTAACGAGACGGTCCATGGCTTCCCGTCTCCCAGCTCGTTCCCCGCTCATGCGTCCGCCGTCTGTCGCTTTAGTGCGGGCTGTGCTGTTTTCTTCTTGGGAGCTCTCTTCTTTTTCTTGGGCGCGTAGTCGTCCCACGCTTTCCGCATGGCTTCCAGTTCTTGCGCCTTCTCCTCGTACCTCTTTGACAAAGCGGGGTTCATAGACAACCGGCCCGAGAGGGAATCCAGTTCCCTTTGCATACGGCTTGCCATTGCGAGATACACTTCCTTAACCAGACGAGGAACGATCCCAGAATCCCGCACCTGTAGCCGGAAGGAGTTCCAAGGGTCTTCCCCGAGGTCCTCGGAGATAGTCCAAAGAATCTCCCCGGATGGGAGGACCGTAGCCTCCTGACAAAAATCCACATACCACCGCCGACCGCATTGGGTTGGGTAGTATTGGACGTATCCTTGATAGTCTCCCAAACGAGAATCGTTAGGGTCCAGGACAACCCCTCCCTTTGAGTTCACCCCCGCAATTGTGCGAGTGAGATCGCCATTGTCAGAGACCCCGTTGCATCCGGGCTTTGCAGTTAGCCGCTTCAAATCAGGAAGAAAGCCGAAAGAAGGATGGAAGCTCCATCCTCGGGGATAAACACAGTAGAGAAATTTCATCCCTGGATTCTGACCACGCAGGAGGGGAAGCCCTTCGTTCTGTTGAACGCTCGCTACTTCGCGAGTAGGTTGGGAGAGTTTTAGAGCCATTGATTCGATCCTTATTCAAGAGAAAAGGGGGAGCCGGTGAAGGCTCCCCCCAGGTTATTTGGGGACGCTAAATTCTAGGCATCCGTGATAATTGCACAAGCTCGCAGATCTTCCGCTTCCACAATTCCGGGGTACAGATTCGCCACAGCAGAAGTAAGGCCATTATCCGCATCCCTAGAACTCTCGACCACCAAAGCTCCAGCGTCAAGGATGATGTTCTGCTGTGGAATATGTCCCTGCATAGAGCCCACTGGGGCCAGGGTGTAGGCAAAGGCTCCCTTAGCATACATGCAACCGCACCTATCTGCACCAGCGTTAGCGGACTGAACCCGTTCTGCTTGATAGAACTGGATTCCATTCCAAGACCCTTGATAGCCCGGTCCTTTTGTGGCGAGCATCTCAGAGGTAGCAGGAGCCCATTGCATAGCGCCGGTCTCTGCTCGTAGGCTGGAGCGGAAATCGTTCATTTGAGCACTGTGGATCACAGCAGTATAAGGAGCGTCCGCCGTTGACATAGCGTTTGAGCTATTCAACTGGAAAGCCGCAGAGTAGATATTGTCCACTGTCAAATCCACGCCCGTACTCCCTACGCTATTCGCAACCGAAGTAAACAACGCGGTGAGGAGGTCCGTCATAGTCAGGGCGACTCCGTCTTGTAGAGCCTTCACGACCGTTGACAGATCAATAGGTCCGCCGCTTACGCCGAACAGGTCACTAAGTTGATACTTGCGCAAATAACGCGCAACCTGCAATTGAAAGCGGGAAGTGGTGTAAGCCGAATTAGCCACGTTCGTTCCAACGATCTCAGACGTTGCAGCAGTAAAAGAACCGGGGACAGCGTTTTGTGACACGTCCATTGTATCGGAGCCGTAGGCGTTCCACGCGTAAAAGTCGAGGGTTTGCCTGAGATCTGTGGGATCCCAAAGCTGTTCTGCGACCAGAGCAGAAAGTACAGAGGAAACACGTCCACCGTTGGATGAGAGTAGACTAAAAGTAACTTCGTCGGCCATAATAAAACCTTCCCCATAGAGGGAGTAAATAGATAGATTCAATGTATCCGCGTCTATTTACTCCCATATCGGAGAGAGGGGCCGGTAACGCGCTGTCTAACCGTAACACAAAAAGAGATTACCGGATAGCGCCCTCAGATCGGAGCTGTGCAAGAATGGCTTCCTTTGCTTCTCCGAGACCTCCCCGAACTCCTGCTTTCCGGGAAGCGTTGACTATTTCCTCATAGCCCCACGCTTTCCCATTGTGCGCAGCAGGTTGCGACGTTCCCGCGTTGGGGTTTCCCGTGGGGGTAGAAATAGCAGGAGGTTGCGTCTCCTCCTGGACCTCCACCTCTGGAGCGCTCGGGACAACGGGAGGAGCTTCGGGGAGCTTCTGCCCTCCTTGCAAAAAAGGACGCAACAAAGGAGAGGGGTTCTCCCGCTGGGTCTCCAGCCATTGATCGAAAGTCTCCTTTTCGTCTGTTGGATTCCAACGAGACCTAACGAACTCCCGAACCTCCGGATCAGATACTCCCACGCTCAATAGGGAAACGTCTTGGCCGTGCGTCCGCACAGTAGCCGCGTGCGTCTTCTCCAGTCCTCCAAATTTCTCCTGGAGGTCTTGGATAGTCTGCATTGCAGCTTTGAGAGACTCCTCTATCTTTTGCCGCTTGGCGGTCTCTTCCCGAAGTCGAAAGGAGGGGACGGTCGCCTCTCCCTCGGTTGCGGTTCCCGCTTTGTTCTCTTCGCTCATGTTGTCATCCTTTCGGGGGTATCGCTCCCCGCTGCGTTAGTTATTCTGGAGTAGAAGTCCGAAAAGATCTACCCACTGATCCCATTATCTGATCGGCTACAGACGGGGGAAGGTTAAAGAAATTCGAGAGCATAGATACCCCCGCATCTCTGGGGAGTTCCCCAGCCGCTACCGATAAAACGATAGATTGCGCGCTAGTAACCTGTGCGCCATCTAAGCCAGAAAGAGCCCCGCCCCCGGGTACTGCTTGTGCCCCCTCTCCGCTCCTCGCAGCTTCCGCCATTACCTCGTCAATCCGGTCTACCGCTAGCAGTCTCTCCACTGCATCAGAGTCCGAGACGATCTCCGGGTTCAAACGCCGCACTGCATCTATCCGACTAATAACGCCGAGAGATAGTTCCCTTTCTATCCCTTCCGCTTTTGTCTTCCTCTCCTCCGGTCCTTCCCCTATGCCTCTATAGTTGATCGAATAGTCCCGGGGGTTTGTGGGGAGGTTGTGCCCCCCGTAAGCGTTCGATAACTTCGCAGCCGTAGCCAAGAGGGTTTGATCCGCAATCCGGAGAGCGGGCTCTATCTCCCTCTGCTTCCTGCGCTGTCCCTCTCGGCTTACTACAATTGCATACCCGGACTGTGCGCCTGTTACCTGTAAATCACTGGGATTAAGTCCCGCATAGGTGGACAAACCCGATTCGTAGATCTTTAGAGATTCCGCAGCAGAGCGAGGATCCATAGCTGCGGAGAACTGCGAGAGGACGCCCCCCGTGGGTCCCGTGCTTGAGAACTTTAGGATGGACTTGCGGTCTGTGGGTACAACGTCAACGGACACTCCCCCGATGTTACGACTGATACCCGCTTGGCTCTCTACGTCCAGACTGTACCGCTGGGGATAGGCCGCGTTTGTAAAACCGTCCCCCCAGTGCGTCCAGAGTGAAGCGAGCCGCAGAGAACCCCGCACCAGCTCAATCCCTTTTTGCCAAGACCATAGCCGAGAGCCGATGGCCTTGTGGTACAGAACATAAGGAAGGACGGGAAGACCCTCGTGCATGTAGGGATATTTCCCTACAAGCTCAGGAGCAAAGATATGGGTAGCGTCCTGTCTGTCTCCGTTATCGTTAACGGCATCCACGCGAAAGATAGGGTTCTCCGGATCGGATACGTCCCAGACTTCCCAAGTCCAAACAGTTTCCCCCGCTGGAGTAGAGCGAGGGCGCACCTCCTCCACTCGGAGAGGGCTATCCGGTTGCGCGGGGTCTGCCTTCAAGACCACGGTGTCCGGAGTAACCAAACGATAGGAACATTCAGAGGTTGACTCGTTCCAATAAGCCCAATCAACACGGACAACCGCCTCGTTTAGAGCATGAACTATTAACCCCGTCTGTGCTTGCTGTGGCCAAAGGCGAGGGGTAATCACGGGGGATAGGTCCACCTCTCCGGATTCCTCAGAGACTCGAACCTCCGGCGAGGTGGAGTAGGCGGTGTTCAATTGATTGTATACATGAAGGAAGACGTTGCGGGACACGTCTGCGCTTATCTCCAAGTCTGCGGCGATCTCTGACGCGAACATAGACCGAATATCCTCTTGCACGTCTTGTATATGCGCACCTTCCAGGAGCCTCAACCGTAGCCCCTGTTCATCCCACCGGGCTTTCTCTTCCACAGAATCCGGACGAACGTGTGAAGGAATCGTTACCATGCGAACCACCTCATGAGATTATTAGCCTACCAGATCCGCTCTGTAAGGAGGGAGAGAGGTAGACCTCGCTAATGTACCCCATTCCATCGAAAGCGTCCTTTTCAGAGTTATTACTCCCGCGCCAATGTCTCAAGGTATGGATAAGCCGAGAGCATTTAACATGCACCCGGAGCCTACCGTCTACGCAAGCATTGGAAATAAGGCGCACCCGAGCATTGACAGACCCCCTCCCTTTGTATGGAACCGAGATCCGGAAGGGGGGCCTAGAGGTCTCCGCCAAAGAAGCAAAAGCCCTACCCATTACCTCATTCATACTAAAACCCATCCCAAGCCGTCCCGCGCTATTACTGTCCCCTCGGGCGTCTGTTATCTCATGGGGCGCAACTCCCCACGCTTTCATCATATTGAGGACCTCCCGCGCCTCCTCTATAGGAGTGGAGCGGTCTGTATTGCTGTACTCACCCAGCACCCAAACAGTATGCCCATCCCACGCCACTAAATAGCAAATAGACTTCCCGGGTAACTCTCCATGGTCCCAACCCAATCCCAGAGCCTCCACATGCTCCGGAGCTTCGGAGTCCTCAAAGAGGTTCTCTTCTGTGAAGCCCGTAACCCAGCGTCCCTCGCTCAAGCCCTCCCATTGTGACAGAATGCGCTGATTGAACTCCCACGGGCTGCATTCGTTCCTCTGCGCCTCGATGTCCTCAACCGTTCTGTGAGGCGCGTTCTCATGGTTTAATTCAATATGGGAAACATCCCACCCCTCCTCGGGGTCTATGTTCTCCTCACTATTTCCCTCTATTAGATTCCGGAACCACCCCACCGGTCGGCCTATGGGGGTAGCGGTTATCCACAATGGCCCGAGGTCCATAGCAAGACGCGCTCTAAGTCCCTGGAAGTGATTTTGCTTCGGGGGCTCATCGACCCAAGCCCATTGCACCCGAGCACCCTCCAGACTTAGTAAGGATTGACAGCACCCCTTGCCTACTAGCAAACCCCCACCGTATTTAGCGGAGACCCTTACTATCTTTAAACCTCGGTACATATAGCCCACCCCAGCCACATACCGGCAAGAGGGGTCAAGCACTCCGGGGGGCTGTAGCTCGTGCATGGCTTTCGATATGGTACGCCACCCGGTAATGAGGTCCGGAGATAGCAACCAGCCCTCAGAACCCGGAGCAGGAACAGACCGGAAGGGGTGCGAGCCGAGCATGTGGAACCACGATTCAGCAGCACCAGCGTAAGATTTACCGATCTTGTTAGCGGCTATTAATGCTCGCTTGCGCGACTGGGAACTATGGAAAGCGAGCTGGGGAGGACTCATACCTCCTGCCCCAGGAGCAAGGACAGAATAGCCCATAAGCGGATCCGCTTGGAGAGCTTGGGCAGCTCGCAGAACTACCGCAGCCGCTTGGTTAGCCTGCATTCTTTAAAGCCTCCCGGAGCAACTCCGGAGGGAGAGCGCGAAGAGCTTCGTAAGTAAGATCCCGCCCTTCTGGAGTCGCCAGGTCTACCCCCATCCCCTGAGGATGCCCGGGGGAGGTGGTAACCGCATCCCCCAAAGAAAGAACATCCGGAACCATTGCGAGCAATAGGGAGAGGGCTTGGGCACAATCCTTTGAGGTCCGAGCGTCTAAGCCTTGATCCTCTCCATAATCGTCTACCCCCGCCAACTGCCTAAGCAATCGAATAGACCCCAGCTTTAATAGTGCGCGGGCTTCTGTGGAGATGTCCCCCACCTCTACCCTTCCCCGCTTCTTTGGAGAGGGGAGCGCTACTATCTGGGCCTTACTTCTCTTCCTCTGCTTCCCCGGCTTGACCGGAGGGAGGGAGTCCATCCACGATCTGTTTTTTGAAACGGTCATGCCCCCAGTATAACGCACGAGATCGAAAGCCTCCCCAAGTGTCTCATGCCCCCCGGATCTCGGGGGGGTTGAGGCGGGCAAAAATGGGAATATCCCAGTATTATGTCAAGTAGGATCGGCCCATTTGAGAGATAAAAATAAGATAAAAATAAGATAAAAATAAAATAGCAGAGCCTTTTATCTTATTTTGCTGTCCCAACCCCCCCAGATCCACCCCATGAGGCGGGGCATGAGGCGGGGGGCATGAGGCGGGTTAAGTGCATGATATCCTTACTCTATCGCCCAAGTGTCTCATGCCCCCCCCCAATTTCTCTAC
>Ga0080013_1005365_pt1 | contig 11999 bp, 14 predicted proteins | sample ETNvirenome_6_85_FD_69236 | JGI IMG/M metagenome (GOLD analysis project Ga0080013, IMG submission 69236) | Marine viral communities from the Pacific Ocean - ETNP_6_85 (SPADES assembly) (version 2) | ecosystem: Environmental > Aquatic > Marine > Oceanic | place: Pacific Ocean | collected 2013-06-19 | reverse complement strand
TGCCGCTGCCATCCTTGGATCTAGTTGTTGCGATTGCGCTAGTTGCTGCTGTTGCTGTTGTTGAGCCGCATCTAGCTGCGCTTGCATGTCAGGAGTGACTGGCCCTGTGCGCTGTTGCATCTCCTGCGATGCTGCTATAGGTGGAGCCAAGCCAACCCGCGTTTGGTCTTTGTTTTGCAGAAAATCCTGAAACGCATCACCGCCACCAGCCTGTACCTCTGCAAAACGCTCTTGTACACGCTGCTCTGCTGTCCTCGGTATCGCTTTTTTGCGCTGCTCTTCGCGCTGCTGCGCCTGACGCAAGAAATCTTGAAACGCATCACCACCGGACGCCTGTATCTCTGCAAACCGCGTCTTTGCTTTTTGTCCCGCTGTTGGTTCGCGCGTTTCTGGCGTTGACAACCCAGAGCGGAATTGCTCTTGCTGTTCTAAAAAATCTTGAAAGGCATTGCCGCCTTTTTTTGCAATGGTTTCGGCTCGTTTTCGCGCCGACCGCTCTCGATTCTCGCGGACGCGCTCTGCGTATGTTTTACGTTTTGCCATTATGTTATCCCGGCCCCGCTCTTTCGGACACGCCCTAAAGGTTTGTAAACGGCAGACGCTCGTCTGATTCTAAAATCTTCTTCACTACTGCCGTTTGAATAGCGCACTTTTATGGTGGGGTCATAGCCCCCTAAATCTGTGTCTGATGATGCCAGACTAGCATCGGAACTAATGCTTGATGCTGCTATTTCAAATGCCGTTTCAATAGCGTCAAAGCCTCCGAGCATATTGATTGTCGCAGATTCTCCTACAATGCCGGGAGAAGTAAACGTCACCAATACATCATAATTTCCAAGCACGTCAAATGATGTGCGTAAAAACAACCACCTCAACATTACATCCGTTCCCATTGGCGTGGGGCTGGATGTCTCTAAAAAAGCGTCAATGCCTGACGTTGCCGAACCGCTGTTGTCTGATAGCGTCGAGCTTTCATGAGTAAAAACACGGCCCGACGAATGTCCACCAAAATGCGGCTCGTCATTAATAATTGCGCCGCAATTTCTAGTGACTCCAGTAAAGGGGCCGTACCATATCTGCCGCACATAGTCGTAAATAATGGCTTGGTTCATTGTGGTCTGGTCGGTGCCGTTCGGAACCCAGAACCACAATTCATTTTTTTTAGGATATTTGACAACGAAGGATTTGTGCAGCCGCGCCTTGTTCAGGCTCTCCCAATATCGCTCACCGTCTAATTTCCAGCTTATTTTTTGCGCTGCGTCACCGTTGAACTGATAGATGCCATCCTCTCGAACGTAGATGACAACCTCACCGCTTCCCGGTATTTGGACATTCGCAATGCATCGTTCACCAACTGATCCAGCGTTTGCACGTTGCACCAACTTATAGGGCAGAGCCGCGTTGCCTGTTGGTATAGCAAGGTGAATGCTTTCCGTGGTGTGGATGCTGAGAGCGTTGCCGATTTTCTTTAGTGCTGTGACATCTTCGCCGACTTGAAAAAAGGCGTTTGCCCCATACGCTGTCGCATCTGCCAAATCACTGCGCCAAACACGATCGACGCCACTAGACAAATTGCCCCACCAGAGGCGATTGTCAAAAACTTCAATGGTTTTCGCTGTCGTAAAACGTGAGTCAACATCTGCTGCCGCCGCGTTATTTCCCGCTGCCGTAATTCTAAGCAGCGTATCACCGGCTACGCCGTTGGTGGCGTAGAGGTCGCCGCGAAAGTTGGCAAAGGCAAACGTATTGTCGTCACCTGCCGTAATTGTCATTGAGGATGTGCGATCCGTAAACGAAGCCGACAGGTTGTCTTCGTAAATCTTTGCCCCGGCGATGACGTAGCCTCTGGAGCTCGACGCCGAAAAGCGATGCTCGACAAGTCCGGTTACTGTTGGAGTGCCACTGATAGCCGATGAGTTGTAGGTGGCTATGCCGCCACGCTTAAAAACTTCTCCACCAACACCAACGCGCATGTTCTCCATAGAGAACAATTCGTTAGGCTGAAGGTCTTCGGCGGGAACGGCGTAATTGACGCCGCCCGTCCACGGCCCAACCTGAACAGATTGACCCCGAATTGCCATTGTTAGTTCTTGGCCGCCTTTTTAGCTTTTTTGGCTTTTTTGGCAGGCTTGGGTTCCGGTTTAGGTGGATTTTCCAAGCTGGCGATATACTCACGAACGGGCGCAATGTCTTCAGGATAAACCTTGCCACTATTGACCAATTCATTCAGTGCGCGTTCTGCGGATTCTTTGCTCATATAAAATCCTAACTGGCAACGGCCAACGTGCCGTCAGTAACCTTGAAAGTGAAATCTCCAAACCCCATAGCATCACTCCGAAGCAGATGAGTAACACATCCTTGTGACCCGTCTGTGTTCATGTCGATGTCCATATAGTGACGGATCATTCTTTCATACGACTGCTGCGCCAATGCCGCGCCTTCAGGGTCTTGCTTTTCTTGCATAATCTTAGCAGCGGCATAATACATCACTGCCGTCTGTACCCAATCGGGCAACCCCAACGCGCCTAACTCTGACGAGTCGTTGGCGCTAGTAAAATCGGCAATATATTTTCTGTATCGATATTTAATTGTTTCAGAGTTCGTGTCAGGAGTAGGCCACAGCTGAACGGTCCAGTTGGTATTGCTGGAGTTCCATTTAACAACGGCGGCGTTCTCTGCTCCCGATTTCAGGTCTGTGTCAGGGTCGATGCGGTCCAGCTTCAGCACGTCCACCATTCGCATTTCAAAATCATCGGTGACATTCCGAAACGAAACTGGATGCATCACATCGTCAGCTAAATCATATTCTGACGTGTTGGCGGTTGTGGTAATTGTTGCTTCGGCGAACAGCCAGCGCCATTCCTTGACCGCAGAAATTTCTTTTGTTCCCAGATTTATATAGTCCCGCGCTTTGGTCTGGAATGTAGCGGCAGCACTGGACAAGCCAGCGTTCGCCAATGCGAGTTCAATGCATTTGTCCAGTGTCATCTATACCCCTGAGAAATCAACCAGCGTTGCTGTTTTAGTAGAGCCACCCGCTGTGATTTTTATAAGGATGTCACCATCATCACCTGCTGCGGTTCCGTCTGACTGCCACAATATCGCCATGCCTTCTGGCGGGTCAGCGGGGTCGGCAGACTGCTCTTGTAAATGCAGCAAATTAAAAACAAGCTGAGTGCCGTCACCGCTCATTGACACGGTGTCAAGGTTTCCTGTCACAGACAAGTCGCCAACGATACTCTGGCCGTATTTGTTCATGACTCCATTGACGCTGTTGCTGCCAGCTGTTCGCCATCGTATGTATCACCGAACGATCCAAATCTATCACGTTCAGCGTCATACGCTTGAGTAGTAGGCAGTGGCGGCAGGTTATTTAGCCAGCGATCTCTGTAAATTTCAACGGCCCAGTTCCCTGTATATGCTGCTTCGCCGGGGATAGGTGCTGTTGTAGTTGTTGGTTCTTCTCTGCCGCTGACCTTATTCATCACGATAGTTTCGACTTCGTGCGTGTTCATCCCGCCGCCGTGCTGCACTACCCAGTCAGGTGGAGCAGGGACAAAATCCGGAGAATGTGAGGCACCGCCCGATATTCTCGACATCTGTTGGGCCTGTTCGTTTGTCTCGCGGCGTGTACGCTGACGCTGTGGCTTGCCGATGGTCCGACTGATACCCAACTCGCTTGCCAGTGCATCGCGCTCTTCTGGTGATGCCTGTTTAACTGCTTCCCTGAGTGCAGCTAAAACACCATTCGCCTCACCGTTTGCCTTTGCCGCCTTTTCTGCTGCCATGCAATTCTCCTAAATAAAAGTAATGCGGAGAGGACAATACGCCCTCTCCGCAAATTGCGTCTATGCTACGAGTCCCTGAAGGACTACGCCAACATGCCCCGTATTGTCGGGAGCAAACATCGCGTAGCCGACCAGCGGCTCTGTTTCTGCGTCCTTCAACTGGACGGCACCTGCAACGCCATCAGACAACGTGAGGTTGTCATAGATAGCAATAGAGCCGTCAGCCAAAATAGTTGCCACGCCAGCCGTCTGCACCCAACCGTAATAATTGGCCGAGAGAGAGATAGGCGTAACGCCCGAAATAATACCGTCCGTGCCAGCCGTGGCACCGACCACGTTATACCACAAACCGCCCGTCACGGCAACGTCTGTGTCCGTTGTTAGGGCAACAGCCAAACCATCATAGAGCGTAAACGTCACAGCATTCGACTCTGCCGCCGTGCTGGACTTGATTCTGTACTGGTGGCCTTCGCCAGCATCGTCAGTGATATGCAGGTATCCACCCGCATACTGGTCGGCGGTAGCCGATCCGACGGTGCCGCTGTCGGTATAAGTCACCTCCGTTGCCCCAGCACTGGCGGCGGTCAGCTTGCCATCCGACTCGACGATAGATGTCGCGCTGACATCCTGAGATACCAAGAGGCCGGGGTTGATTGCTGCTGCCGTGTATACGTAGCGAAAACAACGACCGTCCTCAAGTTCAAGCTTCTCACCGATTGAATGGTTAGGCGTTGAAGACTCTTCGTAAATTCCCTGTCCTGTTGCCATCCCACCAATCTGATTCGCAACGTGATTCCTGTTTCTGTAACTCATCTGTCATATCCCCTATGGGCAGGGTGGAACCGCCATTGGCTTGGCGGCTATGGCCTACGTGAGTGTCGTTGCCACAGCGTGACGCCGACGATTGTTGGTAGTCAGCTGTGTGCCGACCACGATGAATGCGACTTTCGCCATCTGGTTTACAGGCTCCTTGAACGGAGTTTTGGCAAAGTTCATGCCGCTCTGCATCTTCAGTTTCATGTACTTGCGATTCAGCAGGTAAGCGTGCTGGCTGGCACAGTCACGATCATATTTGACTGTGGCGTTACGGAACGCCGGGAAGCCACCATCGAACGGTGAACGATTGCTCGTAAGTCGTTGGTAGCCAGTGCCTTCCAGGATGTCCTGAAATTCTGTGAACAGCGAAAGGGTCGTGAAAATGTCAGTAATCTGGTCGTTGCCTTCGCTGGCGTTATTGTAAAGCGATGACAGAGCCAGAACGCCAGCGTAAGACGGCGCACTTGAACTGTTGAAGTCCGTGCTTGTCGTGTTGCGCTGATTGTCCCACCAGCTATTCGTTGACGCGCTGATACCTGCAAGCGTCGAACCCGCAGAATCAGAAACGATGTCCTGAAGCCCGAGCATGGACTTGCCCGACTGCGCCCCGTAGATCGCCGCGTTGATGCTGTCGCGGATGGTGTTCATCGACTGTTCGGTCTTTGCGGAAAGCAGTTTAACTGCGGCGTCAGACTTGCGCGACTCCATCTCCTCAGTCATCGAAATGGTGATCGGCACGGCCTGATAGCGCCACGGATAAAAAGCTGCCGTGATGCCATCAACGGCATCGGTGTTCAGCGTGTCGTAATCAGAAAACCACTCGGCAGAGTTCTTGCCGTAAAGAAGATCTTCTTTGATTTCTTTTCCACCTGATTCCGTTTCGATGTTCCCGGCTTGCTTGAACATCTGAAGCGTTGGGTATTCGTCGAACACGTTGTCGGTGAGGCGCTTTCTGTGCGCTCTCATTGTCGTTGTCCAAGCGGCATCCCATGTTTCGGTACTTGTTACTGCGGCCACGGTTTGTTCTCCTGTTTATCTAACGTTCAAATCCCAGAGCCTCAAGCTCTGCGCGAGTTTGTGCTATAGACAAGTCCCCGCCTTCGTGCGTGACAATAGGAGTTCCCGATGGTGATGTAATCTGTCGCTTTGTTGTTTCCTTAACCGCTTTGTCCATTTCTCGCGCATTATTTGCAACGGCTTGTGCCTTGCCAGTAACAAGTTCGTAGGCTTCCCGAACCGTGTATGGAGATTTGCTTTGCGGGTTGCTGGTGTTTATCAATGCAGCAATTTGATCCGCATAGTTTTCGACATCGTCTCCGTATTCGTTTCGGGCATCGGCAATTTCGTTAGCCAACTGTTCTTGGCTCTGCTGCTCTTGCTGATATTGCCATTGCTGCACTGTCGGCACAATACCCTGCATCTGTTGCATAGTTTGTAAGAGCGGCTGCGTTTCTGCGGCAACGATCTGTTTCACCATCTCAACGCCCTGCCGTTGCTCATCCGTCAAATCATTGGCAAGCGTTGTCTCTAACTGCTCCGCTTGTGTCGGCGGTGGAGGTGCCGCAATCTGCTGAATTCTATCTCGCCATTCCTGTTCCGCTGCTGCTGCTTTCTGCTGTGCTTCGGCAAGATCTTGATCTCGCTTAGTGAAACCAGCCTCCAAATTTTTCAAGGCATTATAAGCGGGTTCAAAATACGGACGGTGCTGGTCTGGGATTTCCTCCAGTTTCGTGCGGCGAATATCTACAGCGTTGGGGTCGAAGGTTGTGGAGGTACCGTTCTCAGACGATGTAGGCTCAGACTGAGGTGCGTCATCACCAAACAGATCTGTAGCTATATCTGTCTGATCAGCGGACGTGTCAGCGGAGGGTGTAGCATCATCTTGACCGGAGTCGATGCCTTCTTCTGCCATGTTACATGTCCTCTACATATTTGTTGAGTCGCGCATCAAGAGATGCGCTTGTTTTTCCTGACATCATCTGCCGAGCTTCGTCTGGCGACAGGTCGATGGCAGGGGTGAATTCTTTGGACTGCTTATTTTCAGGTGCCTGATCACGCCAAGAGCGGGAACCGCCAACAGAGTCAGCGGCTTCGCTCACGTCATATTTTTTCAAAAGTTCTTGTTTGTGTTCGTAGGAGTCAACGACTTCACCGAACCCTGCGTGAAATTTTCCATACATCTTGTTGTGGCGCTGGCTGTCAAGATGGCCGTTGAAATGAAAATTGGCGAACGTGCGGTGCATTGCGCTGCCGCATTCGCACGGCAATGAGTCAGGCAGATTGCGCGTAATCACGTCCTGTTCTATATGCCCACAATCCTGACACTCATAATCGTGGCGTGGCATCAGCGCATCTGCTGAAGCATTGACGCCAAAGCTTCAGGCGGCACGTCGCCACCACCGGCTGCTGGACCCATACCAGCCCCACCGGCAGGGGCGCCCTCATCGCCATAAATCTCTTTGTTGATCTGCATCACAATTGCCAGTGCCTCTTCAGGCGTGTCAAAGCCGCCACCATCAAGCGGAGCGCCATCCTCTCTCACGGCGGGCTGGCCCGTCTCGTTCTCAACTACGCGGTGTCTGCCGCCAACGACGGCATGCTGTACTGGCATGGCTAACTCCTTAATTTGAAAGACTTTTTTTAAGCAGTTTTAATGCTTCATCTATCTCATAAAAGGCGAACGGACTTTTCTTACAAATGGAATGTGTTTTACCCGTTTACGCCGCAGAACCTCAACAAGACTTGGATCTGTAAACGCTACGCTAGTTGAACCAGATCCGTGTGCAGCAGGTTCATACACCTTAAACTTGTTGTAGCCGTGAGGTTTGGCCGCTTCTACAACCGCTGGCATGTCTACGTAATGCGGTGTCCCTTTTATAGGGCTGTGACCTTGTGTTTTAACCGACTCAAGTATTTTTTTTGCTTTTGGATCGTTTAGTGGATCAAACGTAACGACTTTTGAAGGGTCTTTAATTTTTGCTTCATATAAATAACCGCCATGCGGTCCTCCAGTTATTGCCTCAGCTTGTGTTCTAACTCCCGGTTTAGGTTCGCTAAAATAAATTGCGCCATGCGGACCCTCTTTAAATTTTGTGAACTTCTTAGAAGTGCCGTGCAGTAATTCCTTACTAACAGCAGCTCTTCTAGCTTTAAGCAGATTCTTAGCAAGATCCCCGGGTGGCCCACCCAGCATCGCAAGACCTGCAATGCCCACATTCATCAGCGATGGATCTTGAGCAGCCTGAGCGACATCGCCAACGTCTGCCGCTGGCGAAAACTCGTACACGCCCTGCAACAGCTTCAACAAGTCGGCATGACCGCCACCGCCGCTCCCTTCGCGCTGCTCGTACGGCACCCGCGCAACCTCATCCTGTCGGGACGTAGCAAACGGCAGAGGCTTACGCCGACGATTACGCCCCTTTAAAATCTCAAGCAGTTCGCCAGCCATTGTTCTTAGAGTTGCGCCGTATTCTGAGAATCAACGGCGTTGGTTTTGATGAGGCTTGCAACACGCTGTGCGTTGCTCTGAACCTGAGACATCAAGTCATCTGGCCCCACGGGGCCTGTTCCACTCATAGAGCCAACAGCCCCGCCTTGCTGCTGTAGGAACTGCTGGTGCTGCTGTGCGTGTTGCTGGACCACTGCCAATACCATCTGCTGCTGCGGTGGCGGCACTTGAGCGAACTGCGGGTTCTGCTGCACCACTTCTGGCGATTGGAGTTTAAGGTGTGTCTGGTGGTCCTCTTCAGGCTGTACGCCGGGATCTTGTCCGCGTAGCAGCCAGCCCATCAACTCCATCTGCGCCGCCTTCATTGCATCAGCATTCCGATCATCCTTCAGCAGCGTGTCCACGTCCACCTTGCGGAATGCTTTAATCATCATTTTGACGGCTTCGCCTCTGTCTACCTCTGGCAACTGTATCAGCCTGTCAAACAATCCCAGCGTATCGTCACGTTCAAGCTGTTCGATTAGCGGCAGCATCGACCCTGCTTCTATGTCTATGCGGCGTCTGCCTTGCAGCCAGTAGTTCTCAATCGCGGCAAGCCTTATGGGTTCGCCCTCTGGTGATATATTCAGGATATACTCGTTGGGCGTATACCTCTGGTCGCTCATCACGCTTAGGGCGTTGTCGATGATCCACTCGTAGGCATCGACTACGGCTACTTGCATCCACTCACGGTTCAGCTGCGCCTCTGATGCGTTGATGCTGGCCTCTGTTGCCGTGTTGGAACTTCGCGCCTCTACAGACATGATGCGAGACTCGTAGAACTGCGCGTCACGCTCAATCTGTATCTGGTCCTGTGGTGGGTTGCCCCAATTCAGTTCTCTTAGTGCAGTGCCGGGGTCATTAACCCACAATACAGACCCATCTTCAAGATTGCCAAGGCTGTCGGGCAGGTGGGGATTCGCCGTCTTTTCTCCCCTGTTGCCCAGTGAGATTCGTGCGTGTTTCTTGAGCAGGTCTACGCGCCTTGATACGCTCTCCAGAATAAGCTGCTGCGAATCCCTGACATATTCCATCAGCGGCACACCGTAGAAGGCGTCACCAATGTCAAACGACATACTGAAATAGGGAAAGCCGTTAGTTGTCAACCAGCCTTCTGGTTCGCTAAACTCGCCCGTCAATAACACTTCTTCGGCGTTGAACGGGTCAGGCTGTGTAATGGGTGTCCGTGCAAGGAAAGGGTGCTCGATTTCTTCAATAGGCTGCTCAATGTCGTTTGCGAAAACGATCCGCTTTTTGTTTACGCGGTCGTGGATCTCATAAAGCAGTACCATTTTCTGAAGTCGTTTTGCTTCAGCAATGGCGTCCTCTTCCTCTGAGGTGTCTACCATTCCGTTGGAATAGTTCACCAGCACGTTGTCGAGCGTAGAATCGCCGTCACTGGCAGCAACTGGAGTCAACTGCCGTCTAAATTGCTGGAATCGTTCGTCCTCTTGGGCGAATTTGAGCGGCACCAACATCTTTTCGATCACGTATTGTGCGCTGCCAAAATCGTTCGGCGGCACAAGAGGATCTACCATAATGTTGAACGGGCTAATCCTTTTGACGAACGTGAAATCCTCTTGCAATGCATCGTTGTAAACGTAAGGTGCCTCTGCCTCTGTGGAGTTGGCTGTATTGTAGCCGATCTTCAGCCAGCCTCTGTAGCAGAACAACACGTCAAAAATAGTTTGGTGGATCTCAGGCTTGACATCCATCACCTCGAGTGCTTCGTTGGCAAACCGCTCCAGCACCATCGACCCATACTCAAACGGCTCGTCATCGACGTTTAAAAAAACTTTCGGATAATTAAATGAGATGGATGCAATCAGCTTCCGAACCAGCGGAAAGAAGGTAGAAATCTTCACCATGAAATCAGATTCCATACCGGGAACCTGCATTTCCATGTTGTAGATTTTAATCAGCTTCTTCCAGCGTTCGTGCTTGGGCGCGTAGTATTTCTCACAGTTTTTGATCGTGTCGCGCCAATATTTTTGCTCTTCAGCCTTCAATTCATTCTCCCTGTTCGACTTCGTGGCCCATCAGCGATACGAACAGATCCCAATCCATGCACACCATCGGCTGCTGCCTGTCCCGTTTTAATATAAGGACATCGCAATCGCCCATCCATTTTTCTAATGTTTGAAAGCCGCTGCCGTTCTTTCTGGCCTTGACCTCTGCGGTGTATTTATGGCGCGGCCCAAATTTTACATCACCAGAAATAGCACCTGCGCCAGACAGTGGCACACGAAATGCCGGGATGCCGCTGCCCTTTAACGTGTTGACAATCTCGCGCTCGACGCGACTGCCTTTTATTTTGTGTGTTCTTCCGCTCATACTATCCTACGAAATTAGAGGAATACTTGCTATTATTTTTTTTGCGTAAGCTTGTCAGTATCGCTTCTGCGCTGGTCACAGGGTCGGGCCTGTCCACGTCTTCAACCTCCATTGGTCCGTATATCTGCTCCAGCCCCATACCAACGAAGGCGATGGTATCAACTTGATCGTCTACGTTTGTGTTGGGGAAGCGCCTTAACTCCAGCAGAAAATCGTCGGCCCACTCCGCATCAGACGGCACATGAACCATTCCCATCTGTATCCGTCCCTGTATCGACCGCGCCCTTGCGGCCTTGTTGGCAGCAACCGCAACAGGTGATCGTGGGATAAACGCTCGACGCTCCCGCATTCGCTGCACCAAAAATGGCCCTATGCTCTTATTGATCACCGAGTTCTCTTCAAACCATCGCACAGGTTGCCACGTTTTCATCAGATCAATCGCTGACTCTACCCACACGTCTGACTGCGATTGCGCCCTCCACAGGTCGAGAACCCAGATGTGCTGCTGGCTGTCCACTCCGACAACGATATGCACCGTCCAGTCCCCGGCGCTGTCCTTCGTCGCATAATCAGATGCGGCATAGATGGATAGTTGGTCAGGCTTTTCATCCCGGCTATAACGATGGATCTGGTGGATGTCGAAGAAAGCATTCGCAGTCACTACAGGGTTGAGCAGCATCTGGCAGCTAAAAATATATTCCGACATGTTCAGCCGCTTCTCTGCCAGATACTGTGCGGAGAGCAAAACAGGCCGACCCGAAATCTGTCCGTTGTCTGTTGCTGCGTGAATCCGTGGCGTTGCGACTCCCCGCTCCAGCATTGTGTTGTATGTGTCCATATCATCGTAACGGGTGCCAATATACCGTCTGATGCCGCCCTCAGATCCAAGGTTGATGGATAGCTCCCATCGTTCTGTCGTTTTGTTTATCTGGTCAGGCGTGGATACGCTGTGTTCGGTCACCACATCGTCATACACTAATGTTCCATAATGTCTGCCGGTCGGCATCCCATCGACCAGCCCATACGCTTCAACCGTTGCCTCTCTCGGGTTGCTCTGACGCCTTACCGTTAGCCCGTCATTCTCTGACCACTTGGGCGACTGCGTTTGCGGTTTAGCATACAGGATGTCAGGGAACCACGCCTTAAGTTGCTGATTGTTTTCCAGTTCCTCCTTGATCTGCCTCAGAAACGCCTTTGCCGTTGGCCTGTTGTAGGAGAGAATGCAGCAGGTCACCTCCGGATTGTTCAGAATGTCCTGTATCGTCAGCGCGAACGTGATAATTGTGCTCTTGTAGTGTTCCCGCGCCCACAGGTCCAGCATTCCGTTCGGGCTTTCCTCCACCTCCCGGCACCGTTCCAGTATCCACTGACGGTTCGCGTCCTCCCTCTTGCATACGTACACCAGCAGGAAGAATAGGTCGTTCTTGCACAGCCACCGCAGCATCTTGAACTGCTCCACTTCCGAGCAATTCGCCAAGCCAACGAGAAGCGTCTGATACTCCGATGTCGAGTTGAGCCTGAACGTTGACTGTGGTTGCATTGACCTCCATCTCCTGTGGTGCATCCATACCCAG
>Ga0080013_1005364_pt1 | contig 11999 bp, 31 predicted proteins | sample ETNvirenome_6_85_FD_69236 | JGI IMG/M metagenome (GOLD analysis project Ga0080013, IMG submission 69236) | Marine viral communities from the Pacific Ocean - ETNP_6_85 (SPADES assembly) (version 2) | ecosystem: Environmental > Aquatic > Marine > Oceanic | place: Pacific Ocean | collected 2013-06-19 | reverse complement strand
AACTGGAATTGTGGAGAGCGTATCGAGACTGCATATAAAGAAGATGAGATTCAAGAAGAAAATGATTTTATCTATGAGTTCTATCAAGAACACGGTCGTAATCCAGAAGAAGATGAGATCAATAAAGCACTGGGTAGAGACTCAGTGTGATTCGTGCAAATATCAAAACCAACTTGTATAATATAACTATATTCAACCAATAAGGAGTTAACATGAAGTTTCCAACAGGAACACCAAAAGAAGTAATTGAAGGATGCGCTAAGGTCAGTGCAGAAAACGTTCGCAAACTTAAAGAAAAGCTAAAGTTTCCAGATATCAGATCATGTGAAATATGGATAGAGTTTGCTGATGGTTCAACACTAACAACAGACGACTTTCTTGACATGGATAAGTGTATCGAGACACAGATTCGTGATACATTCGAAATCAGACCTCGATTTCATGACCCTGCCACGAAAAGTGGATCAGCAATAGTCAACTTCAAGTGGAAAGAACTTGGAATATAAACTCATGCAAAAAATGCGGAAGCATATTATAATATAACTATACCAACCAAATCAAGGAGTTATTATGTACCCAAAAGCTAAATACATTAACATTTTCGAATCTAAGTTTGTGAGACCAAATGCCACCGGACATGCTGGCGCGACATATGTAACAAACAGTGATAAGATGGTCACCATTCGTCTCGATGCAATTATATCCATACACACAGAGAGGATCGAATATTCACATCATCGTTATTGCACAGTCACAATGTCAAACGGTTTTAGATATAAAATCACAGAGGAAACAGCAGAAGAGATTCGCCTCTGCTTGAATATCGATTCTATCCATGAAAAAAGAGGAGAAGAATAATGAAAAACTTTATAATAGTCATTACATACAAAGACGGCACCGTCAGAAGACAGCCGTTATTCGGAACCATTCAACAAGCATCAGCAGCAATTCAAGCCTATGCACTAGTATCCACAATTGACAACGTTTTCTTGCAATTCAAATAGGAGAAATCATGTTAATCAAAGTAGTTACATTAGCAAGACATAGACATAACCAACGAGGTGGTAAATGGGAAAGTATACAGTAGACGACAATAGGTCAATGCAGCTTAACGACAACAACGACCGTTACTGGTCATCCAGAGGTATAGACATAGATGATTTCATCTATGACGACGACACAAATAATCTTTCAAAAGGAAATAAAATCATGTTCATCGAAATAAATAACAAGCTTATCAATCTAGCACATGTTCACTCAATTAGTACAGAGGTGAATAAAGTCGACGTCAAAAGACACGCAATTGAATGGGATCGCAACTGGCCTAGACGCACTCAACATCTAGCCGAGATAATTCCGGAATTTACTATCACATTTACTTCCGAACGTTGGGAAGAAAAAGTAATGATTAGTGCTAAAGTCCACGATCCGGATCGTATAGGTGATACTTACTATCCAAATAGGGGCAACAGCTATTGTAATGTCAATTATAGCTGCTATATTCCAGATGTGGATCTGCGTTCAGAGACTAAACTCTCCTATGCAACGATTGTATGCGGAGGCGAGGACTTCGATCAGCAAGCAATTAAAAAAGAGATTGAAGCGTCAAGTCATGGGCTGACACACGCGTATATCAGATCACTTTGTAGACAACACAATCCAGAATCACAATAAAGGAGAAATCATGAAACCAACTAATCAACCACAAGTTAAGTTAAAAGGAATAGAGTATCTATTGCTAGCCATTCAATCAGATCCGGGTAAGTCTCAACGACATTATCTGCGTAGGCTTTATCAATATAATCATGGTGTGCCATCATACAATAATGGAGGCACTAATAACGGATACTTTACCAGTCAAAGTTATCGTGGCGTTTTATGGTACGACGACTCAAACGATCCAGTATCTGCTAAGTATGAGTGTTACAAATCTGTTAATAGTGTTTTTATGTGCTGGGGTCCTGCGTCTAACTATGTGTATCGATCAAAGTGTTCTATGATGAGGTTGACTTCTCGAGGTCATAAGCGTGCCAATAAGGTCAGAAAGAAACTAGGTCTTGAACCTATCGACTTGACAGATGGAATGCCTGCTCATGCAAATTGGGTATAAGAGTGTTATAATATTATTGTATCTAACCAATGGAGTTAACAATGTCTAAACAAACAATCAAGACAATCAAAGCTGCACGTGGGATAGAACGCGAGGAACACTTCAAGAACGGAGGCTCTTTGGTCTCCTGGAGGGGTGGTACTCGAACTATCACTCGTAATAGAAAAACCTATAGTCGAAAGGGGAAATCAAAATGGAAACAGTAAAAGCAATCGTTGATCAATACGGCATATGCCAGATCTTTAAACACACATATGATGGTGATGTCTTTCATTACACAGTGGAAATATCAGGTGTACAGATATACCTCTGCTCTAGTCTGGAAAATTGTTATACACATGCCAACGGTATCAACAGTTATAATCCTATATCAAGTAGAGTAGATGCATTTAGAAACAAACAACAGGAGTCAGTATAATGCAAGTCGGAGATATTGTTATGAAAACATCAGCTTGGAGCGATGGCCGTGCTAAAGAACTCGGTAAAACTGGTGTCGTTACAAAGATATTACCAGATAGATGGGTTCGCGTGCAGTGGCCGAGCGGACAGTTAGAAGATCATCGAATGTTTGAGCTTGTAATTGTAGGTTATCCCAAGACTAAAAAGAAACCGTACTTCGAAACGTGGCAAATAAAGTTTTAACTCATGCAAATAATAAACCAACCTATTATAATATAAAGGTAACCAACCAATAAGGAAAATCATGAAACTTTCAAAAGAACAAATCACATTCATTCTCGATAGTAACCCAGCAGCCGTTGATGCAGCTATCATTATACTCGCTAACAATCAGACTGAAGGTGAGTTACGATCTAAAAATACACATAATCTAAATGGCGAAGGATTTAGTGCAGCATACGGAAAAGTTGGTACACGATTCTATGAGTTTGTAACAGGTATTCAAATGAGTTCTGGTAAAAAGAAATGGCCTGCTCGTAGTCTATCACATCCAAAAGCTAATCAAGTATTTAGACGTTATATCGGTGTTAAACACGACTCAGCTTTTGACTATGCAAAACATATATCGTTACTTCATTGGCGACAGTTAGGAGAACTAGTCACTATGAACTTTGACGTCCCTGCTCCACAAAGCGTAGAGACACAAAAGGTAGACAAAAATAGATTCATGCAGTACCGCTGTGTACTCGTTAGACAATCAAGCAAGGCATTCCTTGTAAACATAGGTGGAACCGAACATTGGATGCCTAGAAGCAAATGTGCGATATCCGGTTCCACCCTTTCTATTCCCCAGTGGCTAGCAGAAGCCAAAGGTCTGGAGGTATAGAACAAAACTCCGTGGTTGGTGTTTTTAGAGTACCTATGAGCTACTAGATGGATGCTCGGTACTCGGAGAGTCGGCTGGTTACCGACGGGATAGGGTGGGCGCACACCAACCACGGCATTTATAATAAAGGAGAAGACATGTTACTATTAGACACAATAATGATGACAGTACTGTTTGTCATATTTATTTCAAAGGCATCGATGTTTTTGAATGAAGTACATGTGAAATAAAGACAAGGATCTTTTGTCAAATATATGACAAAAGAAAAGGATAACACATACGTGCAAAAAATGCGGATACATATTATAATACTATTGTAACCAATCAAGGAGATACAATGGGTAACAAGCTTTATTTAGTCGCAGGTTCTAGAAATATATCATTGGCAGAGACTACAAAGATTGGTTTGTGGGCGAATGTGGGAATGACTCATGGAAGGCCTCCTGAAGAGAGACTTCGAGATCCGGATTATAGAAAAAAACAGATTGGTGGTTCGTTAAAAGTTTTAACTAAGTGGGATATTGGTAAGTATAAAGATCATGATATCCATCATGGCTTAAAACGTCATAGCGAGGTTAAATATGAAAGGTCTGATAATACTGAAGAGTTCTTGTTCTTAACTGACTCGGGTGATGGAATAAGAGCACAGCAAATCATTGAGGAGATAATAGTCAAGAGGTGTGCGCCTGATTTTATCAATCAGAGATTAGAGTCACAAACAGGTGTAATAACACAACTTACGAAACAAGTTGAAAAGGAGCGAAACCTTCGACTGAAGGTGGAGACTTCAGAACCTTGGCAAATCATGCAGGAGCAGTTACTAGAGATTGAGACAAATCTTAATGTGGCCAGTCAAGAGAAGATAGACAAGGTGGCAAGAAAGTATGCTGAGGTCATGGCTGATTCATCTGATCAGATTGGAGTACTGACTGAAAACAACAAAGATCTAGAAACTGAACGTGCACGTCTAGAGGCAGACAATGCATTGTTAGTTAAGCAATTAGAGATATCTGAGCGTATCAAGTCTGAACACAGTAGATATAGCTTGCTAATGACATTATTCGCAACTACACTTGCTGCAGGATTTAGTTTTGATTTGATCGGAAGTCATTATGACGCTAGCGTAAGCGATAAGATGACAACAATATCAGAGTTGGAATATGAGCTAAAAGAAACAAAACGCGACTACTGGCATGAAGAGTCTAGAGTGGAATATCTCGAGAGAAAGATTAAACAGATAGATACACAGAAATCACAGATCAATAAGCAGCAAAATCAGAAGACACGTAAAGTATGCATGATGGCATCTTCTTGTGCCTATGATAGGGGTGGAGACAATTACGTCACATGTTCTGTCTATAAAGGAGCTGATCGTTTTCAATGTACTTATACAGTTGAAGGCCGTGTAGAACTGATGTCTGGTTGTGATCAATCGATAAAGATTTATTTGTCTGACGGTAAGGTTAAATATGAGGATTGCTACGGTTGGAAATCTTATAAAATAGTTAAGTTTGAGGCTGAATAATGTTCCAGCAAAAAAGCAATAAACCCGTTATAATATTATTGTATCCAACCAAAGGAAATAATATGTCTATATTCAACGATCCAAATTTTTACTATAACGACTTGACTCATACAATTGCAGACAAGATAACCCGTTTACTGAAGATTGGTGTCTCTAGCTCTAGAGCTTTCGCATTATGGGAGCATCCTATCTTTATCGATGCTGAGGATGATTTAATACAGTGGGGATTTGATGTACAATACGTTGACGACGTTGGTGATAGATCATTCGATGTCTGGGCATCTGCTGGTTTTAATGAGGACTATATTCCTGAGGTCACGTTTACAATTGTCCTTCCTCGCGGTGTGGCATTAGAAGACAATGATATTGACTACCCAGAACTATTTGGTACAATTGCACATGAACTACACCACATTGCCCAGAAGAACGAAGGTATATGTGAATACGAAGGGGAGACGAATAACAAACAAGTGAGGTACTACCTCAACCCGACAGAGATACCAGCATTTCATATCGGATTCAGAGCTCAGTGTGCTCTGTCGGGTGCGGACATGGAAACAGAGATGAGGTCATACTTGTCATTGCAAGATATTGACACAGATGAAACAGAACTAATCATCGGTGCTTGGATGAACCCTAACTTCGAGATAGCAGAAGCAAATCTATTGAGTTAGGAGTCCAGCAAATATCATAAACACCCATTATAATAAAACTATACCAACCAATACAAGGAGCAATCATGATACCACTAACACAAATATCATGGGAATATATCTCAAACTATGGAAAGGAAAGACGTGGACGAATAACAAATACTATCTACCTTAATGTCAGCCACATCTATAAACTTGAGTCTGAAGAACACGGTACACGTATATGCTACGCAACAAATGGTGCTTGTTTAGTAGAAGAAACACCAGCACAAATATCATCATTAATGTTACGAGTACATCAGACTCGTAGTGCACCAACAAACTATTAGGAGAATAACATGATATATCGAAAACTATTTGACTGGATCGACGGCGATGATGCCTGTGAAGTCACATCAATTACACTCTATTCAGCACATGATACCGGTCATGACGAAGAAAAAGACTTTATAATCCGTCGACTCAAGAGTCTTCTGGAAACTGGTGTGACAATCCAGAATATTGTACTTTATCTATGTCCTCAAGATGATCGTCCAAGATATTACCAGCAATTACCCGATAACTATTTGAATGATATCGATGCGCTCTCTAAAGCTATTGACAATCTTTACAGCGATGGACTAGAACTAGCTGAGGCTATCGAAACGATGACCATCAAAGTTAGTATAAAAGAAAATGGACACTAACGCGTGCAAAAACTGCGGAAGCATATTATAATATTATTATACAACAACCTCCAATCAAAGGAAAACAACATGACACAATCACAATTTAGAGAAATCCTTAGAAGAGTTCAAAGTCTTCACACCGATTTTGAAGCAGGTATATCAGACGAACAAGCATATGATATGGCACTCTTCATTCTTGATGACAACCCGGGTCTCAAAGAATATATTAACAAAAACTGTGGTGCATCAGATGCAGTCGGTTGGTTAATGCACGAGATATAGGAGATCAACATGACTTATCAACAATTACAAGACAGATTGTCTTCATTTACAACAGAAGAGCTACAAAAAGAAGTAGTAGTGTTCGATGAAAACATTGGCCGATATCATCCGCTCGAGTACATCGGCCGATGTGAAGGCGATGAGGATGTACCTGAAGAGCACCCAATCATTATTATCAATACATTCAATACATATTGTCACCCTGAAGAACCTGCTGAGTTATTCTCAGGTACAAAGGCAGAGTTAGATGTCTTAGTTAACATCAAAACTTGTGCACATGACAGTCGCAAAAAGATTAGATTCACGACAGCAACATTTGTTAGGATCAATGACGGTGATGGTAAAGTATATGACGATCAATACGAAAAAGGTGAGTCTGAGTTCATCGACATTATAGAAGATATAGATGAAAGAATCGACGGCTATGTACACTGTCAGTTTGATGACGGATCCGTCGGGTGGATACCTGAAAATACTTATAAGGTTGTCAAATGAAAATGAAAGTTGGAGATATGGTCAGGCTTAAAGCAAATCGTACATTGTGGATTGTACTAGAGCTACGGGACCACTTTGGTGCACCTGAACACTATGTAGTCGTACTTCGACATGCAAACTGTGCAGCTCACGGTCATGGTGGGTCAAGGGTAGATTATCCAGAATACTACGAGCTAGTTTGCAGACCTGACTCCAGCAAAAAAATAAATAACCTATTATAATATAAAGGTAACCAACCAAAGGGGAACACATGAAAGAAATAATCAAACTATTAAAACAACTAGACGACGGTGGAATCAAAGACGGATTCAAATCAGGTCATTATGACTTAGAAGGATGTGTTATAGAACTACTCGATCAATTATATATGAGTGGATGTGACGCCGAAAGCAGTGTCAGAAAAGATGCCATCATGACTTATCTTCATACTTAGGGAGCAAACATGGAAAAAACATTCTTATTCACAGTCACTTTACAAGGATCAGGCGACACACCCGAGGATGCATGGGAAAATGCAGTCGAAGCATTCTTCGAAGATCCGGGAGAACCTCATGTAATCGAAGAAGTCGAAGAGGAAACAGAGGAAGAGTCAGAGGAAGAAGATGATTGGTGTTACAAAGCAGGAAGACCGGCTCATATGAGAGACGAGGATTGGGACTAACTCCAGCAAATATTTCAAACACTTATTATAATATTAAGGTAACCAACTTAGGAGAACACATGTTCAGAATATATATCACTTTTGATACAGGCGATCAACACCTTGACACCGACTGGTGCGACAAGGAAACACTACTTAACTCAATTGGTCGACTTCGTCATGGACCGATATCAAAAATGGGTGTCTTAAAAGAAATACGTGTTATCGATGAAGATGACTATACAATCTTTTTAGTGCAAGACGATAAAGTGGTATTTCCAAAAATCAATGAGGACGTAGCATGTTAACGAAATCAGATATGCCCGATCTGCCCGGCAAGAAAGTTATTCTAGCTAGAACAGGTGATGTCTTTGATATCATCTCAGTTCGTATTGTTAGATGGGCAGGATTGGTCGCAGTTTTAAGAAATACCAAGACAGACGAAGAACGACAGCTGGCCATGCATACAGCACGATGGGATCAAGAGAAAGACGCATATATTCTAGGAGAGACTTAATGTTCGAAATAGGCGATCTTCTAAAGTGTAAGTGGCGTGACACGTTGTGGGTAGTCATAGGAATGGATCCAAATGTAGTAAGTAAGCACCGACAGGGGATTGTAATCCGTCGTTATAGTCGCGGGATCACGTATAGAAATAGTGGATATTCAAAAGACTATGATTTAGTTTGCCGACCGCACTCCAGCAAAACTGCGGAAAGCGAGTTATAATATAAAGGTAACCAACCAATAAGGAGTTAACATGAAGTTTCCAACAGGAACACCAAAAGAAGTAATTGAAGGATGCGCTAAAGTCAGTGCAGAAAACGTTCGCGAACTTAAAGAAAAGCTAAAGTTTCCAGATGTCAGATCATGTGAAGTATGGCTAGAATACGAAGACGGTTCTGAGCATACAGTCGATACATTTCTTAATATGGACTTATCAATCGAGGAACAAATACGTGAAACATTTGAAGCACCAAATCTAGAAGTAGAAGAAGGTTCAAAGTTAGTCAACTTCAAGTGGACAGAACTTGGAATATAAAGTACGTGCAAATAAAATAAAAGTATATAAAGGTAACCAACCAAGGAAATATTATGTCAGAACCAATATACACACAAGAACAATATCTAAAACCCAAAGTCAATCCTGCTGTCATTACACCTGAGGTGTTAATATTGATACTTAATCAAGACACAGCTTTCAAAAAGATTGTCAAAGAACAGAAGTACGAATCTCAAGAATATGATCTAGAGGAATGTTCTATGATGTGTATCGACTATATGAGAGATCACGGTCTATTCTTCGTTACAACACCTGAACAACGTCTTAAGGCAGCTTTGATATTCCTTGATGGAGGTTTCCGGGAGACAAACACATGCAAAAACTGCGGAAGCAAGTTATAATATAAATGTATCCAACCAATAAGGAGTTATTATGTCAAATCAAGTCAACCCAGCAGTTATAACAATAGAAGTACTTATTCTTATTCTCAATCAAGACGAGGAGTTTAGGAAGGAAATAAAGGAACAACGTTACGAGTCAGGCGAGAGCACACTTGATGATTGCATCGATGAATGTCTAGACTATTTTAGATCTCATGGTTTGACAACTGTGTCTAGACCTTATCACAGACTAGAAGCATCTAGACGTTTCCTTGTAGGTGAAACAAGACAGAAATCAGAAGAACCAAAGTCTGACTTCCCACTTGGATTTGCCATGAGAGTTAGTTAGACTTATTCCAGCAAAAAATCAAAACACCTATTATAATAAAACTATACAATCAACCAAAGGAAAAAACATGAAAAGAGAATGGCACTGCAGATATACAATCATGCATCCGGATGGCACACATCAGACGTTGCCAACCTTCGTCAAGGCAGACACAATGCAAGAAGCAGAGGAAGAAGTTAGAAGACTATATCCACATGCAATCCAAGTATATGTGATCAGAGAATATCTAGAGACTTGGCAAATGCCAGTTAGATAACCACTCCAGCAAAAACTGCGGAAGCATGTTATAATATAAACATATACACCATACCAACCAAAAGGAACATCATGTCACAACATAAAACAAAATCAAATCAAGAGTTCACAATCGAAAGACCTATCAAAAAATCTCGCAAGGAACACAAATGCTGTTCATGTCAGAAGTCTATCCCTAAAAGTTCTTCATATATTCGAACAGTCGGTGTATCTGAATCCTATCGACATTATGGTAACGACTTCTTTAGCAACGCATGGCATCCAGCATGTTTAGAAGACCATCAAGGATATATCCGCGATCGTTTAAGACGACAAGGATAATCAAAATCCGGAGAGGCATAATACAATATAAACATTCAACCAAAAAGGACTAACCACTATGTCAAAACTATATAAGAACTGGACTGCTCATAATCTAATAGGCCATCCACTCATGGCTTTATCTAATCTAATAGGCCTTCAAAAACTAGGCAGCATATTTCATGACGCTACTCTACCACCTATAGGAGAATAACAATAATGGACGCACAATCACTATACAATTTCATTATGCTATGCTTGAAAGACGATGACGGAATATCAGAAGACGCTTATCAAGCAATCATAGAATACTTAATAGAAATCAATCAACCAGAAATCGTAATAGAAATCAACACCAAATGCAAATCAGCCAACGGACGGAGATATATCAATGAAGACTAACATACAAACTAAACTACTACGTATTGCTCTATTCACATTAAGAGAGTTCGGACATAAGGACGGCAAAGCCTCTATATTTATACTCGAACTACTAGAAAAAGAACACATCAAACACGAACAAAAATGGATCCACAGCCCTGACGGTCGTGCATGGCAGCTATCTAGGAAATAAGTTAACTTCATCATCATTCTGCTGTGGCTACGCGACCACAGCCAGACGGGCATGAGCCATCTAGTGCGCAGGTCTATTGCTCTGAGGAAAAGACAGCTAACGCGTAAAGATGATCATTTTGGACAAGACAGCTAGTGTTCTGTATCAGGGGCGCAAGATGAAAATGACTCAAAATGATATAGAAAAACAAAAAAAAGACTGCCGATCGACGATAGATGACGGCAATATGCTGAAAGTGCGCGCCCTCGAGTGAAAAAACATTATATCATTGACGTCAGCACTTGTAAACCCCTAATATTTCCCGTTATAATATTATTATACCCCAACTTAAGGAGGATCTACATGTATTACCAGATCTACGACACTCGACATAATAAAGTCATTGCCACTTGCCCGACGCAGGAGGACGCTTACTCTTTTCTAAGACTTTACGAGGCCGGAGAGCGGACACATCTAAAAATACACCCAATCTTTAAGAGCGATCATCCCTTGCGAAAGTGCACATTCCGACATTAATTACGCATTTGACAAAGTGCACTATCGCGTAGATCTAGTTGCCGCTGATTGACGACGCGCGACTCATCCCTCGAGGCCTCGACGACAGCACATGACGACGATCACTGTCGTGTCGAATTTCATAGTCGACGACGACGATAGCTGCACTCCTATTCTCCGCACTCATGCAAAAAGTGTGGAGTTGTGTTATAATATAAAGGTAACCAACTAAAGGAATAAACATGATGTTTCCACCCGAAGATCTCAAAGCAATGTACATCAAAGTCACCACTGACGATTTGGAGGCACGACTAGCAGAACTAAGAGCTAAGATCGCACATCTACGAAGTCATGGCGCATCATGGGCTATGGACTGTCGACAAATGCGGATTGCTGAGCACAATGAAGATCTTGTTTTTGCTGAGCTCCGCCGACGAAAGGAAGAGAATACACAGTCCAGCAAAAAATAATATCACCAGTTATAATATTAATGTATCCAACCAAAGGAGAATACATGAAAAATATCAAACCACTCGCTCACTTTTTCGACTTAATGGACAAATCATTGAAAGAATATGAGCAAAAAATGAAACGTAAGAATAACACCGTTCCAGCAAAATCTAAATAAACCAGTTATAATATAAACACATACCAACCAATATTCAATCACAAAGGAGTCAATATGACTATTTCAAATAAAACCACCCTTCAAGAGCTTATAGATTTAGGACTGTTTAAAGCAGCTGATATCGAGAAGTTCAATAATAAAATCACTCGAGGAGCCGATAGAGCTGCTAAAAAAGCCTTAGTAGAAGGTACGATGTCAGCTATCAAAGCTCTTGTAGAATCAGAGGCTCATGACGGGAATCGTTATTGGTCTGTAAAACCTGCGGCTCACAGCTTAGGATTTATGAGTTATATCGAAACTGATAGAGGGACTATCCTTAAAGCTCTTACAAAGTTAACTGAGGAAGGGTATCTTACA
>Ga0080013_1005363_pt1 | contig 11999 bp, 17 predicted proteins | sample ETNvirenome_6_85_FD_69236 | JGI IMG/M metagenome (GOLD analysis project Ga0080013, IMG submission 69236) | Marine viral communities from the Pacific Ocean - ETNP_6_85 (SPADES assembly) (version 2) | ecosystem: Environmental > Aquatic > Marine > Oceanic | place: Pacific Ocean | collected 2013-06-19 | reverse complement strand
TCTTTTGTTCTTAAGGTTTCTATATATTCTGCGTAGGCGTATAGTTCATACGCATAGCACGCACATTCGTCACTAGTAAGGCTTTGAATTCTATCTTTGGTAAAACTCAGAGCCTGTATTGGCTCCTCTCTCGGCTTGGAACTGTGTACGTATTTAGATTCTACCCATGCGTCAATAGCTTGCACGAATTCATTTAATTTTTCTTCGCCAGTCATCTATATCCTCGTCGTAATTAAATTCTATTAACGTGATATCGTTCAGCTCGCACCATTCTTTTTTTCTAGAGTCACGGGCCTTAGCTCTGTAAAAACTTAGTTTATTTTTGTAGAAGAAGCTATTAAATTTATGGTGCTGTTCGCCATGCACCTCTACAAGCAAATTTCGATTCGGTATAAAAAAGTCTGCTCTTAGTGTGCCCCCACCGGCGCTCGTTCTGGTTCCCGGTAAAGATACTTCCTCTAGTATTCTATCATATGGAAATGCGCTGTCAAGCACTTCTTTTGCCTTTTTATGTAGGGACGACCTTTTATCTGTCTTCGCCTCTTTGGATGAAGGATTCCATCTGTGTTCCCTTCCATCAAGACCTTTGACATTCATATTTGATTCTTTCCATGAGTTCTGGCAGGTTTTGCTTCAGTAGTAGGCCGTGATCATATTGGATTTCATCGCCATGAATTTTTTCAAACTCTTCCATCATTGTCAATATGTTGCATCGTTCATATCTTCGCACTAGGATCATGGGCCATATTTTTGAAAAGATGCGATTGGCATAATTGTCTTGGGCAATGGGAACCGTATTGGTCAGTATACATTCCCACATTCTGTGTGTGTCCAATCCGTTTCCAATGGGACAAATTGCGAACTGGTGTGATGCAAGCGTTTGTAAAAGGGTGTCTTGCGATAATGGCTCATCTGATAAAATATCCATTTCTAATTTTTGGCCTTGTGTCTGAAGCCGTTTAGGAAAATGGCAATTAATATAGGGCTGTTGATGTGCCCATTCAGCCACTAGTATCCTATAGTTTACTGTCATGCTAAAGTTAGCGTAACACAACTCCGTCTTGGGAATGGCCTGAAGCTCGCTTGTGGTTTTGGCTAAGGTTCGCGCATAATTTGGGGTGTATATACCAAGCGGGAGAGGGTAAATGCGATCATGTATTTTTTTTTCTAGATTTGGGGTAAACCAGTGATCAAATTTTTCAAGTATGGACTCTACATCAACTACTAAAAAAGAACCCATGCCAGCTCCCGATAACTCATAACCCCTCCATCGCCCCCTCTTTGGTCCCATTTCCTTAAGCCCAAAATCACCGGCATATGTGATGATTGTGTCCTGAGATATATTTTGTATATCAACTCCAGACTTTTCGTAGGCAAGGACAATTCTTTCGTAGGTGCTCGTCAAGGTATTGTTATACCGCGTTATGCATTTATATAAGTTACACGCCAAAAACTTCTCGTATATCTTTAGTGGATCTCTATCGCCCCTGTGACCCATAAGCCAAACCATTGAAAATGTATCCTCAAAGCTTCCGTTCACCGTAGCATTTCCTTAATTTCTTGTTCCAGCAGGGAAACTATTTTAGGATTATCTGCGATAAAGCCATACAGCTTATCTTGTCCTTGAAATTTAAACGCTTTTAGAATAGCCTCATCGTCTTCTGTGTTTAGCTCCGGCTTGATCTCTTTTGCTAAGTCCTTGTGTTCAAGCATGAAAGTGCATGTGGCCCAAGCCCCGGCCTTGTCTATCATGCCCACATCCTGAGCAAGCATTAATACTTCTTGAGTCTTGTCTATGCCGTGACCATATCTAATCCAGCTTTGAACTTGGCCACCCGGAGCCCCCATAGACGAGCAAATAATTTTCCAGTTTACAACTTGTCCGATTCTATCCTTGCTGGAATTTACCCACGGGGTGACAGCCGATATCTTCTCGCCGCCTCCAGCGATCTCCATTCTGGTATCTGCTTGATATTGAATCTTATTGCCCCCGTCAGACATTTTAGCTTTACCAAATCCGCCAGTATTGGCAATATAGTGAGTGATAGCTATAACAAGGCCACGCTGTCTGGGGAGAAGCTGGCCTATTTTTTTTGTAAAGATAGATAGAATCTTGGGAAGTCCAGCTCTTCCGGGCGTAAAATCTGAGTCTAATTCTCTTTTGGGAATTAGTGAAGATATTGAATCAATAATCAAAACCGCGCCATAGTAATCTGGATGACTCATAAGTTTATGTGCGGCTTCTAAAAAATCCTCCGCTGGAAGAGGCTTATCGTCTGGATGCACGATCTCCATTTTATTGGGGTCTAGATCATGAACCTCAAAATTCATGTCCTTAAGTCTACCTTCAGCATCCAGATAAATGATCGGCCTGCCGTCTTTCTGGCAGTTAGCGGCGATTTGCATTGCGGTAGTTGTTTTACCGCTTTTAGGATCTCCAGTAAGTGTCAGCCATGACCCCTCTTTGACACCACCGCCCAACGCAATATCAATGGCGGGACTAATGGAAATGGTTTTGTAGTTTTTTTTCTCTTCGAGTACTTCAAGTCCGGTAGAAATTATGTTACCGTACTCTTTAATCATCTTTGTCAGATATTCAGGTCTCTTTTGTTTTGTCATCCTCAATGTTCCTAAGTTTTGAAAATAAAGTATTTTTTTGGTGAGACTTTCTTGGTTTATATCTCATGGTCTCTGCAATTTCTATCGTCTTCTTCTGTTTGGACGATTCTTTTTTTAGATTGTCGGCACATTTGGCAACGCCAGCCTCAACAAATCTTAATGATAAAACAAATTTTTTACTTTTATGTAGAAAGCCCAACGAGAAAACGTTTTTTCCGCTGGGGCCCATGAGATATTTTATTAACGGCTCTTCTCCAAATTTCTTTATCAATTTACGGGCCACTCTGACTTGAACCTGATACTGGTCCTTATGCGACTTGTTCCAAAACTTATATTCCAGACTTCCCTTGTTTTCTTTTTCTCTGCGTCTGGTGCACACAAGTTCTGCGGCATACTGAGCTGCATCACATGGCTGCCCAGTTGAGATACTTTTGAACCTCTTCGTGTTCTTTTTTCCTTGATCCATTTTTAAATATCATCTGTTCCAAATTTTTTACAGAAAGGCCACGCACAGATTCTTTTTGTTCAAAATTATTGTGGGGCCAAGTATACTTTGACACGTCTATGTATTCGCAATCATCTCTTAGTAAGCCAACCGTTAGTATCTGAAACGACTGGGAGTGTGATCCGTCCATGGCTTGATCCTTGGCCACACCCCTCATCACAAATAAACCATCTAGTCCATTTTCATCTTCGAAAAAAACCTTGTGTTCTGCGCCGAACATATAAAGCTCCACTTTGCTCGGCACCACGTCGTGTTTTTCACAATGGTCCCTTAGTCTAATCCAAGGGTTATCAACTCCGGGTCTTTCGTAGTCACCGTAAACCGTTGTTCCATCCGTTAGCGTAATAACCCAACTGATCATTAGCTCTTCGTGGCAAAGGCGCTTCATATACCCGTCAAAGCTGGTACATATCACCGACCGTCCTCCCTGATTTTATGGATCGCCCCCTTGTGTCTAGCGGGCATTTCTGTTTTTCTAGCCTTTTTATTGTCGTCGCTAGCCATTGAGGCAGCCTCTGTCATAACAGTAACGCCCCTCTCCTTTTTTCTTGCAAAAAGGTTGTGGGTGGATGTGGTGCTGGAGTCATCCGTAATGGTTTCAACGTACCTAGACACAACTGCTGTGGACCTATCTAGCTTAGTTGCTAAATCAGGCACACCAATGGCAACGTTGTTATCAATAAATTCTTTTTCTTTCTTGGATAGTGGACCCTTTTTCATATTAGTTCTCCATTACAAGCCGTCGAGCTTTAGTAAAGTACAGTCTGTTTTTATTTTTCAGATACGTTGTATAGTTGTCAAAAGTATCTTTTGAAACCTTTTTAAACTTATATAAATGTGTTCGTCTTCTTGCGACCGCGAATGAGGAGTCGGCATTATGTGGATCTAGCAATTCATTTCTACCATATTTTACGTAGAATCTAACAGAGCCATTTGAAGACTCAACACGCTTAGCCATTGCCTTATCTTCTGTTGTCTCTTCGCCATGTAGTCCAATAAATGTGGTTTCTATCTTCTCTGGATCAGGAAGATTTAAGTCAGATACGTCTTCGTTTTCCCATCTAGCCATTCAATCTCTCCATTATTTTTTGTACCTCTTTCACACATGCCGCCTCGGTTGGGCCCGACGCCAAAAACTGTCCCCTTGTCCCAATCCCATATTTTCTTAATTGGTCGTCTCTCATAGGCTTAGAAACAAGCTCCCCGCTTTTATTCATCTCTCGTATATTAATTTGAAATAAAATTGTTGCGTGGTGCGGCCTCTCTCTCTTCGGAATATCCTCTTGCATTAGTCTCCCCTTCTTATCCAGTCAGCTTTTTGCTGTGGGGTCATTTTGTTTATCTTGCGATGAATTGCCGTTTTGTTTTTTTGCTCTTCGTTAGCCTTATTATCAACGGCCTTCTTTTCTTGCAATTCATAGCGACCCATTGTTTTTGTATTTTTTTCCGCAAGCTGCCCTACCGTGGTGGGCTCCCCTCTGACAAAGAAAGTTGGCACGGCAAAAACTTTGTTTAGGGCCTCTTCACCACAGCCCGTGCATACTGTTAGCGGGTCTTCTTCAAATTTCTGATAAACGCTTTCAAAAAATTTTCCACACTTGGTACATTCATAATCATGCAACGGCATAGCCATCAGCCTTTCTTATAGAGATTCTTATTCAATTATCTATTGGGGGCATCCAAATTGCAAATATTTTTTACAATCTTGAGAGAATTTTAGATATTATGCCATTTCTAACAATGTCTGACGAGTCTAACTCACACACAGTCAGCCCTTCAATACCCTCCAGCCTCTCCATACATGAGCTAAGGCCACCGTCAACACCGCCACGAAGATCCGTTTGCTCTACGTCGCCATTAATAACGGCCTTAGAGGACTTTCCAATTCTAGTAAGAAACATCTTGATCTGCTCGTATGTAGCATTTTGTGCCTCATCCAAAATCATAAATGAGTTATGAAAATTTCTACCCCTCATATATTCTAATGGACACATCTCTATTGTATTCATGGCCCTGTAGGAATGATATGTTTCGGGACTTAGATAGAGCTTCATCTCCTCTACGACTGGAACCAAGTATGGCTGTATTTTTTCCGTTAGGCTTCCGGGTAAAAACCCAAGGCCACGGCCAGATTCAACCACGGGTCTTGTGACAATTATCTTTTCTACTTTCTGTTCTAGCAAGTACTCACAAGCAAGCCCAACCGCTACCGCCGTTTTACCAGACCCCGCTGGCCCACAACAAAACGTGATGGCGGATTCGCACATATCCCGTATATATTCTTCTTGATTCTCGGTTTTTGGTCTTAATTTTTTCCTAGCGCATCTTTTTTGCTGCTGCTTGTTGTTATTTTTTCTTTGGGATCTTCGCTTAGGCATTAGGTCTCCTAGTATGGTATTTCTGGATATGGTAGATTTTTAACCCCGTCTGTATCCTTTACTATAACGATATCACTACAGTCGTTTTGGTATGTCATCGTAACCTCAACATTATCGCCTCCCGTTGAGCCCCCGGTGGTACTTATATCTACCAAATAATTACGCTCACCCAAGTCCCACACATAGTAGTTATTGATTTCGGAGGGTAGTGGTGATACATTCTTCTTTGCAGCCAGCCTAATTTTACCTGCGGTATTTGTGCCGTGACCCATTCCGACCTCATGCCATCTGCGATAATAGGTTGGCGATACGTTGGTGTCTTCTCTAACTCCAGACACTCTAGAAAATGTAATATCGCTTACCGGGAAACCTCTTACGGCGTTCTCCTCAAAGAGCGCCATTGATGGATATTGCTGTCGTGATACACCTGTAAATGATGTAGTTACTTGTACGGGAAGGTTGACATATCTGTATTGATTCAAGTATCCCTTCTGTTTATCATTCGTGTATGATGATCCGTAGTAATCATCAGTAAATTCAAGATCTTGGCTTGCTCCTCTCCATAGGCCAATATCATCCATCTCGGAGTAGTCTATGGATACATTGATATTCACCGATTGTATACCAAGTATAGCCTCATTGCGTTCCAGCTTACGTTGAGCAGGATCTTGATCGTTCAGTAGGTCATACATCGTTAGCACTTCTGGCGGCAATATACAGTCTGTGGTAGTTGGGCTCGTGTCGGTCGCAATAGTAGCGCTGTCGTGAATTTTGTTGCCAAGCAGATTAAGATCGTTCCATGCTAACACTTTGCCTGTTTCTGGCCCCCTGACTTCAATGTAGTCCGCATCGCCGGGCACAGCACCCGGCGTCGTTTGTTCTAGTGCGGATCTTAGCCATTCAGCCGGTAGGTTTGGGTAATTGTCTAGATTGCGAAGAGTCGTATTCTTTTCAGAGTCCCTAGTGGCCATTCTTGTTATTAGCGTGATTGCTTCTGTTATCCTGCCACCTACGCTCATGCTATATGAAATATTTGTTATCAAACACCCACGATAAGTGATTGCCTGCAACCTCTTGGCATCTGGGTCTTCTTGTATACCGGCGGTTGAGGGGTCCGTGTCTCTACCCACGGCGTTATAGATTCTTCTAAATTTATCTGGTGTATACAGTAATGTTATGTCATAATTTTTGATTGTTTTTTGCGAGTCGTTTAGGCAGCCACAGGTTCCTATGTTATCTTCGTGTAAGATGTGGGTCTCTCGATATCCCGTCTCCGATGCCACGTAATTACTATTATCGACCTGATAAAAAAAGTCGTATTCATTTTTTACAGTTTTCTTTTCCGATGGTATAATTCTTTCTATGGTAATTTCAAATTGTGGCTTTTGGAAGTAATGAAATTTTTGCTGAAACCTGCCCACGTCTGTGAGAGACTCTGATGGGACTGACTGAGACACACCCACCGATTGTACTCCCTTCAAAAAGAATCCGCTAGTGGGCTCATAGTCAAGGTCTTCGTCTTGGATATTTCTGCCAAACGTGCCGCCCGCCGAGTCTCCTTTCCTATTGACTAGGACGGCCTGACACGCATAGAAAACTCTATTGTTATAGTCTCTGAAAGCATCTGATTGAGGACTAGTCATTATTTAGACTCCACTGCTACCAAATCCGCCGCATCCACGGTCGGTGGTATCTAATTCTTCGGTTTCATATAGCTCAAAGCTTTTCACCGATTGAAAAAGGATTTGTGCCACGCGGTCGCCCGCACTAATTTTAAAAGAATCCCCGCTGACACTCGCGCAGGAATTATAAAGACAGACTTGTATTTCCCCTCTGTATCCCGAATCTATTACACCAGCAAACACATCAATGCCGTTCTTTACAGCTAGGCCAGATCGAGGCCAAATCAATCCTACACATGACTGGGGAATTGCCATCGCAATACCGGTTCTTACTAATTTTCTATCGCCAGCGAGGATTTCAATATCGTCGAGAGCGTATAGGTCATAGCCAGCATCTGTTTTGTTGGCCCGTGTGGGAATAGTTGCTCTTTCATCCAGTTTTTGAACTCTTATAATATCGCCGTGCCACACCTCCATCCCCAAGGGAAAACTCGTACTCGTTCCTGCTGCTTCCCGTATGGGCAGCGTGGCATTAACTTCGTGTACTCGTTCCAACTGCTTCATTCTAGCGGCTTGATCTGGATGCTTTTTCATATTGTCCTCCATTTTATGAAAACTTACTTATCGGTCTTAGTGTTTTGTTCATCGTATATCCCATCAAAATACTCCTCCGGACTGACGGCATTTTCTGACAAAAACTTTCTAATTAGTTTGTGGTCATACCTTTCCATCATTAAGTTCTTGAAGCATAGAGGGCATCCTACAATCTTTTCATCCTCATGCTTTTCAGAGTAGTGAAGCACCCTTATTCCAAGACCCATGATCACGCGCTGTTGAGAAGCTCTTTGGGCGTTTAATAGGAATAACTCACGTTGGCCCTCTCTCATGTCTATTAAGCTTTTTCTTATTTCATACACCAGAAAACAAATAGGAATCAAGAGCAAGAAAAAGAAAGCCTTTCTATAGGCGTTCATACGTCACACACCTTTCATTTTATGTTACTTCGCAGGCACCGCCACTACATGCCCACTCTTGTTCGGGCTTAACATTGTCTTCTTCTTCTATGACATTGGTATAGTCCACTGTTTTATATTCTCTATTGAGGTCAACCCATTCTTTCCAGTTATAAACATCTTTCATGCAGTATGTTAATTTCCTTATGTCCCCGTCAAAATATTTTCCAGCAAACTTTTCACATCGTGCCACCCAGTTCTTTTTGGCTCCCCCTTTAGTCCTTTCGCCCAAGCCGAGTAAAACATCGCAGGCAGCCCAAAGATTATCTTCCCATAAATCTAAAGCAACTTCTATGAGTCCGCTAACCCATAACGAAGCGTCACCGTAATGGGCGACCTGTTCGCTAGGGAGATATATGGTAGTAAACGGGGCTTGCGGATAATCCTTATCTCCAGTTACTGGCAATAAAGAAATTCCACAGAAGTATTCTCTGTTATTGTATATAAACTCTTCAACTTCATCCCACTCATCTGGTTTAACGTTTATAGTGTTTGATACATTATGGTTTAGCCATGGCTTTGTACATAAGTCATCGGTCTTACCTATCATAACCCAATTCTGCTGTGTGCTTCTTACGTATTCTAAAAGATCTATGGCCCCTATCTTATTCTTAGTTTTTGATCCCGCTGGAACTTCTATACAAAAAGACACCACTTCGTCACTGGCATTTGCAGACCATACAGACTCTTCACAAGCGGTAGGGTTTATTGTCTTGAAGTATTGGTATATTGGCTCCATCTTATTTGCCTGAACTCTTCTGATATATCTCTTGGCGTGATGGGGGTGTATACCGCTGCTAGTACCAAGAACGCACGATGTTGTTCCTTCTGGCTTTATGCAGGTCGTTCTGGCTGCTGGATTAATCCCGATTTTTTTTGCTAATGCCTTGTTGACCTTCTTTATCAGTCTAGCACCCTTCTTTTGGATGGATGGGTTTAAGCAGATCTCGTGACTTTCCATCATGCCTGTCATGGATACACCAAGAAGAGATTCTCTCTTTAGGATGCGCTCGCTTACTTCTCCCAAATAAGGAAGCTCGACAAAGCCAGCCTGTAAAGTCCCAATAATAGCTGCGGCCCGACAGGACTCATAAAACTCTTCTTCTGTTTTTATTTTAGCGCAATTAATTGTACTGAGGTTGCACGCCTGCCAGCCTGATTCTCCTGTTTCTACATCGACCGGATACATACCAATTTCGACACAGGGGTTTACTATAAGATCCCTGTGGTCTGACCAGACAAATCCCGGTTCTCCAAATTCACGAACAGATTGCATTAGCTCGTGGAATTTTTTAGCGGAGGTTTTATTCCGAATTAAAAGTGCTGAGTTGTTGGATCTTCCTCTTTGTGGGTTCTCATGAAACCAATTGCCAGTTTTGGCTTTAGCCATGTCTTCGTCGTTGGCAGAAAATAGACATATTGTTGCCGAACGTCTAACGCCACCAGATATAACAGCGTCGGCGGCGTGCATAACTATATCGTATGCTTCGATTGAACTTAGCCTTCTTAGCTCTTGAGAACAAAAGTCTGCGTTTTTAATGGCTCTTTCTAATATCTTTCTTATGTTTGTTAGGGCTTTTTTTAGGGGCTCTGGGCCGGGAGCCTTGCCAGCACTAGAGCTTAAATAAGACCCTGCTGGTCTAATTTTAGAAAAATCAAACTGAACACTCTTTCCTGTGTACTCTGGAAAAAGTTCTTTTTGATCAAAATAGCTAGAAACCAAGACACCAACAGCATCCGACCAACCTTCTATGCTGTCTTGGATAACAAACTTTTTGCCATTTCTCTTTGAGCTTTTTACAAAACATGGAAGTTTAGCTATGTGATGCTTCTGCACAGAAAACCCAGTGCCGCAACCACACAGCAAAAGATACATGCACTCCTGAAAAAACCTAAGTCGATCACAATAAGAAGAGATGCAATTATACATCCTAGCATTGTGCTTAAAGATTGGCTTGCCACCAAATTGTAGCGCTCTCTGAGACCCCAGCACGCGCTTTTTGTGCATCATGTTGTATGCCCAAGCAATGTCCCCATTTAATTCGGGGTACTGCTCGTACATCATATTCATTACTCTGTCAACTGACTCTTTCCAAGTTTCTCTTCTGCTTTTTTCCGGTAGCCATCTTGCGTATTTAGAAACGAAACTATAATCCATCAATGATTTTATAGACATTTTCCTAGCTTCCTGTGTGGGATTGTAATTTTATCTTCCTCCTGTTGCATACCTACATTATCTATTACGTCGCGGCCTTTGTCAATCATTTCTTGCTCAATTCCTATAATTTCACTAATTAAATGAAACTACGTCCATCGGTTGTCGTCTACCTTCTGGATGAGCATATCAAACTTTTGTTCTATGCGTTCACTATTTACAGCGAGGTTGTTTATGGATAACCGACACTCGCCCAAACTAGCATGAACATCGTCGATTTTTTCTTCTATGTTACCCACTTTGTCTTCTAGGCTCGTCATTCTGTTGTTGAGAGAATCGTTCACTTTTTGCTCCAATACAATTATTTGTTTGCTGTGTGTAATTATAGACCACATAACCCATCCGGCAATTGGCATCAGAAAAATGGAAATAACTTGTGCTATGTTTTTTACTAGCTCCCAAGTTTCATTCATAATTGTAGTCCCCTCAAATAATTTGGGAAAAAGGGGGAATGGCGATATGCCACTCCCCCCCCGTTAACCCAAGTATTAGATTACATGCCAGTGATGGCTTTGTAATCGAAGAAGTCACCACCCGTGGCTTTATCAGTGACAACAAAATCAACCTTCATTACCAATTCACCCGGAAGTGCTCGCGTCGGACTGGCCGCATTATCAGGATTGGCTGCGACAGCGCCAGCAGATTCGCTCCACATGTTCTCGTTAAGAGAAGCCGGTACACTGGGCGAGTCCATGCCAGCCGTAGCAACGGCTAGCCAGTTATGTCTAGCGCTTGGTGTGCCGCCGGGGGGAGAAATGCTCTTGGTGTGAGTCCAGCTAAATCGGTTGGTACGAAAAGCCGTAACCGTCTTGGCACCAAAGCTGTGATGAAATCTCTGGATAGCGTTCCTATCTGCTCCACGACCGGTGATAAGAATCTTGGTATTGGCACTGCCATTCAATGTATCGCTACTAGCAGCGATTACGTATTTGCCAGCGGCGTTATAGGCCCAAGTACCACCAGCACCGAGCACGCCGGAATTGCCAATAAGGCCATTGGACGACCTTGATGGAAGCGTGCCCTTAGCGAACGGAGCAGCATTGTCTTTGAGGCCCAAGGCTTTGGTAATAGCGGTGCCCGTGCTCGTGTTACCAAGAATGGTGCCGCCTTCTGTAAAGTCGCTAAAAGCGCCACCGGTAGTGTTGACTAGATAATTTCCACTAGGAACTGCCATGATAGATCTCCTTTAAGGTAATAGAATAACGTAAAGCAATATAATCCCAACTATCCATAAAGAAAATCCAGTTCCAGAAATGTATACACAAATTAGCAATCTATGGCGTTACTTTTTTTGCATATTTTTATAGCTGTTTTTAAACGCCTTCTGGCAGTTTCTCGGCTGTATCCATTAGCCTTTGCAATTTCCACCATTGTCATATTGTGAAAGAATCTTTGGCTTAGAATGTTTTGGACTTCTGGATCAAGCCCAAGCATTACATCCCTAGCTTCCATGGCGAGCTTGGCCCCATTGTCGGCCTTTTCAATATTGTCGCAGCCATACTCAATCTTTTTCTTTTTAAGTTTATTCTTAAGTGCCCAATGCAACTGCTGATATAAATACGAGGTGAATTTGGCCCCTCTTTCGGGATCATATTTATCTACGCATTTCCATAAGGTAAGCATTTTAATGGATTCAATCTCATCCAA
>Ga0080013_1005362_pt1 | contig 12002 bp, 18 predicted proteins | sample ETNvirenome_6_85_FD_69236 | JGI IMG/M metagenome (GOLD analysis project Ga0080013, IMG submission 69236) | Marine viral communities from the Pacific Ocean - ETNP_6_85 (SPADES assembly) (version 2) | ecosystem: Environmental > Aquatic > Marine > Oceanic | place: Pacific Ocean | collected 2013-06-19 | reverse complement strand
GCTAGTTATCCTGAACCTCAGCAAACTTAACATCCCAGGCAGCTTTTTCGATAGGACTTAACCCTTCATACCAACCCGGGAAGTCACCCGACTTCACAGTCTTATATTTATCCCAAACACGAGCTTTTAAAGACTCGATTAGGTCTATATTGTTCATAAACATTAGTGGTTTATTCATTTTCTTTAATTTTTTCTGTTAATATCTCTAAATTATAAGTTCCATCGTAAATTATACCAATAACTCGTTCAGTGCCGTCTTTTTCCACTCTTTCTACGAATTCTTTAAGGTCATTTCTAATAAATAACCCACTATTTTGTGCACTTTGACGCGTTATGTCTAAAAATACTCTTTGTTCTTTCGGTTCACCCATAATTTATTTATTTCTTTATACAAAGATAAGTAAAAAAACCATATAAAACAAATAAACTATTTATGTTATAACAAACTATTTATAATAAAAAGAATTCTATGGCATGTAACTGTAAAAATACCGTAACCAGTTTTTTAGGTGGTGATGTAGCAAACCCAACAACGTTTTTGAATTGTGGTGAAGCGGATGGTACGTATAATAACCCCTTAGAGACAGGTAAAACACAATGTATAGCTGAAAACAACGTATTAAGGATATTAGATGACTATAAAATAAGTGGAACTGTAAAAAACGCTGGTGAAATAATTTTTGAAAGAACATTTACCGGTGATACGGATTCTTGGGAAGAGTGGAACAATGATGGGACATACTTTAGACCTATAAACCAAACAGACACTAAACTAAGTGCTCAAACATTAAACACTAGTGGTAATATTGTAGGAGGAAGTGAGATAAATGCAACTGGTAAAATTACAACGGCCCAATCTATTGAGGTAGGTACCCATGATGGTAGTGATGTTATATATATTGAACGATATAGTTCAGCAAGTCCGTATAGTCAGTTTTTTGCTGGAACCACTGATAATAATGTAGCTGTAGGTTTTAGATTTGTAAGTAGGAACACTTCAGGAGTACTAGAAGAATCGTTTACTCTTTTAGGAGATGACAAAAAAGCAACATTCCAAGGAACTCTTGTAGCTCCTATAATTACAGCAACAACTATAGCTGCTAAATATAGTGGAGCGTCCTTATCAAACTCAGGAGGAGACTTAAGTGTTACTATGACAACAGTTAACTTTAGACCAAATATGTTGATAGAGGTTGATATGGCTGCAGCGAATGATGTTACCATAACTTTACCAGCACAGTCTGGATGGGAGAGTGGTAAATATACTTTTATTTTCCCTGTAGCACCACACGCCTCTTCTGACTTTGTATTAAATTGTGGTGATTCGGGAGCGTTATATGGGACGGTTTATTGTTTAAATGGGCAGGAAAGAATTGATGGAGACACTACCGTGACTTTTAGTGCTGGTAAAAGTTATGCTGGTACTAGAATTGAGGTTATTTCTACCATATCAGATACGGTAATGATAAATATATGGACTCCAGCCGATAAAGGACATGTTACATATTCTTAAGACTTTATATAAAAAAAATTAATATTAAAATTATATTATGAGTAGATTAGAAAAATTAAAAAAAGAACACATTAAAAAAGTTAATAAACTTTTAGATGAAGGTAAGAAGGAAAATAACACTATAGAAAAAATAACATTAACTCCTAGTGATAATGTAACAAACTCCTCAAAAGACTTTATTAATAAAATGGATAGATTTAATTATGACAATTAAAGAGTCACAAAAACTAATTAAAAAAATTCTTAAATTAAATATAGAAGAAGTTAAAATTAAAACCCCGGAATTTAAATTAACTATAAAAACTACTAGTTAACTTTTTTATTTCATCACAAAGGTCAGAATCCAAATTCTCCAATATTTCCCAAGATAAGTCAGGTGAAACAGTTAACCCGGCTACACCACCAAAAGAACCTCCTTTAGACAAATCAGTATTAGACACATCTGTGTGTTTTACAAAACGTTTAGAGTTATTATAATCATGGTCTTCTGGAATTAAACCTAACGAATCTATCCACGAATCAAAGGATTCCTTGGACTCTAAGACATCTTCTATCTTATATGTGAACTCAGACACCTCCATAGCTAGTTTGTTCCATTCTAGGTAAGCTTTCATACATTTCCTGGTTAAATTTTTGTCTTTTATATCACCTAGAAAACGTCTCCAAACTCTTTCCCTAACTGAACTTACCTCACCCATTTTTTTAGAAGCATTATTAATATCAAAATGACCACTAAAACTTTCATCATCTTTTTGGTCCAACCACAACTCTTTACCCATCCAATCTACTTTGTGTAAAGAACAGACGGTTTTTAACGGTTCTCTAATTTGGTGAACTATTTTGGTAAACCCTGTTGGGTTTATTAAATGTAAAGATGAAACCGTACCATGTGTGTCGGTGTTCTCGTGTCGAATATCCAATCCAAGATTAAATAATAGACGTGTAGTAAAGTACGTTCCAGAACGTGGAGCCCCTGTAATTAATAGCTTAGTATTGTTTGGTATAATCATTACTTAAAAGTATAAATTTTTTTTTAAAAAAGAAGAGATTTTTTTGGCTTATTATATATTTAGCAATGCAAGCTTTTTATAAATAAAATAATATTAATAATAATTGCCATAGCAATTATTTTTTTATGCTATATTAAAAAAAGATTTTATTTAAGTAAGAAAGTATTTATAATAAAAGATTCATAAATGAAAACAACATTAAAAGAGGAAGTAAGTAATTTTAAAAGACTAATTGGTGAAGCCACCGACACCTCAAGTAGCGGAGCTTATGAACAACCATTGGGATGGAATCAGACAAAACCAACATCTCCATGTGCTGGCGGTGTGTCATCTTTAGTAGGTTCCGAAATTGGAACTCAATCACCTCAAGTAGATGTTGTAGATGTTACACAAGCTGTAATACCGATGGACGAACCAACGAGTTATGAAGGTAACATGAATACTACAACACAACCAGCTTTCGATGATATGCCATTTTTAAGTTCCCACCCATCAGATTGGAGTTTTGAGGGTGACGAAGATGAGTTTTTACAAAGTCATGGTTGGGAGAGACCAAGTGGTCCTACTACTCCGGAGGATGAAGAAGCTATGAGTATAGCTTTTGATGAATTGGAGTTAGATGACGACACTGATGTTTTTAATACATTACAAATGTTTACAGAAACCAAGAATGGTTTAGGCTGGAAATAAATAATAAATTAATTAAGTTGTAATAATGAAAATAAAAAAACCATATACCATTTCTAATGTGGAAAAAAACAGAATCAGAGGTTTACACGAATCTGTTAAAAATAAAAATCTTATAAACGAACAATCTTATATGCATTACTCGTGTGACACAAGCACATGCCAATGTGTACCTACAAGTCCCGGAACACCACCAAACCAAGGATATTTTTCGTTACAAGATTGTCTAGCTGATACAAGTACTTGTTGTGGTTCAGGTGGGGGTGGTTTTGGTTGTGTGAATGGACAGTGTGTAGCAGACCCTAACGGCCCATTCAATACTTTACAAGATTGTATAGGTTCGTGTGGTCAAAATCATTGGTGGTGTATAGGAGGTGTTGCAGGAATGAGTTGTATACATGCACCTAATCAACCAGGACCAAACGCAAGTGGTCCATTTAATTCACAAGCAGATTGTATGCAAAGCTCTAATTGTGCTACACCAAACCAGTGGTATTGTGAACAAATGCCTGGGTCAACCCCACCTTGTGGCTGTATACAAGGTGTAGTTCCACCTGGTACACAAGCATACACATCACAACAAGACTGTCAACTGGACCAAAATAGTTGTTGTTATATCGGAGGTCTAGCACCATGGTGGTGTCTATCAGGAGTTGCAGGACCAGGTTCTTGTGTACAGGCACAAACAAACCCTCAACCAGGAATGGCAACTGGACCATACCCAAGCCAAACCCAATGTTATGGTGATTGTAACCCCCCAACACAGGATTGGAAATGTGTAAATAAAGGAAGTCATTGGAAATTTGGTAAAAAATGTGTCCAAGTCCAACCAGGACAAGGAAACTTTCCTACAAAATCAGATTGTGAAGATGCTGGGTGTGGGCCTAGAAGAGCTGATATGGAATATAAAAAGGAATTTGCGACATCGTCTACATCACCTAAAAGACCAAGCCCCCAATATATTGATAGAGAAAGGTTAAATGAACAAATAGAGCTTCCAAAGGGATGGAGAATGGTTTCACCAGAAGAACTTGATGAAGAAAATGCTATGGATGATTTATATGAAGTATGGTTAGGTCATGAAGATAATATAGTATTAGAAGACAACACCCCATATACGATAAAAGAAAAAATATATGAATTACCAGCAAGATTTGGTAATAAAAGGTTGACTGAAACAGAAATGATTAATATGATTAATAGTATTATAAAATAATATTAACTATGGGATGTAATTGTAAAAAGAAATCAACAAATAAAGGTAAAGGTGTACCGTTTAAAGAGTTTAGAAAAAAGTTCGATAAACCGAAACCAGACGTTATTAAACTTTCTGAAACCGACCTAAAAAACTTAATAACCAAAGTGATGTCAAAAACAAAAAAATAAAAAAGCCCGAAAGGGTTTTTTATTTACAGAACTATACCAAATAGAAAAATGTTTTATATATTTTAAATGAATATTTATATTAAACTTAAAAACTAATTATGTCACTAAATACTGAAACATTCGAAAAGAAAATAAAAGATAATAAAGTTGTTCTTATAGATTTTTGGGCAGCGTGGTGTGGTCCTTGTAGAATGTTGACCCCTATAATGGACGACGTGGAGAACCTATTCCCAAACCAAGTAGGAAAAGTTAATGTAGATAAAGAAAGAGATTTAGCTGCTAAATACGGAGTCCGTTCCTTACCCACAGTTATATTCTTTAAAGATGGTGAAGTTATGGAAAGAATCCCAGGCGTAGCACCAAAAAGTATATACATAGATAAATTAAAATATTATCTTAGTTAAACAAGTATTTATTATAAAAACTTGTTATGGGTAAAAAAGTCAAATTAACACAAAAACAATTAGAGAAAGTAGTAAACGAAGCTATAGGGTTTCGTATACCCACATACCCCAGTGAGGCCGTCAACGAGCTAGACGAACTTATAAATGTAATGTCTGGGCCCATATCCAATCTTAGGAAAAAGAAAACCTTTCCAGACGACGACCCAGTCATTCAAAGAATATACCAACTAGTGGCTGAAGGTGGAGAACTACATACTAAAGTACAAGAACTAATAGATTTATTAGAAAGTTTAGAGGATAGACCAGAACCAGGACGGCTAGGATATAAAACATCTAATTACAGTTAAAAAAAAATCACAAAACGTATTGATATTTTAATTATTATATATTAAAATTATTATATAAAAAAAAATAATTATGAAATTAAAAGTATATAGCCAAAAAAATTGTAAATATTGTGAAAATATTAAAAACACATTAGAAGAAAATAAAATTGATTTTGAAATGGTAGAAGTTGATGACCATAGAGAAGAATGGAACAAAGTGACCAGACTTATTGGTATGGGAATGACACCTACAATTAAATTTAATAACGAAGTGTGGGTACCTAGTAGAGATTTTAGAAGTCCAGAGGAGTTAATTAATAGACTTACATATTATAAAGATTATCCTTTACCAGAACTTACAGAGGAAGAAAAAATAATATCATTGATAGAAGCTTCAAAAAATATAGCTATGTCACTTAATAATATGAATATGCAAATATCAAACATACATCAGAAAATAAATCAGTTATTACCAAAGCCAAAACCAGAAGAAGTAAAAATTCCTAACCCATCACCACCCACTACTATAGTAAAAGAAGAAACAGACAAACCTGTTGTAGAAGAAACCACTAGTAATTAGTGGTTTTTTTTTAATATAAATTACTATTTATAATATATGGAAAAAACATTATTACAAGAAATAAATAGAGTTCGTGAAATTATGGGTGTGATTAACGAACAAGAAACGAAAATTGTCTATCAGGATGGTAAACGGTTTGAGAGAACAGTATCTGATATACCACCTTATGAATCTGACAAATGGAGAGCTGAATTTGCTTCTGGTAAATTTAGTTCTAGTGATTTAGATGGTACTCCAGACTTAACGGGTCTAGTAAAATGGTTAAACGAACCAGATAAAGTTGGTTTAAAACTAGTTGTTGCTGTTACAGCTGGAACAAGTAGGGTGCCAGTTAAACCCGGTGGTGATGTAGATAAAGCATTACAAAAAATAGGTAAAACCCCAAATAACGAAGGTTTAGCTATGGCAAGAGGGGAAACAGCTGTAGAAATGGTTAAAAACCAAATAAAAAATCTAATACCAGAAGAAGTTTTTAATAATGTAGAGTTTACTGTTGATTTAAGTAAAGTAGAACAAGGACCAGAATGGGACGAGATTGACGCAACCGCTCAAAAATATACAGACCACCAATTCCTAACTACAACAGCGTTTGGAACGGGCCAACAAGAAACATTAAGTGAATTACCAGAAATATGTAATACCGAGATTGATGGTAGTGGTAACCAAGCTGAAGAAGAATCTGCAGGACCAACAGGACTATCTTACGCGGCTTATCCAGAAAATGAGGGATATGGTAAACATTATGATTTAGGTGCGGACACCGAAGGCCAAATCACTTTTAATTTTACAGCGTATCATATACCCGATATGTTCCAAATAACATACCCAGGAAAATTGGGTCAAACATATACTAGTAGTGGACCACTAGGTGAGGGGTTTGTTTCAAATAATTTTAAAACATGTGAAGAAGGAAGTAGATGTTATAACAGATATATGAATAAAATAAATAGACTTAAACGTAAGATTACCACTGGTGAGGATAAAGTAGAGACATACGAAGGCAAAACAAAAACCATCTCTACTAGATATGCAAATATGTTAAACTGTACACACGGAATAATGACACCAAAAAAAATAGGCAGAGAATGGATTTTAAGTTTCTGGGAAAAATTTGAACCAGGAACTAAGAATTGGTTTAAAAAAGCTGGTGACGCGTTAAGGTTCACCAACAAAAAGAAAAAAGCGTATAATAAATCATTTACTGATGGTTATACAAAATATGACGAGAACTGTCAACCAAACGCAAGAGCAAAAATATTATCAGGTAAAGATGTGTGGAATAAGATAAATGATATATGGGTTAGCTTAGACGATAAATTAGAAGATGTCCAAAAAAGTACAGGTAAAAAAGTATCAGCAGCTGCACAAGAAATTCAGGAATTAGAAAATGACTTAAGAGAATTAATGGCATTTGGTGACCCTGGGGAGTATTCTAAAAAAATGACTAAAGAATTACTTGATTTAGGATTTGATACTGGTGTAATAGGTACAAATGGGAGTATAACGTTTGATAAAATAAAAGGTGAGGGGGATATGTATTTACAAGTTTATGCCCCATTGGATGGTACTGTATGGGCGGCATCCATTACCTGTAAAGAGAAAACTATTGAGATAGCTTCAAATTAATTAATGAACCAAAACTAATGTTGGTCTTCCCCACTCACAAGAATCTGTAACTTTTAAAACACACACAGCACCCACTGTTAAATTACCGTGGCCTTCACTATCAAACAACATTCCTCTTCTGTGCTGTGGAGAATCAATCCAGGCGTTTACAACCCATTCAGCTATTTTTTCAATATCACCGTTATACCATATAAAATTTACACCAACTAAATTTTCAATACCCCAAGAACTCTCATTATAGTAATATTTTATTCTATCTTGAGCTTTCATTAATTCAGTAAAGTTATCTTTATCGTACTCTTCATTATGAGAAAGAGATATTTTTCTATCGGTTAGATAATACGCATGGTGATAAGCAGCGTCATAAACTTTATCATTCCATTTCACAGCTAATAAACCTTCAGAGACACGAAATTCATTAACTTTATCTAATATAAGTCTTTCTAACTCTATTTGTCTTTCTTGGGAGAAAGATACAAAAGCTAATAGAGTTAATAATATTGTGATTAATTTTTTCATACTACAAAGATAATAAATTTAAGTTAAACAGCCAAGTTAATTGTATTATATTATACGAGATATTTTAATAAAGGTTTCTAATATTTATATAATATGAAAAAACAAATATTATCAGAAATTAGTAGGGTTCGTCAAATTATGGGTCTCCATGAACAATTTATCACAAAGGAGAAAATAGGTGAAGATAAAGTTGATGTAGTGGTAGATGTTCCGCCTATTAAAGGAACGTATACTCCAGCTTCGTCCGACCCAACATCATTTATAGGGGAATCTGTAACAACAATAATGACAGCAATTGATAACACACAAAAGGCCGCGGAAAAATTAGCAGAAGGAAAGTTACAATTAGTAGATATTAATGTAAAGGCAGGAGCTAGTAATGTTTGGGATAGTGATGATGGAGCAACAAATTATGATGTCGATAATAACTACGAACCAACTACTGAAGGTGAGGACCAAACACTAGATAGTGCCGGTTATGGTAAAAATGTAACGTTAGCAGAAGAAAGAGCTAATACGTATATTGAAATGGTAATACCATTATTAGATACAGCAGGGTTAAATATTAGTGAACAAATTTCTAAAACACCAGACACTGTGGTGGTTAATACCGGAGGTGAGTTAGATAGAGATAGAGATGAAAACATTTACCCTAATCCAGGACAAGTACTTATCTTAACTTTATCGTTTATGTATACAGATGTAATAGAACAATTTAAAGAAACGTGTGAACCAGGTATAGAAATCACTATCGCTGTCCAGGGAGTAGCTGTTGATGAACACGAGTGTGATGAGGCAATATTTAAAGTTAGTGTGAACGGAGCCAAAATTGGTATCGCTAATTTAAATAATGGGGTTTTAGATAGGTATATTGACGGGGGTGGTTGGAATAAAATGAAAAGTATATGGCCCAAGGAACAGCTTGGTGCACTGCAAGGAACGTTCCAAGAAAACTGGTACCGTAATTTACCAGGAAGAAACTCTCCAGGAAGAGAAACAGATAAGGTTCAAGGTGGGAAAAGAAGCTGGACAACAATGATAGACACTGAGGACGAAAAATTTAACTGGGGAGAGGAAAATATTTTAGAAATTACACCATTAGTTTTTAACAAAGGTAAAAATTCTTATGTTGAAATAAAAGGGGGTACGGATGTACAGTTATGTGGTCCTCAGGCAGGGTTCCGCCCTTGTGGTAGCCATAGTGAGGTTCCTAAAGTTACTATAAAAAACACACCAGTAGAAGGACAACTTACGACAGTTTATGACACTCAACCAAACATAGGAAAGTTAACTTTTGGGAGTACTGATACTACAGAACTATTAAGGATGGATGATTGTGGGGTACCTATTGAAGTCGTTGAAGTGTCACCAAACTAAATCATAATAAAATTATCGGACAGCTAAGAGGGTTGCGACATATCTTGTTCCTGACATTGTATATGTAGAAACTTTACCAGAGACAACCCAACTATACGTCTTTTCCCAATCTACACCTACCATAGAAATCGCCACTCTAGTAACATCGGTCGCCAACATACCCGCTTTGTGAGAAGGAGAACTATCCCACATTCGAATAACCTCAGTAACATTATCAATATCACTATCACCACCACCCCAAGACGCAATACATTCACCAGAGGTACCACGATACTTAACACCGAAATATTTTAATCTGTCAGAAGGGAACTCCAACTCCATCTCAAAGTGACCAGAAGATAACGGGTAGTTATACGGATAACCATTATCTTGTAAATAAACACTATGGTGTTCCGCAACTTCCCAAACCAAAGAATCAAAAACTAAAGGTTTAACTCCGTGTTCTATTCTATATTCATTTAAAGCGTTAAATGTTAACATGTCTAATTGGGTTTGACCATAAGAAGTTATGGTTAAGAAGAATAATAATATTGTGATTAATTTTTTCATACTACAAAGATAATAAATTTAAGTTAAACAGCCAAGTTAATTGTATTATATTATACGAGATATTTTAATAAATGTTTCTAATATTTATAATATATGGAAAGAAATATACTAATTGAGGTTAACAGAGTTCGTGAGATTATGGGCCTAGTGATTCCAATAATACAAGAACAAGAAAAGACGACAAAGATAAAGAAAGGGGAAAATGTCACAGTACAGAAAGCAAAATGGTCTAAAAAGGGAATGTATTCTGTTGGTGATGACAGCCCAAGTAAATTCATAAAGAGTTTTATAAATGGTATTGTAACGAAACTCAAATCCGATAAACTTTTATATAACGCTTTTAAAGCACACACATTACAACTAGCAAAAGCGGTTATCAGAACTGGTGCCAGTAACTGGTTTAAAACCCCACTAGTGCCTGAAAAAAATAATTTATATGGTGTAGACCCTAAAAACTCACATAAGATAAACTGGAAATACTATAAAGATAGAAAAGAAAAGAACAGCTTAAGCAAATCAGACCACCCAGACTGGATAGAGAATAAGGATTTAGCAAAAAGAAGAGCCGCCAAATTTTTAGTAGCACTTAAAGAAGGGTTAGAAAAGAAGGGTGTCGATATACTTCCTGCTATAGAAGAAAAAGTATATTCAAGAATAGTAGATACCGGAGGAAAAATAGATAAAGAAAGAAATACAACAGATTTTCCTAATAGAGGACAATTTATAGAAGCAAAACTATCTTTTGCTTATGATGTGGTGACCCCAATGTTTGAGGAAATTACCGAATGTTTAGGCGACATGGTAATAACCGTAGCCTATATACCACCAACAGAAAAATACAAAAATAGACTAAACTCAACAAAACCTGATGGGTGGTCCGTAGAAACATTACAAAATAACCCTGGGTTTACAGGAGGAGAGGGTACATCTGTTCCTCGTTTGAGTGATGAAGACATAGAAGAAAATATTACAGAGTGGAGAAGTGGTATAGAGAAAAGTATAAAACTCAGTAAACAAATGGCATCAAAATATGGGTTACCTGAAAGTAGCAGACAACATTGTTGTGATGCAGCAGAATTTCACATGTACCTAAATGGGACGTGGATTGGTGAAGTTAATCTTAATTCTAATGCCTCAGAAGAGGGGACAATGTGTGGACCAGTAGTCGAACAATTAGTGGTATCACAGGAAGAGGCTAGAAGAATTGCAACTTCAAAGTGGCTTTACAAGAATAATGGTAAGGTAAATTTATATATGCAAGGGAAATCGGCAAATCAACATAGTGAAATACCGATAGTAAAAGTAGTAAACGGTTTAGGAGAAACACTATACCTAGGGGAACCAGGAGGTGGTAAGAAGCAAAATCGTGGACACTTCGATGAAAGGAAAAAACTACTAGGTCCATTTTCTCCATGTGAACCAATTAAATCCACATAATTTTTATTTATAAACATTTAGAGTACAAAACGCTTGCTGCTCTTTAATATAAACTGATACAGCTCCAAATACTGGTCTTGAATGTAATAGTATATTATTATGTTCAGATGAACCTGCCCACAGATTAAACACATGTTGAGCTATTAATTCTTCATCACCATTCCAGAAATCTCTTAGTAAAAACGCATTTACATTTTCTGCAGCACAATTTGTTAACACAACTCCTTGGTTTCTCATTCTGTCCGAAGGTTTAACCAATTCTTTTTCCTCATGAGCGTTATCACAAATATATTCGAAAGGATATCCATTATCAGACAGATAAATACTATGGTGGTTACAAGCATTCCAAACCAGAGAATCGAACACTAAAGGTATTACCCCATTTTCCACACGATAATTATTTATTTTTTCCATAACTAACATATCGATTTTGGTTTGCCCATAAGAAATTATGGTTAGAGCTAATAATAATATTGTGATTAATTTTTTCATACTACAAAGATAATAAATTTAAGTTAAACGACCAAGTTAATTGTAATATATTATACGGTAGAATAATCAAAAGGTTCTATTATATTTATCTTATAT
>Ga0080013_1005360_pt1 | contig 12015 bp, 15 predicted proteins | sample ETNvirenome_6_85_FD_69236 | JGI IMG/M metagenome (GOLD analysis project Ga0080013, IMG submission 69236) | Marine viral communities from the Pacific Ocean - ETNP_6_85 (SPADES assembly) (version 2) | ecosystem: Environmental > Aquatic > Marine > Oceanic | place: Pacific Ocean | collected 2013-06-19 | reverse complement strand
GGAACTGCATCAATTGCATGCGTTGCGGCCCTTGAATGTCGGCGCCCTCTCCCTCAACAGTTTTCACATCCGACCAGGGAATCTCGGAAATAGGAATGTCTGGGATTCCATCCCAAGTCAAGGTCAAGTTTCGTGATTTAGCCTCTACAATAAGAAACTTCATAACCTCATTTATAAGGCTTTCGGTTTCATCTTCTTTATTGTAAAGACTCTCTACTAATGCATCAATATTCATAGTTTATCCGCCGGCTCCAATAGTAATTAGATGATTTTGTCAACAATACCCATTTCTAATGCCTCTTCGGCAGAGAAATATACATCAGTGTTACGGGACATCAGTTTATAAATCTTTTTGGGCGTAAGCTTTGAGTGGTGAGCAATAATCTTAACCATCATTTCTTCTAGTTGTTGCAGCTCCTCAAAGCCACATTTAATCTCAGAGTGAGATCCAGATGTATTGGCCGAACAATGATGAATCATTAGCCGAGCATGCTTAGACATATATCTCTTGCCGTTGGTACCCGCGGCCAATAGTGGAACTGCGGCTGAGTATATCTTACCGTATCCAAATGTAGCAATATCACGATTATTCTTTACTAGTGTGAGCAAATCGTAGACTGCCAGCATATCATTAACCGAGCCGCCCCCCGAGGAAATAAAAAATTCAATATCCGAGTCGTCTTCTAAGTCTTCTTGAGTCGCTAAAATCTTCCCTCCGTTAAAAGCCAGAAGGGCCATGGCTAGGTTTTGGGACGATGTTTCTGTAAGATCTCCCACAAGACCCATGAGAGGGGGTGCGTCCGCTCCCCACGTTGTCATGTCTTGGCCATCTTCCTCTGTCAGTTCTTCATCTTCGTGCTCAGCCTTAAACTTCATCTTCGCTCCTTTTTCCTCTCAGGCTAACGAGTTCCCGCTCCAAAAAAGAGACTGCGTCGTTCCAGTTTTTAAATGGCATCATCGTCTGAAATGGCCGCGGCGCTTTACTAATTAATGATAATATAACTGAGTTTTTCCAACTAGCTAAGGTACGGTCGTCAACTTCCTCGAACTTAGCAATCTGTTCCCTGGTAAATTTAGATTCGACCATCTGATCTCTTTTAAGCTGTTTGAGAAATTCTACATCCTCAATAATTCCGACGCACATCAATAGAAGGTGGGCCAGAAGTTGCCGAAAAATCCTGTGCATGTGGACAATTTCAAACAAACGCGTGAGATAAAAACTCATAAATACGCCGCCAACAAACCCCAGAACCACAAAGATGGCGAGATCTTGTGTTGTTACTTCATACATATTTAATCCAAACTAAAAAGGCTGTGGGGGATTCCCACAGCCTCTAGTATATGTTAGGAGCGCCTGAAAGTCAAGCGTTTTTTTATTTCTTTGAAAGCGCGCTCTTCAAAATGCGCGCAGCAACGCGCTTAGTAATTTGCTCGACCAATTCATCAGTATTTTCGTTAACACAGGCCTCATCTCCACCTTTGTCCTCGTCGCCCTTCTTGGTGCCTTCTTCAAGCTCTTCCTCTACTTCAACATCTAGCTCATCATCGGCTGCAGCTAATTCTACATCAGCCTCAACCTCATCTTCAACCTCGTCTGTATCGATCTCTACCTCGTCTCCCATGACTTGCTCCAGAGCAGTTTCTAGGGCGCCCAAGAATTCGTCAACGGAAACCATACGACCCTCGTCCTCGGGAAGCGCGTCGAGTTCAACGTCAGCTTCTAACTCGTCCTCAGCAGCCTCCTCAGGATGGTCGCGGTCTAAATCACCGGCAGCGTAGTCTTCTAGTGCCGCGGGGTCGGCTTCTTCCATGACGCCAGCGCGGTCTCTTCGGCGTCCCAATCCATCATCGACTTGATTTAAAGAGAGCTTACCGTTTCCGTGGCTCTCCTCTAATTCCTCGTCGGCGGACTTCGACAGACCCTCAACAAAACCGGGGGTGAGGGGTTCCAGCTTGGCCAGCTTCATAAACTGCCTAACCTGGCTTTCATTTAATATAGTTTTCTTAGACATCGTCGTTTAATCTCCTAACATTATCGCGAAATATGCTACTTTTAAATAGTATTTTTTTGCTTTAATGTCTTTTTTAATTTCAATAGAGTAGCATCGATAATCTGTTTGGCGCGCACCGTACTTATCTGATGTCGCTTGCCTACCTCTTCTAAAGTCATCGGCCCATGCTTCTTAATGGCTACAATTGTACAATTTAAATCTTCCTCGTATTCTATATGCATTCTACATTCTCGATTCGCACAGGGACTTTTTTTTAAATAACATATCTTCACGCATTCTTTCATAATTCTGGAATTTCCTCTTCAAGTATATCGAAAATATTTTGAACATCTTCGTGTGTTAGTGCCAACTCCTCCATCAACTTTTTTCCGGTGTGTCGAAGCTTTGTAGACTTTAGTGTACGAGCCTTGGACTGAACCTTCTTGTTAATTTTATAGTCGTCCAGGAAATCCATGAAGAGAGGGCTTTGCTCCAAGTACGACTCTACACAATATCTAAAGAATTCACTTTGGGTTTTAATCTCATCGTAGTATAATCTTATTTTTAGATTTTCGTGCAACTTTGAATCTAGAAAGAAAGTTAATTTAGAATGTGTTGAGGATGCTTCGTTCATAATCCTAAAATATGTGTTGAACTTTCTTGGTGGCCGTTAGAAGTTTGACGGATAAACTTTGCTTTTCTTTGTAGCTCCTTGAGAGATCTTGCTCCCGAATATGAGAAGCCACTGCGAATTCCTCTTTCCAGGTGAGCCAATACCTCAGCAACAGGACCCTTGCAAGGAACTGTGGTGGCAATCCCTTCTAAAGACGCAGTTTTACCATGCCAATCCATTTGCGCATCGGCGCTGGCCATGCCCCGATAAGACTTAAACTTGCCATCGTGAGTATTTATTATGTCTCCAGGAGTTTCATCAGTACCTGATAGCAAAGACCCAAGCATAACGAAGTCAGCCCCAGCTGCCAGAGCCTTGACAATATCCCCCGAGTTTCGGATTCCGCCGTCAGCAATGATGGGAACGTTCCGGTCTGATCTCGCACAATCAATAATTGTTTGAAGGCCCGGGACACCGTGCCCAGTCTGAGTCCGAGTTGAACAAATAGAACCGCCGCCAATATTGCAACGTACACTATCGGCTCCCCAATCGACCAAGTCATTATAACCCTCCAAGGTCGCAACGTTGCCCGCCATAATATGGATTGCGTTATCGAAAACTTGCCGCAATTTGTGGAGGGCTTCCTTCATCAAAATATGATGACCGTGTGCCACATCCACACACAAAATTCGTGCACCCGCACCATAGAGAGCCGTTGCTCTATTTAAATAGTCTCCAGAAGTGCCGATCGCAGCCCCTACATGACACACCCCTTTCACACAAACATCGCGAACTAGATCTGCTTGTTCTTCTATGGTGTTATATCTATGAATTATCGCCACGCCTCCCTGTTGCCACATGGCAATTCCCATCGCAGATTCCGAGATTGTATCCATAGGACTTGCAATGATGGGTATTCTAAAATAAACATTTTCATGGGACCCCTCAAATAAAGTACTTATATCTATTTCCGTACGACTTCTAATATCCGAATACTGTGGCAGCAACAATACGTCGCTGTATGTCAATCCTTCCCTAAGTCTCATTTAAGTTCTCCATCGCTTCTAGGAGAATTGTCCAACAATCTGGGCACGTGAGGCGCACCCTTTCTTCTCTAATTGTTACTTGCCAGGTGGTAACCGTTTCCTGGTTTCTAACAAACTTTTTAGAACAGATACAACACTCCTTAGGGTGCTTCATCATAAGGGCCGCTTGCGTAGCAAGACGCTCTTCAGCGTCCTTGCGGTCCTCTTTTCGCTTGGTACGGTTTATCTTACGCAACTTCTTCACTTTCCTGTCGACCCCAAAGCGCCGGTGCCGCGGTCTGAAATGGTAATCGGATACTCCTCATAAATATGGGGCGTATCGCTCGCAATAAATCGCACCGGAACAACGGGAAGGATAACTGCTTGCGCTATCTTATCTCCTGGGTATATCACTTGTCCTACCCTCCCTGTATTATGAAGATTTACAAAAACCTCACCATCATATCCGCTGTCAACCACGCTAGCCCCGACCAAAAGGTGCTTTTTAGCGGCCACGCTAGACCTGTTCTTAATTTCCATCATATACCCGTGGGGAATGGCAAATCGGCACCCTGTGGGGATTAGTATACTTTCTCCCGGCTCTATTCTCGTGCTGCGCAGTGTTGTGTCTTCCGGGCTCCATCTCAAGTCTAATCCTGCGTCGCTCGGATGTGACCGTGCGGGAGGATATACATTATCGTGAATCATGTAGTATTGTAAAATCATCTTAAATCCTTTCTGGGCTGTCTGAAAAAATAACCTTAAGATCTGGGTCGGTAGCCGTCAGGTACTTTTCAACATATTGTTTCCAGGTTTTTTCAGTCCCCAGCTGCAGAAAAATAGAATCATTCTTGTACGATCGGAGGTTCCATTTTCCTACTTCTCGTAGGACATCAACTTTATTAATAATTAAATCTGTAACTCCATTAATATCCATTGCCTTATGCAGTGCGCGAATATCCAACCAATTACATTGTCGGGGGCGACCGGTGGTGGCCCCAAATTCATTTCCCACATATCGTATCAGATCAAAGACTCTTCCTTTGCCATGAAAATTCTTTGCGCCGACATAGGTCTCATATGCTTTGGCAACCCCATATACCTTTCGGACTGCTTGGGGTGGTATACCATTCAAAAGAGCGCTAGCAGTTGTACAGTGACTCGAAGTTATATAGGGATAATCGCCCCAGTCAACGTCGAGCCCAAACCCTTGGGCACCCTCACAAAGTATTACCGGAGAGGTCCTTTTTTTATAAAATTCATTATATAAATCAACTAGATAGGGACCATCAACGAGTTCGGGGACCTCAGAGGCCCGTATGCCGGTTCGGTTATACTTATCTCGATAGGCGGGCCCATTACCGCGCTTGGTCGTTCCAATAATACTGTCCGTGGCATCTTCTTCCAAATGAGCATCAGTAATAATATGTGCATTGTTTGCGATATAAATTAATTCGGTTGTGTCTATACCCTGTTCTTCCAGTGCTTGAATTTCACTGAAAAATTGTTTGAGGTTTACTACACACCCGGCCCCGATGATCGATTTTACACCAAAAAATACACCGGCCGGGATATGATGAGTCACAAACTTTTTACCATTGTGATAAATGGTGTGACCTGCATTGCACCCTCCATTAAAACGAAGACAGTGAGTATACTCTCCCGACTTCAAAAGGTGATGTGTAACTTTTCCTTTGCCTTCATCACCATAAGACAAACCAATAACAATATCTGTTTTCATTTCTTTATCCTAACAATCTTAAGTTTCTTCTAATAGATCTCGTTGAAAATCCCCATGCGCGATCAAAATCAAGGCGAGCCATGTAGGGACGATTCAAATGAACTCTATCCTTTCCCTCTACTATACCCCAACATCGAAATTTTGTCAATACAGAATTAGAATCAATTACCGCAACGATCCAATAGGGCTTTCCGTTCTTTGTCTTCTTCCGAATAACCTCTCGCGGTATAAACCATACAAGACGCAACTCAGGGTCATACTCAGAAATGGGGGGTACATAATAGTTTTCTAGTTTGGTCCGTACTCCCTCTGTCATGACCAGATGCATTGGAAAAATCCCCGTCAGCGTCGTCAGGTTATCAATCTCCTCCTCATTCGTGAAGTCTCCTTCATCTTTATAGGCTTCAATATTCTCCAGGAACTTCTTTTTGCTGTAGACTCGATCAACGGCCACAACAGACCAAAAATGTTTACGCCCAGTAAAGCGGCCATCCATTAGGTTATTCAGGGCGCCCGAACGAACCAGTACATCCAGCGCTTTCTTATTCAGCTTGCTGTATACAATATCGTCATGGAATAGAAACTCCTCAATATCATTGAATGGCCTGTTCGCAACAATTTGTTCAATGGCTGCATCTCCCAGTCCTTTCAAGCCCGCAAGAGGCTGCACCAACCTCTTATCATCGTTAGGATCAATCTCCCACACAAACGACGAGGTGTTGATATCGGCCTCCACAATCTCAAAGCCGTTCGACTTCGCGATATTGATTGCGCGTTCCTTACGCTTCTCTGGCTCTTTGTCGAGGAATGATGCCATCCATTCTACTGGATAGTAGTTATACAGCCACGCGCACTGGAATGAGATCGCGGAGTATGAGACCGCATGCGACTTGTTAAAACCATATCCGGAGAAGTACTCAAAGCGCTCCCACATATCCTCCGCTTCTCCATGACGAATCCCCTTCTCCACGCACCCGTCGATGAACTTGGTACGGAGGACTCTCTTAACTCTCGCTTCTTTCCCCGTTCCCTTCTTGGTAAGTACCTTCCTTAATAGGTTTCCTTCATCTAGGGTCAATCCCTTCCCTAACTTGTGAGCAAGGAGGGCAATCTGTTCTTGGAAGATAAGGAAGCCATAGGTTTCCTTGGTTACGTCCTTCACGTGCTCATTGATATAATCAATGTCCCCTACGTTTGCCTTGGCTTGAATGTATTGTTCGTGCACGTTGGCCGAGAGGGGCCCCGGTCGATAGATCGAGGTGATGGCAGAGATATCAATCAAGGACTTCGGCTTTGCGTTCGCGCAGAATTCCTGCGCCCGCTGCTCGGTAAACTGAAAAATACCGGCGAAGTTTCGCTTCTGAAATATGTTCTTGTACACCTCTTGATTATCGAAATCAATCTTGTCCGGATGGAGATGCTCGTTATAGAATTCTTTTACATCGTCAAACGTCGGGGCGGCGTTGTCATGGTGGCGCTTCAAGATGTGGCGGATTGCGCCCTCAATCATACGAAGAGTCGACAGTCCCAACAAATCAAACTTAATAAACCCGAGCGGCTCTAGGTGACGGACATTCTGTCCTTCTGCCCACGGTGCCTGTCGCACACCGCCCGAACTAATGATTGGCATGTGCTCGTTCAAGTCATCGGCAATTAAAACACCGCCAGCGTGTCGAGAGCAGGAACGAACCTGTCCGACGAGTGCCTCGGCGTGCGTCTTAATGTGTGGATACTTTATTAGGTACCCGCGCAAGGAGGGGGAGAGTTCCATAACTTCCTGCCAAGTCGGAGCATACACTCCTGCCTTAATCCCATGCTTCATCTTTGCTGCGGGGGTTGCCTCCGCAATCATCGAAGATGTTACCTTGTTGACTTCTCCGAACTCCACACCATAGAACTTGGAAATATCTTTAATTAAAGACTTAAGCTGCAGCGTATTCCAGTTTGATATTGGGATGACCGAGTTCTTACCCCAGTCTTCCATAAGCATTTCCTTGAGTTGCATCGGCTCCGCAACATCATAATCGATGTCGGGGTAGTCGGTCGCATCCTTACGCAGGAACCTCTCGAAGAGGAGTCCATACTTGATGGGATCGATCTGTGTGATGCCCAAGACGTATGCCGCTAGCGAACCAGCTGCAGACCCTCGTCCGGGGCCGGTCAACTGAACCTCATTAGCCTTGTCGGCGATCGCCTTCATGGTTAAGAAGTACTTACTGAATCCTCGATCCTCGATAACATCAAGCTCCTGCTGCAGCCGAGCAGTATATTCCTCGTTCTCGTGGAGTCCACGTTCTCGCAGTCCCTCCAAAGCATAATTCACCAGTGCTTCTGCATCTGTGAATCCGGCTGGAACCACAAAGTCGGGTAGTCTGACCTTAGTATCGGGGACAAAAGTCTCAATCCGATTGAATGCGATGTTATGTGTTTCGGTAATTGAATTCATTACCAAATCATCGTCGTATTCCATTCCTAGGTTCTGGGAGTATTGCTTATATGATTCCCAGATTTGATTCCCGTTCTTAGGATAGAGTTCGTAACCGATCTCTTCTACGCCCCGGGGCAGTTCCGTATTGTCTTCCGCCCACGCCGGGGATCCCTTACCTAGCCAGCCGAGACGCTTGTAAAGTTCTCGATCCTTCCAGGCTTCGCGGTTGGGATAATGACTGTCCGCTGTTGAGATTAGTGTAACATCAAACTCCTTGCATACTTCGATGATATATTGATTGAGTTCGTGTTGTTCTGGAATGTTATTCCATTGGAGTTCACCATACCAGCGATCGCCAAAGATCTTGAGGAAGTTGCGGGTGGTTTCCCTCATCGCCTCTCGCACCGCCTCGGGCCCTTCCTCGCGATTCTCCCAATAGTTGCCAGCGTAGGGCCCTCCCAAGCAGGCGGACGCAGCTATAACCCCCTCAGAGTGCTCTGCGAGCATCTTATAATCTACGCGGGGGTAGCGATAGAAGTTCTCCTCCTTGTATGAAGCCGAGATTAGCTTGAACAGGTTGTTCAGGCCGGTTTGATTCTGCGCCAGAAGCACCAAGTGCCGCCGCCGATTGATAACAGACTTGGTGGCTTTCTTGGAGGCCTCTTCGTCCTCAACCGTAGCGCCCGAAGTATCCCCCTGTTTTGCTAGTGATTTCGCAAGCTTAGCGTCTTCCTTGATGCGGTCATAGTCATCGCGCCACTCATCAATCGATGGCAGGAAGTACGCTTCCACCCCAAAGATGGGCTTGAATTCCTTTCCTTCGGACTTCATCTTTTGCCAGTGTAAAAACTGGTGTGAGAACCCATTCATGTTCCCGTGGTCTGTGAGGGCGAGTGCTTCGCCCCCGTTCTCATAGCAAAAATCCATATGCTCATTCGGATAACCGATGGCATCAAAAATAGAGCCCGCTACGCTGTGTGCATGCAGACCGACAAAAGGAATCTTTTTCTCGTTCACTTGTTTCTCCCTCTATACATAGTGTTCGTATTCGGACGTTTGGTTCTTTGAGCCAATTCCGATGATATGAATTTACCATAACCTGACCACGTTGTCAAGTCATAAAAGCTTTTAACTTCTTGTACTGCGCCTTGGGGACCATCGCCAAACACATCCTGCAGCCCGTAGTCCAAAGAGAGGTGCCGTTCCTCTTTCGGAAGAGGCTCCGAGGGCATTTCGCCGGGGGCGGGTGCTTTATAATACGACGCATTGGTTGTAATTACTCTTTTGGCGCGGCGCCACTCCGCCGGGTCTATGACGAAACTTAATGGCGCGCCGTCCTTTACTGTTTTTCCGTTGTATGAGAAATAAAATGGGGGGCTCTTGCGTAGTATAGAGCGATGATTCAATACTTCTTTTGGATCTAGCATTCCCATAGGAAATGATATATAGTAGCGGTCCGGCTGCGTCCACCGAGAGAATTTTGTATGGATCCAGTATGCCACATTGGCTCCATAAATGATTGACCAAGCATAGTTATCTATCTTAGCTCGGTGCTTAGGATGAATCGGCACATAATAAATGGGAACCTCCAAATGTTTGGTATTACCAAATGCTACAAAGGTTCCGCGTTGAATGCTATCAATATCTGTAGCATACTCTCCGAGTCGCCAGCGCAGTAATGGGGCTATATCATCATTAGCCACAATCCATATGGAGGTGCACCCGGCGTGAAGACATTCATAGACCGCTGCTTCCAGTGCTGTATAATTGGGTGCGACGGGTGCCAAGGAGGAGTCCCACTCCATCCCAAATTCAGTATTCATTCCTGCAACGGGGATGATGGCAGGCATATTCAGCCTACTCATGTAATATTATTCTTTCATCCAAATCAGCAACAATATTAAACCTAAACTTATTCTTTGCTGTGTGGCGAAAGGAGTGGAACAACTTTAAGCTCCGACCATTGGGCTGTTTAATTTTATGTTCCTTCAGTTTTCGCTCTAAAAGAATACGAATTATGGTCTCTGAGTAATCGAAACTCTTGATATCCTCCTCCTTAATAATGCTGGTTGTGATAATATCTTTAAAATCGCCCTTTGTGTTTCTATCTATACGATTTGAAGGGACAAATGTGGCGCTCTTTACAAAACTATTCCTAAAGTTAAGGACCATATCTTTGCCCAAACGAGAGCCTTGAGCGATATCAAACATATCACGAACCACATAGTCCTCAACTGTTTCCTCAGCCCCTACATTTCCGCAGTTATCCAAGTCAAAAATATGAAGGACTTTAAAACTTATTAACACCTTGGTATTGCCCTCGGTAACCACCTTCAACTTCCCTTCGTCCAGACCGACTGTTTGGACGCTAAAGGGAACTGGGAGCAGCGACTTCATCCCAAGATCAAAGATGCCCTCATACCAGCGACTTTTAATCTCTTGCTGGCCCACAAAATGGTGGAAAGGGCGCTGGTCGCTATTAACAATTAAATGGCAATTGTGTTCGCGCGCAAAAGAGATAGCCTCTTCGCGCCAACCCAATACAATGTTGTCGATGGTATATTCAAGAGGAGGGAGTTTCATCATATGGTATTATTATACCACCGATGATTGGTTAGGTCAAGGGGTTATTCGTCCCAATCGACATCTTTCTCAAGTTCTTCGGGTGCCGGCGGCTTCTTTACCCAAATAGGGGGGTCGCTGTCATAATCCAGTGGTTTGGCGCCTAGATGATCTAGGGCTGCGCGGAGGAAGGGGTTGGCGTCGAGGGGGTTGGTCACCTTCGTCGACTGTCCAAAGAGGTCTTTCTCTATTTTATTCAGGTTTTCGATCCATCTGTAGTTGGCATTCGACAGGTCGTCGGCTATGCGATCCAGTTCGTCTGCTGTTTCCTCCCACGCTCCTCCGCGAGCTGCGCGGGCGGAGTCGGGGTGCTTCTTCTGTCCGGCGCGGGATTTCTTATCTGTGTGCTGGCGATAAAACATGAAATTACTATAGTCAGGGTGAAGTCTGCTCTTTAATAGCCTCAAAAGCTCTGCCGGGGCATTGTCTAGTAGGTTCGCGAGGGCTGGTATTATGCGGTCGAAGCGATCGCGTCCGTATTTTTCAATCTCTCTGTCCCTAATAACATTGCCTTTGGTCCACTGGGAAAAACCCGTTCCTTGATCGGCTTTTGATTTTGCCCAAGCTCCAGTTCCAAGGATACCCTCAGGACTGTTGAACCCGAACAAACCTTCATTGGCAACCTCGTCGGATCCTTCTGCCAAGAACTTGCGCCAGTTCTCTGTAATCAACTGATGCTCCTTAAAACTTGAATATTTGCTCATTATATCTCTCCGCGTATTATAAATAGTCTAACTATCCGATAAGATGCCAATTACGTGGTTTTCCTTGATGACCGTGAAGGTCTCGCCGTTGTGTTGGACATCCTTAAGCATGTGGGCCTCCACAACTATATGCAGTCCGACCCCCCAAAGCGTGCCCGATTCTCCGGAGCACCCCAATACTTCCACCACAGCATGGGGCTGGGTCGCCGTACGGTAATCTTGAGGCAACAAAATGCCTGTCTCTTCTGGTGGGTTATCTTCTATTGTTCTCACATAGAGATAATTGTTAACTGGTGTGAATATCATTTGTTTTCCTTTCTGTTTTTGTTTTTTAGTCTGTCCTGTGCAGCACACGGTATAGAGAGTGATAGTTGAATGTCTCTCCCCGGCGGGACCTAAAGTTAAGCTCGTTAAGTCTAGAAACCTGTGTCTCAAGAGTGCCGTAGCCTTCGTTCTTCAGCTTTTCAACGACAGTTTTAATGTGAGAGTTAAACTCTCTGGCATTCGCTCGTCGGACGGCAATAGCCTTTGTGCCTTGTTCGGTATAGAGGTTGTGGTTCCCGAACTTCAAGTCCGGGTTCTCTTCCCTGCGGCGGTGTATCGACTCCCTAACAAGTGCTGATGTGGTCATGTTCTTATCCCTGTGATGGGCGCGCGCATGACACACTCCGCAGAGCGGTACCGTTTGAGTACCGGAGCGGCTGCGGGGTACTACGTGATGGCGGTGTAACTCGGTGCCTTTGTGCCCGCACTCAAAACATTGGTTGTCTACTATCCACATTTAGCAAAGCCGCAGTTCTTACAGGTTACGCATCCTTCAACATATACTAATCCTTCGGTTGCACACTCGCCACAAGTCTTTTCAGTGGCCGTCTGTCCATCAGGAATGTA
>Ga0080013_1005358_pt1 | contig 12018 bp, 15 predicted proteins | sample ETNvirenome_6_85_FD_69236 | JGI IMG/M metagenome (GOLD analysis project Ga0080013, IMG submission 69236) | Marine viral communities from the Pacific Ocean - ETNP_6_85 (SPADES assembly) (version 2) | ecosystem: Environmental > Aquatic > Marine > Oceanic | place: Pacific Ocean | collected 2013-06-19 | reverse complement strand
GTTTAACTGTTGACTTAAATTTATTTATTGTAGACTCTGCCATTTTATTTCAATTGATCCAGTGTGTTTTGTTTTATGTTTTTACTTTCTTTTTTATTTTCATTGTGATCAGAATGTAAACCACCTTGTATTGATTGCCAATAAGATGCAAAAGTCTCTGCACCTGGTATATCATGGTGAAATATACCTTCTGTATCCGTTGATCGAAGTTGATAATAAGCATTTTTAAATTTATCTATGCCCTTAACTTTAAATGATTCAGGTGAATAAGTTAACCCTGATGTTTGTGATAAATCATAGTCACTTGTGTATCCTGCACCATCAAGTGCATCAATCATGTTGTTATAAAGTTGTTTGTAGATAAATGTGTAACCTTCAATAACTTGATCTGGATCCGTGTAAACTGAATCACCAAAACCAGTTAGTCTTGTTTCAGCAAATGATCTTCGAAGCACGTCTGCTAACATACGACCAGTTGGCTGTCTGTCTCTTGCTAACATTAAACCAAGTGTAGTTTCAAACGTCATAAGTGCTGAACGATCAGGGTTTTTAAGCATCATCTTCATGCTATCCCACGTTACATATTCAGCTGGTTTACCTGGATCAATTAATGTTACACCATCTTCAGCGTATTTAGCTCCTTCGTTTCTTCCGTATTTGTTTCCACGGTCAAGCCATACACCCATTTTATTTCCACCTACATCAATAGTATATTCAGCTGATTCCGGCACTGTCATATCTTCTGCCATTGCTATCTGCTCGTTTTGAAAATCTTTCATGTTTCCACCACTACCTGATAGTACAGCTTCATTAAATACTTCATTGAATAATGAAACTTTTGGCGCAATCCATCTTCCAGTTTCCTCCAACGCACCTGAAACTAGGCCTTTCTTTTCTATAAGAAGTGGCATGACGTAATCAGCCATAGTATCTAATCCACGTTTTAGGTATTTAGCATATTTTAATTGTGCATCTCTTGCAGCTTCTGAAACAAATTTTGCTGATCCACCACCTGGTGCACCAACTGCTATACCTTCTTTTGATGCTGTTGTATCTACGAATGTAAATTTATCAAATCCTAATTGACCATTAATATTCATTAAGTTTTGTATCTCTGGGCTAGTACGGTAGTATGTTCCAACTCTTCTTCGACCTTCTACAATAGGATCACCATTTTCGTTGTACATCATTTCACCTTTATCATTTGTTTTGTATACGTTTTCGTATGCAACAGAGAAAGGTCCACTTCTTTTTGATGACTTATCTAATTCTGACATGTACATATTAAGAGCTGCTGCTCCTATTTCACGGTCTGCTTTTCCTTTTTCTACACCCATTTGAAATAGTGTAGGTGCTGTTTGCATTCCAGCTTGTCCTATGACATCCATAAAACCTTTAACACCACGGTCCATTGTCTTACCAGACATAAGTGCTGAACCTAATTGCATTAACATTGCCATAGACTGCATGTTCTGTGATTCATCACCACTACCCATGATTTGTCTTATAACATCTTTGTATCCTTCTATTCTTGCAAGACTGTCATTATCAATAAGTCCTGCATACATGTTTGATTGTTCACGTATTGCTCTATTATTTGTATCGTCATCCTCTATCATATCATCTGTAGCATTGACTTCTTCGCCTACTTCTACATCTTCTGGAACGTTATCGTTCTTACTATCTTCTGGAAAATCTAATAAATCATTTTTATCTTTTTCTATGATATCAGTTTCTTTTTTAGGTTTTTCTTCTATGATTGGATCAGTTGTTCTTTCTGGATATGTACCGTACGCCGCTAGTGGGCCACCTAATGCAACTGCTTGTTTAAATCTTCCTTGATTACCAGCTGCCGCATCCATATAGTTTCTAGCATATGGTTTCGCTGCATCTGCTGCGCGTGAAGCAAAGTCCTGTGCTGTGCCAGTGTATCTATATGCTTGTCTTGCCGCTTTATTTAAAATTGGTTTAAAAAGAGGCCTTAGAAAAGGATTACCCATTTACACTCCTTACTGGTTAAAGCCCTGATATGCTGCGAGTCCTGTTATTCCAGCACCAACAGTTTGAGCTAGTGGATTAGATCCTGGTGCAGTTCCCATTGCTGTTGCCATTGCGCTTGATGGAATGTTACCTTGATAAATATCAGAAGTAAATCCCATTCTTTGGTATGGCTCATACAATTGTTGCATTTGTTGTTGGAAATCTGCATCATATTGCTGTTGTAAGTTCTGTTGTTGTACAGAACCAGCTGACATCAATCCTCCAATATCAGACATTGCTTGTTGCTGTGCCTGACCACCAAGACCAGCCATTTGTTGTGCCGCCTCGCCGTATCTCCCCATTTGATTTTGAAACTGTCCTATTGCTGCTTGTTGTGCTTGTCCGTAATTCTGTGCCTGTGCTTGCCCAACTGCTTGCGCTTGTTGCGTTCCTAACACTGCTGATTCAACACCAAAACGTTCGTTGCCAAAAGCAGAACCTGCTTTCCCTGCAAGTGCATTTTGCTGTTGTTTAAATTGATCTTCTATTGCACCTATAACTTCATCCTGGAATGGATTCATGTATGCCTTATATGAATTTGGATCATAAGCTTGTGTTGCATCTTGGGCATATCCTTTCGCTTGATCTAAGTATTGTTTATAATCACCAATTCCTCCTTCACCGGCATCCGCCATTTGAAATGCTTTAGTTTGCATAGGATCAAATCCCGCAACTTTTTGACCTGGAATATCAACTTGACCTTCTTTCATTCTTTGTTCACGTGTAAGGTCACCAAATTTAGTATCTAAACCATAGCGTCCATCAGTACCTTTGTATCCATATTCACCGAACCCTTCTTCACCAGGTTTAGCATCTTTGTTAATTGCTTCCCACGGGTTCATACCAAACATGGTATACTGCTTAGCAGTATCCATTAGACCAAGTTTAGCTGCCTCTATCTGAGGAGCGTCTCTTGTGTACTGTGTATTAAACTGGGTATTACTAGGACTGTCGCCGCTACCAAAACTCATACTAATTTTCTCCTATAAGCGTTCGCAAAATGTTCCATACCTAGGCGTGTGGCCATTGCGTCAAATTTTTTTATTGTACCATCGGAAAGACGTGGCTCAAAGAGCACTTCACGTGCTTTCTTAACTGTTGCCCACTCTATAAATTTTTTCATCATAAATATTCCTGCCATTCCTTTTCTATGCTTAGGTTCTACATATAAATCTAGTTCCCTCGCAAATGTTTCCTCACTAAAAGGATACTCTAGTATTCTTCCAGCCATAAACCCAATTCTTTTGTCATCTTCTTCAACGATGATCGCAAAATAATTTGGATCTTTTATTGCAGTCTGGACATAGTTTGTAACTTTATCCTCGCTGTATGTAACCTCACTCCAGTCTGACTCTTTGTGGTGTTCTTTGGATATTGCAACCATCCACTCAAAGTCTTTAGGTCCTAAGAACCTCCACTTCATCTACCTCCGTAATATTTATCCTTTTTTGGTGCTCTTTTGCCATAAGCATCTTTTTTCTTTTTATCTTCTTTTCTTTTTTTCTCAATAGATTTTTTTAATTTATCTTTTGTTTCTTTTGCTTTAGCTTCTTTAGCTTTTTTACTTTTAAGATAAGATAATGTTGCCGCTGTTGCTGCTGAACCTGTTATCGCACCTTCAATATATGATGCTTTCGTTGAAGGTTTTTTAGGTCTCTTTAATTGTTTACTAGGGTCTTTCATAGATTCTCTAATACCACCCATTACCTTCATTCTAGGGTCGTCACCTCTTAGTATATTTCTTCTAGCAATCATTGCTGCTGATTTAGGTTTTGCCTTTAACATTCCTTTAGGTTTTGCCTTTTTTAATAATCCTTTTAGTATTGCTTTTTTTACCATTACACTACCTCCTTCATAGTTTCTGATTCTGGATCTAACATGTTCATCATGTCATACATTTTTCTTGCACCTTCGTAGCGATCCCCACCACCAAGATTTTCAACAGCCTTTGCTGTCATTACAAACTCACCGTCTGATAACTTTGCATCAATTGAATCAGATACTCCAGTACCTGGGCCACTGACGTCGCCTCCTAGATCCATATCTAGTGATGCTATTCCTCCAGAATTCATGAAAGCACCTGTGTTCCATGGGTTATCCATTTCTCCTTCAATCATAGAAGGATCAACACCGTACATCCACGCTAATTCTTTTCTTCTTCTCTCCTTATTTTTTTCCCATTCTTTTTTATTTCTTTCATCTTCTGTTTCCACATACTCTCCTAGTAGTCCAAGTCCAACTGGTCCTAGAGTTCCTAGCATATCCATTTTTGATTGTCCTGTTTCAGGATCAAATTTTGTAAATATGTCGCCACTTAATGATTCTGTGTGAGCAGGAAGTAATTTACCATCTCTCGCTATTGATGGTATTTTTACATCTGTTGCTTGACCACTCATAATGTCCCAAGGTGTAACTTTAGCAACTGGAGATCCAACATCTATATATTCTGGTTTAATATATTTTTTAACAATATCAGATTGAACTCCGTAATTACCTCCACCGCCTTTTCCTTCAGTTAAAGTTCCACCTATTCGTTGACCAATAGCATCAGCATCTATAACTCCTGGACTCATATATTCTTTTTTTGCAGTAAATAATTTATTACCAGTAGCTGCTGATTTCTTAGGCATTTTAAATATTGTAGGTTTTGCTGGATATCCTTGCATTGTTGTTGTTGCTGGATCAAAACCAGTGCCAGTATAGGCTTTATATAAAGGTCTTGATGTACCTGGAACTTTTTGATAATCATACACACCAGTTCCTGATTTTAAAGCTTGTCCTTGCAATCCTGAATAATTTTTATTAAATTGATTAGCTGCGTTCGCTGCACTCATGTACGAGAAAGGTATTGAACTAATTCCCGCCACAGCTCCTGCCACACCTGGTTTCTCTGCACCAGTTAACGCTGCTGTTCCGTATCCAAGCATTGATTGTTTTAACGCATTTGCCATCATTGGGTTCATGCCACTAAACATACTTCCTAACCCTAAGCCAAGCTTTGATCCTCCAAGTAGACCAGTACCACTAAATAATGAGGATGCACCACCAGTTAACATCATCGGTAGTGCCATCTGCACTATTGGGTTCTTCATTAATTTACTAAAAAATCCCATGTTATACCGCCTGTTGTTGTGCTAGCCAATTATTAGCATAAGCTTCTCCAAACTTACCAGATATTTTCTTCCATGTTTGGTATATACCTGCTGTCTCATATTCACCTGGCATTGCTCCCATTATTCCTGATGAATAATATTCATCTTGATCAAAATCAGGTAAAAAAGTATCCCCCTCCATCATATCAAAAAGATCTAACTCTTGAACTTCCGGTTCGTATTTAAGTCTAGGGCCACGAATACCTGGTCCTGAAGGAAACATAGGGTAATCATCTGGGCCCATAGCCATCTGCACATAGTCATCAGGATTTCCTCCTGCTCCTAAAATTGTTTCTAATGTTTTCCTGTCTGATGGATCAACAGCTGCTTGTTCACTATGAAATTGCATGGGATAACCATACTGGCTCATGCTAGGATGTCCACCTTGCGTGTTAGCTATATATCTGTCTCTACGATCACTACTACTTTGTCCACCCATGTTTTGATAGTACATGTTTGGCAATTGTTCAATGCCTTGTCTTGAGAAAGACCTACTAGGAGGACCGCCGTATTGAGGCATTCTTTTGTTTGCTTCTCTTATTCCTGGTTGTCTGTTGCTTGGTGGTCTTGGTCTTCTAAATGCCATTATGAACTCCCTCCAAATATATCTGGTAATTTATTAACTGTAATCGCAACATCGCGTTTTATGTCCTCATTTGTTGTGCTGGTTGCAGGGTTAATAACATCGGCTTCGGCTTCTGATTCATTTGCATAAACCTTCCCTGTGGTTGCGTGTTTGATTGTGGATTTAGTCTCCACATCCGGAGTTGGAATTGTTTTCTTTCCAGCTAACACGGTAGTATTTTCATTTATAGCCATTTTTTCCCCTTATTGCAATCATTAACTTATCTCCATCACGCTTAAAATAACGTGTAGGTCACCACCATTTTCCGCCTGTACCTTGATTGCCTCAGATTCTTTGAGTACTACAGGTGAGGTTGAAAATGAATAACTATTAAATAACTCCTCAGATGTGCCTTTTTGTATGTTTCTATTTGACTCTAATGTATAGCTTACACTATCAGAATCTACAATAAATGTCCTTATTTTACAATCAGTTTCTTCATCTGTATTCGTCACACGCAGTGATTTAATGATCGCTGTTGTCGCTGTGTCCACTGTATATAATGTAGTGAGCTCACTTGTTGTCAGTATAGCTTTATAATTTGTAAATGCGTTAGCCATCTATGCTAAAAACCATGCTTTTTGTTCTTCTTCATCACTTAATGTGACAGGTGTATATGTATTATTTAGTATAAATATCATTTGCTCTAGTGACTGAACCAATTGATTAATTTGTGCTTGACTATATTCTTCTGGTGCTTGTGGTAATAGAGGTATTGTTATTTTAGCCATTAGATTCCTGGATTAGTTCCTGCAAGACTTGCTATTCCTTGGTTAGGATTAAATTGCTGGCCATAGGGTGCTGATTCGTCAAAACCAGGGTTTCCGCCCGGAAATATTCCTAAATTTCCTTGATTAGGATCAAATGGTTGTGTATTTTGCCATCCAGGAGGCATTACACCTGGACTATAATTAGTTGGTGGAGGAGCAGTTTGCGTTAAAGGAGGAGCTGTTGGTGTTTGAGGAGGAGTAGCTTGTTGTGCTCCACCAACATAATGTCTTACACCTTCAATAGTAATAAAATCATCAGGTGGACCTTGCACGTATGGGTTATCAGTTAGATGATTAAAATTTCCCAAAATTCCTTCTTGAGGTTGAGGTAAAGGTGTTAAACCAAGATTTCCTTCATACAAATCTCCTTTACCAATTGAGTCTAAATATTGTTTAAAAGCTCCTGACATTGAGCCATTCATCATCATGTCTTTACCACCATATTTAAAATTAACAGCGTCTTGCTGATATGGGTTAGCGTTTTTACGAAACTCAGAATTTTCAAATCCTTGCATGATTGGATCAACAGTGCCTACCTCTGTACTATTCATTCCGGGAAAAGGAAAAAGAGAGGGGCCACCACCTCTAAGATCAGGAAGAGGTTCAATTGTAGGTTGTGTAGGAAACGCATTATTATCTTGAATTGGTTGCGATGGTTGCGTAGGAGCAAGACTTGCTATTCCTTGCTGAGGTTGAGCAGGTTGATTTAAACCTTGCATAATTGGATTCATGTAAGAAGCATTATAGTACATTCTATCCTCTCATTCCGTCTTGTTTACCATCAAATCTAAGTGTGCCGTAGCGCCACTTATCATCAGTTGCATCACTTGATACGCGAAGTGCTAGTTGTCTTCCTCGTATTCTTGTATCTTGTTTTTCTGTTGTAGTTGTAATTGCATATGGTCCGTGTGTTGTTTGTGTTTTTGTTGGGTAAGAACGTGACTTAACTGTCACATCAACTTCACCAACTTGATTTTTAAAGTCAGGAATAAAACGAGAAATAGACATAAAGTTATCACCGTCTCCTATATCAATATCACCTGATTCAATATAAGCAGTCATTGCTGATCCTGAATCATTAACTCCGTCTTCATGTGAGTATACAAATGTTCTTCCATCTTTATTACCATATATAGTTGTGATAGTTGCAGTTGAATCTGTTGAATCATATTCAGTTGCATACGGATTTGGATATACACTACGATCTGCCCAAGAACTTCTAGATAATGAACCAGTATACCATAAGTTTTCTGCGTAATTAAATGTTACATGTCGATCTATTTGTAGTGAATTACCTGATGGATAAAACCACATAACTTCATTGAAATCTGAATTTGATGCGCAGTAAACATCTCCTATTGCATTTATATTAATATCATCAAAAACATAATCTTGTACACTGCACGGTATTTTTTTAACAGCACCGTCAAATGTGAAGAAAGAATCATTTCCCATCCAATATATTTTACCACTAATATCTATAGCAGAATTAATACCTACGGCGCCACAGTTAGAACCTAATTGTTTAAATCCAAAAGTAAAAGGTGGACCAATAAATTGCATTTGATACAACGCTGTATCTGTAAAAATAAGAATTGCACCCCTAGATCTAACAGCTGCATTAATTTGGTTTCCATCTGTAAGTCTTTGTGACCCTGCAGTATTTGTTGCAGTTGGTGCCCATGTATTAGTTGTTTCTTGGTGTGACCATCTAATAAACATATTATCTTGTGTAGATGTTGTACCTATTGTTGTCTCTGTTCCAAAACAAATTACATGACGATCATCACCTGAAACCATCATAAACCTAGATTTAGTTGGTGCATCAGAAACATTTGTTGTTGATGCAATATTACTCGATAATCCACTAGATGTATCCCAATAATATATTCCACCATCAAATCTTTGTATTAAAACATCTTCACCCCAGTTATCTAAAGCCCATTTAGTTGATTGAAGTAAAACTCCTTCCGCACCTGTTAATCCTTGTCGTGTAGTACTCCACGTAGAAGTACTCCATGTACCAGCACCCCATCCATATCCATATATTGATGTTGCTGGTCCTGAATTTATTTGATAAGTCGCTGTTGCTGTTGCACCTGCAGTAGTAGATGACGCCGCAGCTGGTGATACAATTGTGTATGTATCAGTTGCAGCTGTTTGTATTTCAAATTCATTTTGAAGATTAGCTTGTGTCAATCCACCAATAGCACCACTTACACTAGAAATGGTTACATGATCCCCAACTAATGCGCCGTGTGCTGCATCTGTAACAGTAACAGTTGTTGATCCGGATGTTGTAGCGAATTGTGTAATAGACCCTGTACCACGCGTTGGTGTTATATCTGCATAAGAATTTTCAGAATATGCATACAGTTTTTTATTAGTGCCATACATTGCATGATTAACACTACTAAGATTTGACCATGTAAGTATAGCCCGTGTTGAACCAAGAAGAGCATCACTAGTGACTTTTGTCCAGCCACCAATTTTCTCTGGTTGTCCATAACGAAATCTAACATTATCACTATCTACCCATTTACCTTCTGCACCATATTCAGTATTTTGTTTATCTATTCCAGGCGCTATTTGCAGTTTTGATAATGGCATTTAGACTCCTAACTAGTTGCGTAATATGGTATCCATCGATCTGTTCCAGAAACATCAACTCGTATATATCCTGTTAAAGATCCAATACTTGTATCAGTTGTAATATTTCCTGAAGTATCTGATTGACTATCACCATCAAATTTAATGAAAGGCTCATCTGTATCATCTTGGTCCAATGCTAAACATGCAATTGCACCAGAAGAATTAGCCTGATTAATTTCTACTGCAGCACCGGCTGGAGAACTAGTTCCAAAACCAATTTTATCAGCAGAACCATCAGCAAAGAAAGCATGTGTTAAAGTATCTGTTTCTATTCTAAAATCAACTGCAGCGTGAGATTCATTAAATACAAACCCACCACCATCAAAATCAATTGCACCAGTGGCTTTTACTCCACCTACAACGTGTAATTCAGTTGAAGGTGAGTTAGTTTTAATTCCAATCCTATCATTACCGGCATCACTAAAAAATAAGTTTGCATCGCCGTTACCTTCAATTCTAAAATCAAGGTCTGCTGATGACTCATTAAATACAAATGTTCCACCATCAAATGATACATTACCAGCTACTGCTAATGTTCCATTTGCAGTTACATTTCCACAATCAGCTAATACATCAAACATAGTTGATCCGTCCGTGTAAAGAAGGTGTTTAGAACTAGAAACAAGCGAAGCAGCTGTGCCACCTGCTGGTTTAAATCCTAAAGTATATGTTCCCATGCTCGTTGCATTATCTACAATGTACCAAGACTCTACAGCTTCACACTGCATAGTTGTATTACCAGTAAGTGAGCCAGTAAGTTTAATTATTGCATTACTTTGTTCATCAGTTGTTGAACCATCTGTAGCTGTTAAAGAATCTGTTGTACTTGCAATTGCAACTGATACATATCCTTTCGTAGCCGATTCTAATTTTTGTAAGTTATTATTAACTATTGTACCCCATGTTCCTGAGTTTTCTCCAGTTGTCTGAAGTTCAAGATTAAGTGCACTTGAATATGTTGAAGCCATTTATTCCTCCTTATGCCACATCATCTATTAAAGCAGCAACAATAGCGTTTGCCGTTGCATCACCAGCGTCTGCCACATCAGATGATATAGCATGAATATTAGCCACTGTCACGTTTGGAAGTCTCCCAAACCATGACTGTGATGGACCAATAAAGATCCCATCAGCTAAGTCATTAGCTGCTGTTCCACCATCCAGGCATATAACAATACCGTCTGCTGAACTTGTGTTCTTAATAAATAAAAATTTAACTTTATCACTTGTACTTACCGCTGTCATATCCGTATCTTGGTCAACGGCAGTATAATCGATAAAGCGACCAGCAATTAAATCAGCACTAGTTGTAGTTATAGCTGTTAATTTGTAATACCATTTATCATTAGCATCATCTGGTGTAACCGTCATAGATCCACTAATGGTTTTTGAAATTTCATCAGGTAAAATTGTAGCCGTTAAACTTATAGTTGCATCATCTGCCATATTATCTCCTAATCAGTTGATCCTGGTTCTACATCTTTCCATGTTGATGTTTCACTGTCATCTGTTTCATTCCAAATAAAGAAATCAGGACTTCCAGTACTAAACGAAATTAAGTTCTGGAATGCTGTTCCAAACACATCTTCATCACCTATACTAAAAGTTGCTGCTCCAGCAGTTGTCACATCCACAGGTGCTGAACCAGTTACAGTTTCTGTTCCAATTGTGAAAGTTAATGCACTTTGAGTAACTCCAAATGAATTATTATGTATAGCATCTAATCTTGGATTTCCAAAGGAAATTTCTGCAAAAGTTGAGTGTCCTAATAACATATTAACTAAGTGCAAGGTTTAAGTTTCTGCCTACTTCAAGCCATTTAGAACCATTATATCTAAAAGTGAATAAATCACCTTTTGATGCTGTAGTAGTAGCGGTTGGAGCCGTGTCATCTTTAAATTCAAATACAGAGTTCCATGAAATCGTTCTAGAGCCTGTTCCATCTTGTATACAAACTATAGAAATGTATTGTCCTGTTGTTGGGTTAGTAGGTGCATCGAAAGTAACGTTAGCTGTTAATGTCACTTTAGCAACTGGAGATGCTCTTACATCCCAGTCTTGCGTGGCATCAAATGATAATGTGTCTTCTGTTAAAACTACAGCACCTGATATTGTTGTTAAGTTGTTTGCATCAGCACTAAATACTTTAGAAGCTGCTGTTGTTCCTAATGTCGCTAAATCTAAATAATTTAATTCTGCCGCTGTTGAAGATACTGCTGTACCGTTTATTGATAAAGCATCTGTTTCTAAAGTACCATCAATATCTGCATTTCCGGATATGTCTAATGTCGCGGCGTCTAATTCTCCACTAATGGTAATATTTCTACCACCTGTAATGTCTATATTTGCATCTGCAACAAGTGCTTTAGAAGCAATAACTGTTCCTGCTGTTATGCCATCAAGCATTTCCAATTCTGATTCTACTAAAGCGGCATTACCTAAATTAATACCACTGGCATTAACAACGCCGTCCTTTAATGTAACTAAATCTATAACAACTCCGTTTGACGAAGTTTTCTCTGATATAGTATCTACTTTTAATTCTGCTCCCATTATTACCTTGCCGTTGTTGGTACACCTTCTGATGATACAAATGGATGTTCTGCAAATGCCATATAAAAATAAGTGCTACCATCATTATTCTGTTGACCCGCATCATTTCTACATTTAAAGCCATTAGAAAGTATATCTATTGAAAAACCTGTAGTAGTATTTTCTACATTAGCATCATTTGGCACTAAAGCTTTTAATGTTGGATTAGATGTTGACCTTGTTGTAT
>Ga0080013_1005357_pt1 | contig 12018 bp, 21 predicted proteins | sample ETNvirenome_6_85_FD_69236 | JGI IMG/M metagenome (GOLD analysis project Ga0080013, IMG submission 69236) | Marine viral communities from the Pacific Ocean - ETNP_6_85 (SPADES assembly) (version 2) | ecosystem: Environmental > Aquatic > Marine > Oceanic | place: Pacific Ocean | collected 2013-06-19 | reverse complement strand
GAATCGTTTAAAGATTTTATAGCTGAAGTACCTGTGTCAATGCCGGAGTACATGAGATCAGGTCACACCGATGGTATCTATACAGATAACAGTAGCCAACGGGTAGTCATCGAAATAAAAACCATGAGGAACTATGGGTTTCGAATGGCTCGACGTGACGGTCCGAAAGAAGAGCATCTATTACAAGCTGCTGCGTATGCTATGGGGTTGGAATACAATTTCATCCACATAATTTATGTGTGTACTGATGCTACACCGGGCAAATGGAAAGATAGTGCCCGTGCTGGTGACATGGTTGAATGGATAATAGATATTGACGATGTTATTGAGCAGAGTGGTGCGACGTTAAGGCAGATCACAAACTTTGTTATGTCTGAAGAAGCGCTACAAGCTGGAACTTCTTTAGCTACTAATGAAATACCTGAAGGGTTAAGGGCTCTTTGGAATGATGAAGAACTTCCTTGGGAATGTAACTATTGCTCTCACCGTTCACTATGTGAGATCCCAATGGGAGATTCGATAAGCGAAATACTTAAAACAAAAGGAGAATATTATGAGTCAGCTATCTAAGTTAGCTACTCCATTTTCAGATCGGTATGTGGAAACTAAACCGGGCAAGTTCGCAGCAGCATATGTGCCACACGGAATAGTTACACAGTTTCTATTAGGAATATTGGGACCATATGATTTTCATATTAATGATGTTGTTAGGGATGCTGATGGTACTCTCACTGGTTGCCTCTGCACTCTTACTGTTGAGATTGATGGACGAGTTACCTCGGTACAAGAGGTTGGTGAGTGCGAGAATCCGAGCAACTGGAAGACAGATGGAGCACGTTTGAAAGCGTGTGCATCGGATGGAATTAAAAGGTGTGCTATGAGAGTTGGCTTAGGTCTGCATCTCTGGCATAAGAAAGACGGGAACTATGTTCTCGCAGATATTCTCGAAAAGAGAAAGGAAGACAATGAGTGAGATCACCATTGCAGGAAATATAGGACAAGCACCCGAGCTACGGTTCTCTAAACAAGGGACAGCTAACGTAATGTTTTCCGTAGCTGTAACAACAGGCCGGGACGACACTAAAGCTACTCACTGGTTCGATGTTAAATGTTTCAATACATTAGCTGAACGCATATCAGAGCTAGCTAAAGGCGAACGAGTCATAGTTAAAGGACGCATGAAGGAAGATGAATGGACCAGCAAGGAAGGCAAAACTGTTAAGAAGTTACGGTTATATGCTGATGATGCTGGCCCTTCATGGAGATGGGAACCGAGAGGTTCTCGGAGTGATACGGTACAAGAACATGCAGTTTCGGCTGTGCAAAAAGGGTTCGAAATCGAGGATGATACGGAGCCTTTCTAATGGATGAACATAGCATTCTGATACCGATATTGAATGAAGATGTAACTATCTTTTCAGTAGTGGTACCTAAAGAATTTGCAGATCAATTTGATTTAGAAGCTATGAAAATGGTCGAACAGTTTGACCGTCATCCTTCCGGCTACAACATGGATCCCAACAATAAGTTACAGCAAGCCCGTTCCTTTTTACTACAGAATGGTATGCAGCTTTTCTTTATGGATAACGACCGTGAAGAATACTTGCCTGACGATTTGAATTAATGAGCAAATCAAAACAGAAGGGGACAGCTTGGGAAACCGAATGTGTTCGGTATCTTCAGAGCTACACAAAGCATGAGTTTATGCGCCTTCCTCTTGTCGGTACTAAAGATGTAGGTGATATAAAGTGTCTCGATCTTCCTGAGTTTGTGTTCGAATGCAAAAACAGGAAAGATGCTTTGTCTTCTTTGTCTCAAATAATGAAAGAGACAGAGCAAGAAAGGGTAAACGCTGACGCACAGTTCGCTGCTGCTTTAGTGAAGCGCCGAAACTTTGGGACAGGCGGAGCCTATGTCGTCATGGAATTGCACAACTTTGCACAACTCATTAAGGAGAGAATGAATGGGGGAGCTAATCAAACTGAAGGTGGTACAAGCCCCAGTTTTTACTGACACTACCGAGATGTTAAATAGTTGGTGGAAAACACAGAAAGCAAAACCTTTAGTTAAACCAGCACGGATTAGACATATAGTCGAACTGGCTATTAATGCAGGCTGGACATTAGAAGACTGTTACTCGGCACTCGATACGACGTGGGCTTTCACTGAGTCTGCGTTCGAAACGGCGTTAAGGAAACAGAAAGAAGAACAAGAAGAAAAGTATGGCAAGTTAGGCAAACGTATTCTCAAACTGAGAAAGGAAAGAAAGGGTGAGAAACAAATGCAAGGGGAAACCCTCTGCGAATAACTACTCCAATGGATGTAGGTGTGCCGGGTGTAGACATGCATGGCGGACACATGGTGAAGAAGACAGAGTGAAAAAAAGAAAGGGAACTAAACGTGATAATCCTTTGGTGGAACATGATGCATTTACTAGAGAGCAAATCCTTGCAGCGAGAGGGACGTAGTGAATCTTTGGTTGGCGATCTGGTCGATCCTTGATTTCGCAGCCATAAACCATGAACCGCCAAACCCTGAGATAGCACCGATTGTTTGCGAATATTTTGAGGATGAATGTGTGCACGCTTTAGGGATTGCGTGGTGCGAGTCGTTACATAATCCGTATGCATATAACGGCGAAGATCATGGTTTATTTCAAATCAATAAACATTATTGGTACGAAGTTTTTAAGAACGAATGGGCTGATCGATTTGATATTGAGCAGTCAACTCGCTTTGCGTTTCATATCGTTGAAAAGACTGAAGCGAAGTGGGATCTTTGGACTTGTGGCCGATACAAATAAAGGAGAAAGAAATGAGTATCGAAGTCATATTAAATTATGATCGATGGGGAGATAACCCAGAACTAACAGACCCTCGTGTTGTAGTCATAGGTAATCTGAGTGAAGGCTATGAAGTTCATGGACCGTTCAATGGTTTTGATTCTGCTGCTGATTACGCAGAACATTTTATGCCGACACCCACATGGATCATGCGTTTAGAGGAGCCCTCAATAAATGAATGATGACGAAGCTGACGAAGTATTGTTATTGATGTCCCAGTTGTGGTGGAAGTCAAGTCGAGTGCCTGAAGGGACACTGAAGATCTGGCATTCATCTTTGATGAGCCTAGAGAAAACCGCAGTTACCCAATGCATTAATGAACTTGTGCGTGACTATCCGTATTGGCCTGCAATTTCTGAGTTTCGTCAAGTGTATGACGCTATGATTCGGAGAGAGAAGATGGAAGTAAAACCGATCCAACGGGAGTACCTTCCACGAGATGAGAACATTAAAAGACTACGTGAATTGCGAGCTAACTTGAACGCTAAGGGCTAGCCGGTGTCGTTACCGGTAATGGGACATCGGGGCCTTTCTCTCCTTTCTACCCCGGTGTCCCGCCCTTTACACCACTCAACGTGGTAAAATAGATTACGGCATCGTGATTGGAGATAACGATGGATGTAACAATCGAAGAAACGCCAGCCCGGATAGTCGGAGGACCGACCATCAATGGGTATGCAGTAATCTGCGACAAAGCTATAAGGGAATGGGTACTCGATAAAGATACAGCGACTCGTATAGCAGAACAACTAAAGAGAGATTCTCAAAACCCTGAAGATTACTGATGAAGGTAAACGAACGGGGATGGACTGAATGGGAACAGTCTGATTTTAAACGTCACGGGTTTCTTGCTACTTACCTGATCGGTAAATGTCGGTGCAAGAAATGTACTGCTCGTATTAAACAGGCAGATCCAGAGCGTCCGTTAAGACCTAGAGATTAAACAACTTCAGGTCTAACAGCGGGTACCGCTAAACGGGATCGGCAATAAGACAAACATTCTTTGCATTGGTACTGTTGGTAAATCATTGTTTGAGTTACCCGTGTACCACGTTTCATTAGTTTGTTACTGCTACAGGTGGGACATGCATGGGTTGTGCCGTCGAGAACATTTTTGTTTGGATGGGTAGTTGCCCACGGTCTTAATCGTTTGTACACATCGATTAAAAGATCAACGTCTTTCTTGGCGTACTTTTTCATTATGGTCCATGCTTTGTTGTCGCCTCGCATACACCCGGCCCATGTTTCGAATCCGCCTGTGTCTTCTTTGCCTCCAAGGTTTAGGTGTTTGCCTAAATCTCCGAGTCTGTTGCTGTTGAATTTGAAGTGGCGGCGTGCCATTTTCAGTGTGTCAACTGTTCTGTATGGGGTGGGAGGTCCGAAGTCGTGGTATGCGAATCGGGCGTTAGCTTTTTTTATGTCGAAAGCATCGGAGTTGTGTCCGATTACGATGTCAGCTTCGTCTAATAGTTCCCATAGTGCATGGACTACTCGGTTATCGTTTTCTGGTTGGGTTTCGTAAAGATCAAAGTCGGTTAAAGAAACAACGTGAGTAGATTTTTGGTGTTCCCATTTGTAACTAAAACAAAGTATGTACCATTCTCGGACATGAGCTATGGCGTTTTGTTGCCATTGACCCCAAATGTAAGACATGTTGGGTGCTGTTTCTATGTCAAAGAATAATGTTTTAGTCATAGCCCTTTGTCAGACTGGAACAGTAAGCAGTCTTGCTACAAGGGTACCTTCCCACCAGCTTCCATCGTCGGATAGCCGTTCGGGTTGCATTTCAAGTCGTTCGACAGTCACGGTATCGCTGCGATTGCCTTCGTTGTATGTAACAGCGGTACCGTTTTCCATTACAGCACGTAAGTTAGTGAATGTTGTGCCTGCTGCTAATGCTGTGGGGGCTCCAGAGTTTCTTGATGTGAGTACATCACGTCGGAGAACGATGGGGAGAATGATTTCGTCTATGCGTCTTGGTACTGCGACTGCTGTTAGCTGCCAGTCGTGAAGGATGGGGGCAAGTGTTGTATCTGAAGCAGATCTGAGTAATGTAACTGTCAAGTCATAGGTAACTGCGGTATCTATACCGTCGCTGAAACTAAATGTTTGCGGTATTGCGGTAGCCATGTTACTTAAAGTTGATGTTGTATTAGCGTTGTTGGTTGCTGTTAATCGGACTTCCCCAACAGGGGTAGTTGTTGCTGGACCAAACCTGTATGTGTAAGTGCTTTCCGGGTATGGGATACCTGCTGCACGATAGTCAGTAGTTTCTCGTTCGAATTGGGAACGATCTAAGTCGATGACACCTGAACGTAAGAGTTTGGGTACGACTGTTGACCAAGTTATTTCGCCAGCGGTAAGGGTGCCACTTGCAACTTTTATACCGGTTCGAGATTCACGTTGTAATACTGCTGTCGCAGAGGCTTTCTTAACTCCAAGAAACATTTTGGGGGTACCAGAATTATTGATACGAGTAATGCTGCCAACTAAGTCTGTTGAAGAAGCTGAAGCCGCAGAAACTAGATCAGATGCGTAAGCTGGGACGAGAGTGTCGGTGAACCGGGTAAGGTCGGCACGGAAAAGATTTCCGTAAGCTGCTCCCCACCAGACGAAACGACCGTCAGCTTCAAGTGAATAGGCTTCGCCGCCGGTATCGATAACGGGGCCAATGGTTATCGCATTGGATTGGGTATCTATGAGTGCTGTTCTGAATCCTTGTGATGTGGCTAAACATAAGACCGGGCCGTAGGAAAGAATCGCATTTATTGATTCGTTGCGAGGCAAACTACCTGAAACAACAGGAGAATTAAGAGTGCCACTTGAACTGTCTACACCTATATAGTAAACGGTTCCTGTTTGGTCTGTGTTTTCTGCTGCATAAATGCCGTTAGGAGAACCAGCGACATCAATCCATTCGCTGTTCGATAGAGGTAACGAATAATCTAATGACGAAGATGCTTTACTTCCTGCTGCATCGAGTTCGTAAATAGAATTATCTTTAGCTCCGATCAGTCTGCCTGCGGCAACCCAAATACGGTTGACATCTTGTACTGATCCAGACCAACTACCTGAAGCGGTACCTATAGCTAAACGCTCAGGCAATGTTGTGCCATCAGAGGCAACATAAACATATTCACCATCGCTAGCAAAACTAGTTACGTTTGTAAGACTGGTAAAAGAAGTTGCCCATGTTGGAGAAGCTGCTACTGGATCTGATGTGTATGACAATAAAGAACCATTAGCAGCATACAAATATTCTGTACCGTCAGATGATTTGACTACTCTGTCAATATTTATTTCACCTGTTGTTAAAACTGGGGTTGCTCCGAGAGCTTCGGTAATAGGAAGCAATGTTATTTGTCCCCGAGTCCAAATATCAACTCCAACAGATTCATAGAACCGTCGCCTATCCGAATCCTGATTATCTAAATACAGTTGTCCAGCGCCGTATGACCAATCAGTTTGTGATCGCACCCATGCACCGGTGGTATCTAAAGTGTTTTCACCGGGTTCAGCGCTGTTGTCACGTTGCTGACGTGAGACAGGAATAGTTGTCCGCCGGTAGGCGGTCGTGTCTATCAGGTACGAGGTACCATTTAGTTGGACGGGCAACGATTCGGCATTGAAACTCACCGCACATAACCCCATGACTGGCTACGAACAGCAGCATGACGGGACCATTGTTGTGGGTATTGAGCAGCTAGCCGTGCAGATTCAGATTCCAGTCTTTCTCTACGCCGCCCCATAAGGTCCCTGAAGGACGCTGAGATAGCTCCGGGGGGTACCTCTGCGCCCATACGTGACGTGCCCTGTGCGTCAAGGAACTCACGTCTGATGGGACGTGTAGTCATCAACGCCATAGCCGCACCCAAGGGTGGCAGATCGTAAGCCGTGGCAGCTAGCCCTGTTGCGGAACGAGAAGTAGTGCCATCTGTTATAGAGGTAAGAGGTGACTTGTATAAAACTCGTACTGTTTTACCGGGAACAGCGCCATCATAAAGAATCAAAGCATTGCCACTGGTAAACGAACCAGTATCACGATCTCGTTTGAGTCGCCACGAAATTATTTCGGGCTCGTTAGCTAAAGAACCAACCGCTGCATGGGTTACTTCATAAATAGAATCAACAACATTAGATCCAGTATTCAAGTTGTAGCCTGCTACTCCACCATTATAAGTAAATGTAGTAGTAAGCATCTGGAACATGCCATGAGCCGGGGATGAAATATCAGAAAGATCTGCATTGATAGCTGAAATGATTCGATGTGTCGGAAACTTAGGTGACACACGAACAATATCGTTGGCTACGTGAGTAGCAGCAGTCGAACCAGCGTATCCTCGCATAACCGAAATTGTCGTAGATGAAACATCTGTGACATACATCAACTCTGAATTAACTTCAACAACGACACCCTTAACAATCGAGTTTGCTATTCCCTGCACAACCATAGAAGTACCAGTGGTAGTAGTGGGTGGTGTGGTTATCAAATCGAGATCTTCGACATAGCCAGACAAAAGCATGTCACGAGTATCATCGATCCATATTTGGGCTGTCATTCTAAGATCTCCTGTAACTGGGATTCGGTTCTTTTACGGGTTGCATCTTGCATTATGTGTCCCGCTCCAACTTCGTGTTTACTTCCGGCGTGCTTTTCAAGATGGGCAGACCCGTCAATAGACGGTGGCTGAAGGCCTTCAGATCGGAGTCGTTTGTAGGCCGCCATATCCCTTTCTTTGTTTCTTTCTTTAGTTTTAGTCCCATCCCAATCAATTTCTTTTCCATGATGCACCCCACGAGTAGGTGTAGCTGATGCAGCTATGTGCACTTCACCAAAATATTTACGGACAACTCCCATACACCCGTCACAATGACCACTATAAGTTTCATCAAATCCATGACGAATCTCATGTGATAATCCACAGTCAAGACAACGGTACACATATATGGGCATTAGGTTCCTGCTCCTACATCAATCGAATAACCATCAGCTATTAGTAATGCTATCTCACTAGCCGTAAGGTCTTTGGGTGATTCGTGACCTCCGTATAGCCAGCGAGTAACTGTTTTTGTATCGACTGGAAGATAGTTTTGTATTGACGTTCCATTAATAATAAACAAATTGTCGCCTCGTGCCCGTGGTTTGTAGTGACGCATCAAAGCGTAAGCAGCGGGAGTGGGGACATTACGCAACCCGACAGGGGGAACAATATCGGTTGTTGGGATAGTGAATAGTTCATAAATTGATTCTGACCCGACGGTGCTGGTACAAGCAATAGTGCCGGGAAGGATATGCCATTCCCGTGTCGGATCTGGGACAGCGCCAACACCGGTGATCGTTGCAGGCGTAATAATGTTGACACCCGTGATGGGATCAACGCCGCCGACACCAGCAATCGTGGCTGGGTTCATCAACGCCCCAGTTACGACCGTTGGGGCAGGCAAACTCGCTGTGGCAGCTATACCCGTGTCAACGTGAACGTAGTTAGCGTCAATATCGACAGCAGGAACAGCCGCTACAGCAGCAATAGTCGCCGGGCTAACCGTGATCGGTATTCCACCGGTCGCCGTAATCGAAGTGGTGACACCTACTGTGGCTGGGGTAGCAACAACCAGATAAGTGTTGCCAGATATAAGCGCTTGGCGATAGTCGTAACTGTTTCTATAAGCCTGCCCAGATTGACGATACTCAAACTGGAAATTAGCAGGGATGGTTGCTGTGGCCGCAATCGTCGCCGGGGTAATAGTTGTAGGCGTCCCATAAGCGACGCCTGATTCCCTATATTCGACCCCCGACTGACGATATTGCGTCACAGAACAATCTCATTTCTTAACTAGTAACTGATGCCGTTTCAGGATCGCCCACTTTTCGAGCAGCAACAGCCTTGGCAATAGCGATAAGCGCCGCAACTCCGGCGATCTTAAAGGAATCACTCCAGTCAGGTCCGGGTACAGCCATAGCTGCGGCCCATGCCTGAGCAAAGGTAGAGATTCCACGCTCTAATGAATCTTTAATAAAACGCTGGTTGAACAACTTCTTGTCTCCGTATCTGCATAGCAGCCCAAGTCTTTGGACCAACTACGCCATCTGCAACAAGCCCTTTAGCTCGCTGCCATTGTTTTACTTTGGCGAGTGTACCACGCCCGTATATTCCGTCGGCTAAAGCTCCTACTACTCGTTGAACATGAACAACTGCTTGGCTACGTGAGCCTTTGCGTAGTGTTCCGGGGAATAGAACAAGCCCGTCCTCTGGTTCTTTAGGTAAAGTCATTACAGGGATGCTTGTGACCATACGTCGTTGGATCATTCCTCGAAGCTCACTCATTGAGAACGAGGGATCAACCTTACGTGAAGTCCATTCTTTGTGGCCTATCACAGCACAGTCGGGGTTCCATTTATGCCCGTCGCACAGAAAGGCGCACAAATCTACAAGTGCGTCCATCTGAGCCTCGGGTATATCTTCACCCAACCCATCATTAATAAGAGAAACTCCTACTAAACGAGCATTGGCGCTGATCTTACCGGGATTAGCAGCGTCACCAGTAACAGGATTATTTTGTTGCATCCGTGTCAACACCGATTGGAGCCCACGGCCAGCATGATTAGCTTTAACATTACTAGCAGTTAACTTGACAATGGTACCATCACGTTTTATGAGGTAGTTGTATAAAGGTCCGGGCACTTTATTGACGCCTCGTATACACATTGCGACCACGTTGTCGGGGTTGGCGTTGCGGTTGGAGGCGGTGTGGTGTACGACTATGCCGAAGGGTTTTAGTGGCCGTCCGGTAGTGATTTTGCCGGGGGCATCGACAATGTTCATCTTAGATAGGCGGGGTAGGCCAAGATCCAAGTTCAGAAACTTTGCTAGCTGTTGCCGGGTAATCCCTTAGTTCTTGACGGTAAGTTGCCCATTCTGTTTTCTTCGCATCTGTGAGCGGCGAGTCTGGGCCTTGTGTCCAGTCCGATCCATCGAGTCGCTGGTTGCGTGAGGCCCGAATGTGTGTGAAGTCCTCATCGGCTGCTGCTGCTGCTGCTGCCGCCGCTGCTATTTCTTCAGCTGTAAATTCTTCCATAGTGACTTCACCGGTGGTGCAGTTAACAATTTGTTTAGTGGGCATTATTTCTCCTACGAGTTTGAGATTCCGTACATCGACATTTTTGAGCTAGTCGTAAAGTTGCCGTTGCCGGTATTGAACTTAACTGTGTCGATGGCGTTGTTTGTTCCTGTGTTAGGTAGCACTCCTGCGCTTAACTGAACAATTTGTTCAGTATTAGTGCTGTTGCTAATACCGCCAGAGAATAACTGAAAGCCTTTACCAACGCTGTTCGTTGTGTTGCGATAGGCCGGTAGATAAAACCAATAACCGGCAGGGATATTAGCGTCGTTAGCCGAGCCAGGTATCGGCCACGCATTGATTTTGTCTGATGTTCCTGCGCTCGCATTGTTGTTTTGGTAACCAAGAAATGTGCTGTTGGAGTAACGGTCGTAAAGCATCTGATAGTTGTAGTTGCTAGCTGCGGTCCAAAAGGTGCCGCCGCTATACCCAAGCTGAATGTAGTTGCTGGCGTTAGTCGGCGTATACCAAGTAGCGTCGTCACCCTTCAGTGTTCCAATAAACAACAGGTCGTCATACGATGCAGGGATACTCGAAAACGTAATTGTCGAAGCTGAACCGCTTGGGGTGATTGTTGAAACGTGTGTGATTGCGTCTGCCATGTTTATGCCTTATATCCTGCGAGCATGTAGGAGGTGCCGTTAGCGAAATAGTTACTGCCACCAGACGGCCACGAAATCAGGTTTATCTGTGTCACAGCCGCAGTAGTAGACACCCCTCCAACATGAGCAAATGTCATGCCATCTATAAAATCCCCTGAACCTTGTGCTCCTCGACTCATCATCAATTTGTATTGCGACGTGTCGGTGTAGTTGGGCACAATCATAGTAGCGACAGAAAACGCTCCTGTTGTGAAACCGCTAGATGCCATCAGCCCACAATAACCACTACTAGCGATATTCTCCCATTGGCTAACCCTCACAACAGTTCCACTACTTGCAGAAGGACTCGACCAACCAGCGCTCCCGTACTTTGATCCCGTTTCACCGTTCATCTGGAAGTAAGGGTAAACGTCACCAGTCCCGGCATGGCTTCTCCACGAAACCGTGATTTCTAAATGCTGATAGGTCTGAGGAATAGCAGCAAATTCAATGTCGGTGGTCGTGCTGTTACTTATCTTGCCTTCTTCGATTACTTCCCAGTCAGCCATCAGTCCGCTGTCCCTCTACCAAACAACGTAAACGTCATTGGTTGCTTATAGTAATAGTTGCTAGTCGTAGTGGGGCGAGTTATACGCAGCCCTGTTACCGCACCCACACCGCCGTCGTAGTTCCAGCCGTTATGTGTGTGGTGGAATGCAAATGTGCCTTGACCTACAGCATTTTGCCAAATTATGGCAGTAGGCAATTTGGACGTGTTTGCGTAGTCCATAAAATCAATGATTGACGAGTTGCCGACACCATTATCCGATTGGCCGGGGAAATCGTCTAGCACGCCGGGGTAGTTGTCAGCGGTCACAACACCCATTGCTCCGTATGCGCTGGAACTTCCTGATACTGACCTCATTCCATAGTCGGAGTTAGTTGTGCTGATTCCACTACCAATGTCAACGTACATCAGCGTCCGATCACCGAACGTCGCGGTTCTGGCGGCAGAAATAACCATCCGCAGATCTCTATACGTTTGCGGGATCGAAGTGAAGTTGTAAGTTGCGGTTGTAGTGTCGGTGACGGTCGTTGAGATGATTTCCCAAGTAGCAGCAGCACCACCAGCGCCAGCAGCACCCAATAACGCTGCCTTAGCAGCCCCCAAAGGCATCAGCCCATCGCCAACCCACCGGCAAACCCATACCAAATGGTGCCAGCATCAACAGTCATAAACGTCAAAACGTCCACACCAGAAGTCGTCAACGTAGGAGCTGTAGCCGCAGCCCAATCCACAGACCCCGGCCAGTTCACCGTTTGGCTTCCGCCGTTAGTGAGAATCAAAGTGAAACTGCATGACACACCAGACGTAGACGGATTCGAGAACGTGAAAGTGTTAGCCGAAGCAGTAACCGTAGCCGTAACAACATTCCCGTCTTCCAAATCAATATCTTGTGTGCCGCCACCTGTTGC
>Ga0080013_1005356_pt1 | contig 12022 bp, 13 predicted proteins | sample ETNvirenome_6_85_FD_69236 | JGI IMG/M metagenome (GOLD analysis project Ga0080013, IMG submission 69236) | Marine viral communities from the Pacific Ocean - ETNP_6_85 (SPADES assembly) (version 2) | ecosystem: Environmental > Aquatic > Marine > Oceanic | place: Pacific Ocean | collected 2013-06-19 | reverse complement strand
AAACCCAAAGCCCTTTATCACCATTGAACTGACGCCCAAAGGAAGGATGCCGAAAAAGATTCAAATTCCTTCTGGGGCCCGAGTGCGCTTAGTTGCTAATAATAATTTGCCTTTGGATACGATGAAGAAAGCTGTGGAAATTGCAAAGCATCGCTTTAAACCAGAGAGCATTACATTTTTAAATCGCGCTGCAGGAGAGCGAGGAAATATAGATGAATTTGCAGATGGATTAGCGCCAGACAACCTTAGAGACCCAGTTGTACAAGAAGAACTAATCGAAGAATATCTTAAAGACTTTCAGCCCGAGGACGATTTATTGCAGCGTGTTATAAAACTCAACTCTAAATACAATAGGGTCGCTGAAGACCAGGAAGAAGTTGGGAGAAATGTAAATTGGAAACTAGAATCATTAGAATGGGGGAATTTATTTAATTATGGAGATAGGAATAGGATCAGCTTTAAAAAGCTTAGTGGAATCGTCGGGATTTTTGGGAAAAACTTCAGTGGAAAGTCTAGTATTGTTGACAGCGTGCTCTACACTCTCTTTAATTCTACTAGTAAAAATGAGAGGAAGAATCTCAACATTATTAATCAAAACAAAAAATGTGGCACAGGAAAGGTTGAGATTTCGATAGGGAATAAAAGATATACAGTCCAAAGAACCTCCGAAAAATATGTCAAAAAACTCAAAGGCGAAGAAACATTAGAAGCAAAGACTGATTTAAATTTCGAATGTTACGATGAAGCCACTGAAGAAACTCAAAGCCTTAATGGTCTCACAAGAAACGAAACAGATAAGATTGTAAGAAAGCACTTCGGAACACTTGAAGATTTTCTTTTAACTTCAATGTCTTCCCAGCTTGGCTCACTTCAATTCATTAGTGAAGGATCGACTAGACGAAAAGAGATCCTCGCCAAGTTTCTTGACCTTGAAATGTTCGAGAAGAAATACAAGATGGCGAACGAAGATGCATCAGATTTAAGAGGAGCGCTAAAGAGGCTGGAAGGAAAAGAATTTGATGAGGACATCGCACAAACTGAAGGAGAGCTTTCTACCAATGAAGAAGAAACAGAAGTACATACTGACAAATGTGATACAATAAAAGAAGAACTAAACCAACTTAAAGAATCTAGCGATCAATTGAATGATAAGATTAATTCTATCAGCGCCAAAGTTATTAATATTGAAGAGGTAGAAAGAGATTTAAATAACAAACAAACAGAATCTATAGAACTAATTGCACAAAATATTGAATTAAATGGAAACGTTAATGATGGTATGGAGAAAATAAATAAGATTAATACTTTCTTGAATGATTTCAATATAAAAGAACTCGAAGATCAACAAGAGAATGTACAAGAAAAGCACGACGAGCTAGAACAAATTCTTAGCGAAATTTCTACCGAAGAAATTAAACTACAGAACCAAGAGAAAAAAGCAGAACTATTAAAAGAAGTGCCCTGCGGTTCAGAATACTCTCATTGCAAATTTATTCGAGACGCTTATGCTGCAGTTGATAAGTTATCTTTAACAAAAAAGAATTGCAGCTCTCTCCAGGATGCCTCACAAAAAGCCACCGACGAGATTACAGAATTAAATCCAGAGAAAATTGAAAGCCATCTGGAGAAATATGAGCAAGTACAGAATAAGAAAGTGCAGCTTGAAGCAGAACTTAGAACAAACAGTGCCCTAGCCGGAAAGAATGAAATAGAATATAAAGCTGTGCAAAAAGAATTAGAAGATTTAGATGCTTCACGAGAAGAATACTATGAAAACAGAGAAGCAATCCTTGGTAAAGAAAGTTTAATGCGAGACCTTAAGAAACATCAGTCGAACACTACTAAAAAAGAAAAAGAATTAGAAGATTGTCAACAAAAGCTTTTAGATCTTTATAAAGAGCACGGTTCCGTTGAACAAAAGTTAACCTCTCTCAAGGAACAAAAGCAAGAGCTAGTTGATTTACGCGAAGACTTCTCAGCTTACGATTTGTTTATGCGATGTATGCACAGTAACGGAATTTCGTACGATATCATTAAAAGAAAACTCCCAGTTATTAATAATGAGATTGCAAAAGTTCTTGCTAATGTGGTCGACTTTGAAGTGTTCTTTGAAAATGATGGTCGACATCTAAAAATATTAATTAAACACCCGAAACATGAGCCTCGACCAATTGAAATGGGAAGCGGAGCAGAAAAAACAATTGCTGCAATGGCAATTCGTTTAGCCCTGTTGTCTGTTTCTAATCTACCAAAATCAAACATCTTTATTCTTGACGAACCAGGAACGTCACTAGACGCTGATAACATGGACGGCTTTGTTCGTATTTTAGATTTAGTAAAGTCCTATTTTAAGACTGTATTCTTGATTTCTCATCTAGATTCTCTTAAAGACTGCGTAGACATGCAGATAACCATTGATAAAAAAGGAAAATACGCTCACGTAATGGAGACTTAAAATGCCCCTCTATGATTTTAAATGTACCGAATGTGAACATGTTTTCGAAATAATTCAAAAGTATACCGATCCCCATCCAAAATGTGAAGAATGCGGAGAACCCACCATTAGAATTATATCCCGTACGAGCTTCGCTTTGAAGGGCGATGGTTGGTATAAAGACGGATATACTAAGCCACAAATTGAACCTGAAGACTAATTAGTAGTAAATAAGGAGTTTAAAATGGCAAGTAAATTCAAAGGTGACTTTGTAATTAATGATGCTGAGAATATTTCGGACCAGTATGAAAAAGAGCCAGAAATAAAACAGGTTCCAATCTTTTTAGCAATGAAGGGGCCTCCAACTATGCGCAATCGTTCTGTAGCTTATGGCGTAAGTAAGGGCGGCGATCCGGGCTCCACAATCCAACCGACCTCTTAATCGTTAAACAAGGGGGTGTTTCCTCTGCGGAACACTATTTATTGCAGCCGCACAAGCGGTATAAATTAGGAGGAATAAATTTATGGAATATTTACAAAAGGCTGGCGCAGTACTTAAGGAGTTAACAGGTATGGCCCTTTCAGTTTTGGCATTGGGCGTTGTTTTGCAAGTGCTCTTTGGATCAAATGTTGCATTTTTTCCAGTCGATGTCGTGGGAAATGTCGTTGCACTTACTAAATCATTAGGTAGCGAAGGCCTTGTTGGCTTAGTCGCTATATGGGTTTTGGTTTCTTTATTTAATAGAAACCAATAGTAAATTAGGAATTTTTGTTATGAGACGGGAAACCGTCTCGTGGCAAAAACAAATTAGGAGTTTTTATGAGACAGGTATTAGATAAAACTTTAAATAAAATATTGTCGCGCAAATTGATGGTGTGGGTTACGGCCACAAGCTTTATGTTTTTGGACGTTGTACCCCTAGAATCGTCAGACTGGGTAGCAATATCACTAGCTTATATTGGCCTGGAGGGCTTAGCCGACATTGCCGCTAGATGGAGGCACGGAGGAGCTTGATATGCGCAAAACACGGTTAGAATTTTCTCTTGCGGAAATAATGGAAATCGTTAGAGAAGCACACCAAGGAGCGTGGGAAAACACTATATCTAATATCCCGCAAGATGATCTGAAATTGAAAGCTTTTGTCGAATCCGGCAGCCTTGATAATTTCTTGAAGGTGTGTGACACTCTCCATAAGCGTTTCGTAGAAATATATAATACAAAGGAATGATTTATTTATGAAGCTTACAAAGTCAAGATTAAAAGAACTTATTAAAGAAGTGGCACAAGAGCATCTTCCAGAGATGGGAGGTGCTCTTCGGTCTCTTAACGAAGCACACGAACCTGATGAGGAAGAGAGACGAGAATGGGCCGACATGATCGATAGAGACATTAGCGCTTTACAGGGCACGCTAGAAGAAGCTTCCTCGGCTCTCGACGGCCTGGAACCTCATCATGAACAACTGCTGGATACTTTAAATCAGATGGGAGAGGAAGAAGAACCTGATGAGTATGATGAAGATCCTCGCAACCGAATTTATGACGAAGAAGAATCCAGAGCACGTCGCGAAGGACCGTCCACTCCGATGACACCAGAAGAGAGCGCGGCCCTTTGGGACGACGATGATGAAGATTGGTAAAATGAGTTTCTTAATTATTAAAAAGTTTTTAAAAAAATGTTGGACATGGCTTAAGCACAATTGGAAAGCACCCTTTGTTGTGTTGGCGGTTTTGTTTACATGGGTTGTTCTCCGAAGAAAAAATGTTGCTGAACAAATTTTAAAGATTCGAGAAGCTAGTTACAAAGCGCAAATTGATGAAATTAACCGCCTACACGCAGAAGAACTTAAGAAGAGAGATGAAATCTTAGAACAATATAATAAAACAGTTTCTAATCTTGAAAAAGAATTTGCCAAAGACAACAAAGAATTAGACGAAAAAAAGAAAAAATCTGTTAAAAAAATTGTTGAAAAATATTATAATGATCCTGATGCCTTAGCTAAAAAAATTAGTGAAAGCTTCGGATTTGATTATGTGGAGGGCGAATGAAATTAATAATACCAATACTAATTGCTATGCTGGCTTTTCCAGCAATATTATTCGCTGACACCCCCACCCCAGATGAAACCCCAAAAGTTACCGGTATTAAAAAGGGCGAAGAAGCGCCTTATGACGGCGTACTTTTAAACACGGCGGCAGCAGCTAAAATTTTTGCTGATAAAGATTTCTCTGCACAAGAATGTATATTAAGAATTAACTTCGAGGTTCAAAAAGAACATCTTCGAATGCAATTGCTTTTAGATAATACGAAACTTAGCCTAGACACAATGGATAAAAAGTATACAGCAATTATCGACATCAAAGATAATGAGATCAATAGATTAAGCAAAGTTGCTCTTGAAAACTCAAATGATTATTCAACTTGGTGGACTATTGGTGGAGTACTTACTGGGATTGCTTTAACTCTCGCGGTCGTTTATGCCGTAGAAGAAGTCAAATAGTGGCTAGAAAAGCAAAAAAAGGCGTCAGCCGATTTTCATTAAAACAATTATGGTCTTTTATATTAACAAAAACAAATGTAATGAAGATCGATCAAATCGAAGAAAATACGGTTCTACAGCCTGGTGCCCGTATTTTGTATCATGGGACAGGTGACAACTCTGATGGAACAGTTGATTCGGGTTTTGTTTATTATTTATCAGGGTCCGACAATTGGGTCAAAGCCAACGCAAACACCTACACGGCTCTGGGAGAGGGAGCACTATTGGGCTTCGCCATGGGCACCCCCACTGATGTGAACCAATGGCTGGCCGGGGGGGATGTCGTTGTACCAAGCGAAGGAGGAATGCTTCTGAGAGGCCAGGTGCGCGCCCGTGTACTCGGGAATTCGTCTGACGGCCCTTTCGTAGGAAGTCCCGTTTGGCTGTTGGATACGGGCGCATTCGCCGGCATTCTATATCATTCGCCCCCGTCTCAAGCCGAGATGATGATGCCGACCAATGAGAAAGTTGCAAAGCCAGTGGGGATAGTATTGAAAATTATAGATGATGATAGCCCCATGGTTCGGCATTGTTTGATAGATTTTAGTCCGGACCATTCATATACTACATCACCACGCGTCACAGGCGCAGTTCGAGGCCATCCATCCAACCGCGAGAATGGAGACGATCTGCAGGGGCTCCAGATAATAAACGGCGTAATAAGATGCACGCCAACCATTGATTTTACACTGTACCTCGAAACCGCTACGACCTACAGGGCTTACTTCCCAAGCCTGAGCGAGATCGACACCTCTATGGTTAAATTTTCAATTATCAATTTGGCAACGGGCAGCGGTGGGCCCCGGGAAGGCACTATCACGTTGTCGGCCAGCGCCGATGTTTCAATCATAGGTAGCAATGTAATCCAACCAAGCGGCTCAGGCGCCGCCGGCGCCGGAACGTTTGGGCTAGCCTTTTCAGGCGATGTAGAAATGTTTCGTTTAGCGTAAATAATTTTAAGTGAGGGTTTGTGAAATCAAAAGATTTTAATAAAATAGCACAAATTGAAAAGGCCATTGCTAAAAAATTTGGCAAAAAAGCTATTGCTAATCCTAAATCATTTTGGACGGATGAAAAAGAAAAAGAATATCTAGAGCAACTAAAAGAATTTTATAAAGAAGAATACAAAAAAAAAGAACAAGAAGAGAAAGTTGAGAAAGACGGCTTTTTCCTTCCCAAGAATCTAATTACTAAGGAGATTAAAAGGAAATGCCCTGTTTGTGAAGTATTTTCCTTTGAGATAAAAGATGACCTCTATATGAATAAGTTTGAATGTTGTTTTAATTGCTATATTCAACATGTTCAAGGGTGCGAAGAAAAATGGTTAGAGGGTTGGCGACCACCAAAAGACAAGGAGCAAAGTTAAATGGCAACTGTATCTGTAAATGACATCGTAAAGGGCTTAGCGCAAGCAGCAGCAAATGCTTATGATGGTTCACAATATGAAAAATATGCTGCTGATGGTAAGGCACGAAAAATTGGTCTTAAGCGCGAAGAAGGAGATGCCGTGCTTGATTCTAGAACAATGGACGGCTTCAAAATTCGAATCACCGGTCCAAAGCTCATTGTCACTTATCAAACTGAACTCTCTCTTAAAGAATATCATAATTCCAAACTTGATGAAGAAATCGAGCGTACCTATAAAAGCATTGCAACATATTTAAAAAAAGAATATAAAGCAATCACCGGGAACACTCTCACCCTTAAGTCAGATGGCGATGCTAATATTTTAGTACAAAATATGTCTAAAATTCGTACATGGGCTCAGGCTAAAAAAGTTTATACAATCGGCGGCGTTGGTGAAACGGAGTCTGTGGGCGAGAACAAGCCAGGCGACTCAGAAGAAAAATTAAGAGCAGCCGTAGAAAAGTTTTTAGCCATAGGTAAAGATAAATATCCTGGTGCCGGAAAGCCAACTAATGCTAAAGCACCAAAAGGTGCCAAGAAAACAAATAATGCCAAAGCATAATGAGCTATCAATTAACAAAAAAAGAAATTTTAAAAGAAGTTTTCAAATGCGGCAAAAATTCTCAATATTTTAATAATAATTATGCTAAGATCCCACATCCCGGCCATGGCCTTATTCCGTTTAAAACATATGATTACCAAAATGAACTATTAGAAAACTTTAGCGATCACCGTTTTACAGTTGTACTCAAGGCGCGCCAGCTTGGCATATCTACAATTGTAGCTGGCTATATTGCTTGGATGTTACTTTTTCATCGAGACAAAAACGTTCTCGTTGTCGCCACTAAACTAAGCACAGCAGCAAATTTAGTCCGAAAGGTTAAAGGAATTATTAAACATTTACCAACTTGGTTAAAAATTGCCAACATCGATGTCGATAATAAAAACTCATTTGAGTTAAGCAACGGATCCCAGGTTAAAGCGTCATCTACTTCTGCTGACGCAGGTCGTTCAGAATCATTGTCTTTATTAGTGATCGACGAAGCCGCGCATGTTGAAAATTTAGTTGATTTGTGGACAGCACTATACCCTACAATTTCTACTGGTGGTCGATGCATTGCCTTGTCAACCCCAAATGGTGTAGGCGATTGGTTTCATGAAACTTATATTAAATCTGAAAGCGGCCAGAATGAATTTTTTCCTGTTCGTTTAATGTGGGATGAACATCCAGATAGAGATCAAGAGTGGTTTGAAATAGAAACTAAGAACATGAGCAAAAGACAGATTGCGCAAGAATACGAATGCAATTTTAACACTTCAGGCGAAACTGTTATTGACGGAGAAGACATACAAAGATTGAAAAAAATAGTTCAAGAACCAAAATATAGAACTGGTATCGACAGAAATTATTGGATTTGGGAAGAATTCAACCAAGAAAATACTTATTTACTTGTTGCCGATGTTTCTCGTGGAGACGGCGCAGACTATTCTGTTTTTCATACTTTCAAGTTGGAGACCATGGAGATCGTTGCCGAGTACCAAGGAAAAGTAGCTCCTGATTTATTTTCCGAAATAGTTTTTAATGCCGGCCGAGAATATGGGAATGCAATGATTGTCGTAGAAAATAATAGCGTAGGCTTTGCCGTACTAGACAAGCTAATAGAAAAAAATTACCCCAATGTATATCATTCAATTAAATCATCTCATGAATATATCGACCAGTACCAGGCGGAAACGACTTCAAGCGCAGTTGCTGGCTTTACCACCTCCCTTAAGACTCGGCCTTTAATCATTGCTAAGTTTGAGGAATTTATAAGAAATAAATTGTTGACTATTTATTCTAAGAGGTTGATTAACGAATTAGACACTTTCATTTGGAAGAATGGAAAACCCCAAGCACAACGTAGTTACAATGATGATTTAGTTATGGCTTGCGCAATTGGATGTTGGGTACGAGACACAGCTTTAGTTGAAAATCAACGCGATTTAGAGTATAAAAAAGCATTTTTAAATTGTATAATAACAAATAATACACAACTTGATACTCGAATACCTGGTATGGACAGGCCAAAGCACACAGAGGCCTTCGAAAACATGGTTGATAAAAAAAAGAAAATGAAAGAATTTCTTTGGTTGTTAAAAGGATAAATTAAATGGCATCTCCCAACAATAAAAATGACAAAAACCCTCGCAATGCAGCTTCTCCGCTTTATAAGAAACTAACTAAGCTTTTTTCGGGACCTTTAGTTAATTATCGCTCACAAAATACAAGACAATTGCGCCGCCGCCGCCTAGACAAATATTCAAAAACTTTTAAAGATGTCGGTGGAGCAAAATTTGAAAGAGTTGGGTATAGCCCCTTTGATAATCATTCATCTTATATGATGGGAACGCAGTCGCGATTGCAGCGCTATGCGGATTTTGATCAAATGGAATACACTCCTGAAATTTCTTCTGCGCTAGATATTTACGCTGACGAAATGACGACCCATACTAGCATTAAGAAAGTGCTTCAAATCGATTCTAATGACGAAGAAGTAAAAGGTATTTTAGATACACTTTTTTATAATGTTTTGAATGTTGGATTCAATTTATTTGGTTGGTGTCGCACTATGTGCAAATATGGTGATTTCTATTTGTATCTTGACGTTGATCAAGATCTGGGCGTAAAGCAAGTTGTTGGACTACCAAGTCAAGAGATTGAACGGATGGAGGGGCAAGACAAAGAAAATCCTAACTATGTACAGTACCAGTGGAATTCTGGTGGTGTCACTTTTGAAAATTGGCAAATTGGTCATTTTAGAATTCTAGCAAATGATAAATTTGCTCCGTATGGCACCTCTATTTTAGATGGCGCAAGAAGAATATGGCGACAATTAGTTCTTTTAGAAGATGCTATGATGGCATACCGCATTGTTCGAGCCCCCGAAAGAAGAGTTTTTAAAGTAGACGTAGGTAACATCCCCCCGCAAGACGTTGAACAATATATGCAGCGCATAATTACCTCTATGAAAAGGAATCAAGTTGTTGACCCAGACTCAGGCCGCGTAGATTTACGCTATAATCCTATGAGCATCGAAGAAGATTACTTTATTCCTACGCGCGGAGGAATTGGTACCGAAATTACAAATTTACCTGGGGGCACATATACTGGTGACATCGACGATGTTAAATACTTAAGAGATAAACTTTTTTCTGCGCTAAAAATTCCAGCCTCTTATTTATCAAGAGGTGAAGGCGGCGAGGACGAGAAGGCGACACTAGCCCAAAAAGACATTCGATTTGCAAGAACAGTTCAGCGCCTTCAAAGATCCGTTATTACTGAATTAGAAAAAATTGCAATTATCCATTTATATACACTTGGCTATAGAGGGGACGATTTACTATCATTCAATATTAAACTTCATAATCCATCTAAGATTGCTGAAATGCAAGAACTTGAACAATGGAGTACTAAATTTACAGTTGCCGGCACCGCAGTTGAAGGGATGTTTAGTAAACGTTGGATTGCAAGAAACTTGTTTGACATGTCTGAAGAGGAATTTTTACGAAATCAAAGAGAATTATTTTACGATAGCTCAGTAGCTGCCGCTCTTGCCGCTGCAGAGGCGGGAGGAGCCGACGCAGGTGGTATGGGTGCCGCCGGCGGTGGCATGGGCGGCCTTCCTGAAGGAGAGATGGGAGGAGAGATGGGAGGAGAAATGGGAATGCCGGAGGAGGGCGGCGCCGAAGAAATTCCTGAAGGCCCACCGCCCGGCGCCGAAGGCGAGGCCGGCGCAGAAAGCGCGCTCCTGGCCGCACCAGGAAAAAGAGATGATGAAGCTTGGACAAAAGCTTGGGTCAGTGCTAAAAAAGATGGTACTTATGTTACACCACGATCTAAAGGAAAAGCCTATAGGCGCACACAAATGGATGGAAGATCTCATGGCGGCCCTCGGAAACGACATTATACGGCACAGGGGTCGCACGAGCTTGCGCGATTACCAGCCCGGCAGCTAAGAATGCTACCGGCGGGCGCCTCCGAAATCCTTGGCCTTGGAAAAGGTATTTATGAAGACAAAGAAACTAATTATAATGATGAAGAACGTAAACTGCTTGAGGTAAATCAAACTATACGTAACTTAATACAAGAATTGGAACAAAAAGACGATGCCAAAGCACAATAAAAAAAGAAACACAGCCCTCCTTTATGAAGTATTAGTCAGAGAAGCTGTCAAGCAAACTATCAATAAAGATAAAATGCAACAAGGTAAAATAATATCTACTTTAAAGGAGAGCTTCCGAGCCGGAACAGAATTAGGTAAAGAATTACAATTATTTAAAAATTTACTAGAAACTAAGGGGCTGCTCCCCCGCACAGCCGAAAAACTTATTCAAGAAACTAAAAAAGAATATAAAAATCTTGATACAAAAAAAATCTTTAATGAGCAAAGTACATTAATTAATAAAATAAACAAAGACCTATCAAAAGAAGTTTTCTCTAACTTTGTCCCAAGCTATAGAAACATCGCAACTTTATCACAAATATTTGGTGAAGATATAAACACGAAGAAACGTGTTATTTTAGAAGAGGCGCTCCTAAAAAAAATAGTTTTGGACAAAAATCCCGAAAAAAGACAAAAAAATACAGACATGTCTAACTTTGTTGTGAGTAAGTTTATTCAAAAGTTTAATACACGATATAATGATACTCTTCTAGAGAATCAAAAAGTCTTACTTAATAAATTTATTCTCTCCTTTTTAGATGGAGGCGCCGACCTCAAAGTTTATTTAAATGAAGAAATCGGGACTTTAAAGAAAAAAATTAATAATTCTTTTGGATTAAGCGAACTCAAAGAAGACGAAACAATAGCTGCAAAAATGAAAGAAGTTAAAAAACTGTTGGAAGCCTCTAATCAAAAACCAATAAATAAAGATTTTTTGCAACAAATTTTAAAAATACAGATTTTAGTTGAAGAGATTGAATCATAATGACTATTAAGGTAACACTTGAAAACCCTATCGACGCCAGAGTAAAGCTACAGGCGCGGCGCACCTTGGATGGTAATATATTAATTTTAGATCATCCGGATATTGATATTGTTTTATCTCCTAAAAATAAAAAAGTACTCGCACTATCTAAAAAACAATATGGCGATCATATATATGCCACGCAGTCACGCCTCTTCGATCATCTTGCGCGCCGCGGCGTAATCGATGCTGGAACCGTTCATGGCGGAAATATTTATGGATCCTTAGAAGGAATCATTTTAGAATCTACTGATGCCGACAGGGCCGACCCCATTCAAATGGCGTTATACTCAGTAGTTAATTTCTTATTAACAGAAAAACCACATTATGATGCAATCAAAAAATATGAAATGGATTTCGATAAAGAACTTCTAGAGCCAGACGCTGCAGATTCTACAGATCTTGGTGAAATACCCCACAAAAAACGTCAAGGCACCATGACTCAGTATGCTGGTATCAATACTGCTTATGGCCTATACGGAATGTATCAAGAATAAGAGGTATAAATGGAATTAATATTTTTTATTTTAGCGGCCTATGGTCTAACTCAAATTTTAATTTTCGGTTCAATTTTCAATAAAATACGTCCTTCAAAAAACTGGTTATATGGTTTTGGAAAATTATTTCATTGCC
>Ga0080013_1005355_pt1 | contig 12023 bp, 15 predicted proteins | sample ETNvirenome_6_85_FD_69236 | JGI IMG/M metagenome (GOLD analysis project Ga0080013, IMG submission 69236) | Marine viral communities from the Pacific Ocean - ETNP_6_85 (SPADES assembly) (version 2) | ecosystem: Environmental > Aquatic > Marine > Oceanic | place: Pacific Ocean | collected 2013-06-19 | reverse complement strand
GAAAAATATTGTATAATTAAACAACCAGCAGGATTTGGGGACATATTATTTTGCCAAAAGATTGCAAAAGTAATACAAGAAAGTACAGAATATAAAAGTATTATTTGGCCAGTTGCTTCTGTGTATTCATATCTAAATGAATATATGGGAGATGATAATCTTTATTTTCCTGATGAGAATGAAGACTTTCCTTTTAAAGAAGTATATCAATCCAATAATATTCATATTTTAAAGTCTGATGAGTTTATTTTTATTCCTTTACAGACTGCGGATTATATACTATCCCCTTGTAAGTGTCATAATAATCCTAGAGCACATGGACATATTAAATATAATTTTTGTGATATAGATTATAATGATTGGAAAGACTATCTTGCATTTAGACGTTTTGATGATAGAGAGAATGCTCTTGTAGAACATTTGGGACTTGATTTAAATGAACCTTATAATTTAATCAATAAGAGTTGTGGGACACCACCTCATTGTGAGTATAGGGAGAATATAAAACCAGATAATGATTATAAGAATGTTTATATGGAACCTATTGATGGGTTCTCTTTATTTGATTGGATAAAAGTGTTTGAACATGCACAAGAAATTCATACTATGGAGACAGGAGTATACTATATTCTAGATAAATTGAATATAGAAAATGTTTATATATACTCTAAATACACAAGCGATTGGAATCCTGAAAATCATCTTCCGGATGATTTTTCATATATGAGGGATCATTGTAATCCGAACTGGAAACTTATTAACTGAAAAAGATTATTAGGAGATTTGATTAGATGGGATGTTTAAGACGGCATAATCTGAATAGTTATATTGACAAATATAATTTACAATATTACTTTGAAACTGGCACTGGTCAGGCAGAGGCTTTGGAACATGCAATACAGTATCCATTTAAGAAATGTTATACTGTTGATATTGATGAAGAAATGGTAGAATTTTCTTATAATAAACTTAAGAATAAGTCTGGTTGTGATATTGAATTTCTTGTCGGTAAGTCAATAGATATTTTAGAAGAATATGTTCCACAGATTCCAAAGGAAAGTCCATCTTTATTTTTTCTAGATGCTCATTTTCCGGGTGCTGATTTTCACAAATGTACTTATGAGGAATCTATTAGAGAACATAAAGAAGATGCTTTTCCTCTTGAAGAAGAGGTGAATGTTATTATTAAGAATCGTGATACATCAAATGATGTTTTTATTATTGATGATTTGGTTTTATATGAAAAGGATGCTAAAGTAGATTGTATAAATGAGGGAGTTGTTTGGGAGTATGATTGGCTTCAGGATGAACTTAATCTTCAAACTAGTTCTAAATTTTTATATAAAAACTTTGAAAAAACTCATGACTTTAAAAAAGATTTTAGAGATCAGGGGTATCTTATTATTACACCAAAATCAAAATGAAATATGTAGTTGATATTGATGGTACTATATGTACGCAAACTACTGGTAGAAATTATTGGGATGCAGAAGTGTGGCCAAATAGAGTGGATTATGTAAACAAACTCTATGATGATGGACATACCATTGTTTACTTTACTGCTAGAGGTATGGGTAGGTTTGCTGGTGATCCAGATGCATCATCTAAAGCTGCTGCTTTATTGACTGATCTTACTAAGGACCAACTTAAATCATGGGGTTGTAAGTATCATGAATTGATTTTAGGAAAACCAAATGCAGATTATTATATAGATGATAAGGGTATCAGTTCAAATGAATTTTTTAATGACATATAATGAAAACAATTATTATTTCCTCCGATCATAATGGAGTTGAGGACAAGCAACAGTTAAAGACTTATTTAAAGGGGGAAGGATATAGGGTTATTGATATTGGTCCATATACTCCAGATGTTAGTGTAGATTATGTGGATTATGCTGCCCAATTATCTACAATAGTTGGTAATAATGAAGCAGATAGGGGCATTTTACTCTGTGGTACTGGAGTTGGAATGAGTATTGTTGCCAATCGTTTTCCAGGAGTACGTGCTGTTCTTGCCCATAATGAACTTACTGCTGTTAAGTCTAGGGAGCACAATGATTCTAATGTTCTTTGTTTAGGATCTTGGTTATCTTCTCAACTTGAAATGAGAGAGATGAGTAAGATGTGGTTAGATGAAGCATGGGGCGAAGGGAGACATGTTAAGAGAGTAGGAAAGATTGATCCCCACAGTGGTATTGTTCTTACTAATGGAGTGTTTGATATTCTTCATAAGGGTCATATTGAACTTCTTAAATTTGCAAAATCTCAGGGAGATAAACTTATAGTTGCCATTGATTCTGATGAGAGAGTAAGGGAATTAAAAGGAAAAGATAGACCTATTAATAATGAGGAAGATCGTAGAAGAGTTCTTGAGACTAATAGGTATGTGGATTCGGTTGTTATCTTTAGTTCTGCAGAAGAACTTAGGAGTTTGTATAATACTTTATGTCCTCATGTTCTTGTTAAGGGATCAGAATGGACTGCAGATGAGGTAAGAGAAAGAGATTTTATCCCAGAAAATATTCAAGTTAAAGTTTATCCTCTTGTTGGTGAGTATTCTACTACTAATACGATGCAAAAAATTAGGAGTATGGAAACGTGCGAGAAGACTTAAAGTATCTAGTTGTAGGAGACACTATTATTGATGAGGATATATTCTTAAAGGCAGCAGGTCTTTCTCTTGAATCTCCTACATTAAAGACTACTTATACTACTAATAAAATTAATTATGGTGGTGCTGCTAATGTAGCAAAATTTCTAGCAAGGTTTAATAGGGATGTTACTTTTGTTACTTCTCTTTCGTGTGATCATGTTGAGATGTTAGATTTTGAAGTAAAGTCTTTTTATCAAGGAAAGAATAATATTAAGAGTAGGTATTGGATTACACATGGAGATTCAACTTATAAGTATCTTCAAGTTAATAATGTAAATGATGAAGAATCTTTAACACCATTGATAGATATAGATGTTTCATTATATGATATTATTGCTTTTGCTGATTATAGATGTGGATTTATTACCGATGCATTTATTGCTAAGTGTTTAAAGGCTGGGAAGATAACTTATGCTTCTTCTCAAGTATCCAGTCGCTTATCTAATTATTATATGTATGATGCTTTTGATTATATTGTATGTAATGAGAAGGAATCAAGACTTGTGATACAAGATAATAATGTTTGTATTACAAAGGGGAGTAGGGGGTGTTCTTTTAATGGAGTAGATTTTTTACCTTACCCTGTTGAAAATCCGGTTAATACTATTGGCGCAGGAGATTGTTTCTATGCTGCTTTCTTAGCAACAGGAGATCCAGATTTTGCTAATAAGGCAGCTTCTGAATTTGTATCAAGTGAAATTTATGAATAAAGCAATTGAAGATTGTCTATTATTGAATAAGAGTATTAAGAATAATAATCTAGTTAAACTCACTTGGGGAAATGCTAGTGTTCTTTCTGATGATGGAAAATCTATTGCTATTAAACCTTCTGGGGTTGATTTTAATGAGTTGACTTACAGTCAAATTTGTATTATAGAATTATATACTGGAAAACAAATAGAGGGGAAAAGACCTTCTGTTGATACTCCTATTCATTTGGAGATATATAAGGCATTCCCGGAGATTAAATCTATAATTCATAGTCATTCTAAGTTTGCTACTGCTTGGGCCCAGGCATTAAAACCAGTTCCTATTTTGGGAACAACCCATGCAGATTATTTCTTATCTGATGTTCCTGTAGCAAAAGAACTTGAAATAAAAGAACTTGATCAGTATGAAAAGAATCTTGGTCAATCGGTAGTTGATTATTTTCAAAAGAGAAAGATTAATCCATTAAATATTCCAGCAATTCTTCTTCCTAGACATGGGGTAATGGTTTTTTCTGATTCTCCTAGAAGAACTCTTGAATGTGCTATAGTTTTGGAGGAGATTTCTGAGATGGCATACTACACCACACAGATTAATAGAGAAGTTTTAGATGAACGTACAGAATTAAGTGAAGAACTTTACATAAAACATTTTGAAAGAAAGAATGGAATTAACAAATACTATGGACAATAATTATGGGAGACAGGAATTACCTCCTGTTTTAAAATCTGGAGAGAAATTGAATAAGTATTGGGGATACATTACTACTGTCTTTGCTACTGAAGATTTTACATTGAAAGAAGTCTTCATGAAAGCTGGCACTCAAAGTAGTATGGAGTATCATGTAAGGAAGGATGAATATTATTATATTCAATCTGGAAAACTTAAAGTTGGAATGAGGATTGGTCGTGCTAAGAATAAATCAATTATTCTTGAGGCAGGTGATGTATTCCATATTCCACCTGGATTAATGCACATGCGTATTGCCATTGAGGATACTCTTGTGGTAGAATGGTCTAATAAAGATGACGATGCTGATTCAAACATCGTTGAAGATGGTAAAACTTATGTATTTAAAGAGGACGAATGAATTATCTTTTCGCTGATACTGCTAATTTAAAGGAGATTATTGAAGCAAATGATATGGGTGTTATTCAAGGTGTAACTACTAACCCATCAATTATTGCTAAAGAACCTTCGGGTAGTTTTAATGATCTTATTGGAAGTCTTGCTGAATATTGTGGAGCAGAAGATCTTTCTCTTAGTGTGGAGGTTTTTGCTGAAGGTTATGACCCTATGGTAAAGCAAGCTTGTGAAATATATGATAAATTTGTTGGTACATGTCCAAATCTTTATGTAAAAATTCCTGTCAGTGTTGATGGACTTAAGGCAATAAAGACTTGTTCTAAGCAGGGGGTAAAGATTAATGCTACCATTTGTTATAGTGAGCAACAACTTGTGCATTGTGCTTCTGCTGGGGCAAAGTATGTTTCTCTATTCTATTGTCGCTTAAAGCAGCACGGAGGTGATGTTGAGAGATCTCTTAGGAGAACCAAGCAGTATATCAATGAGAATGGTTTAGATACACAAATTATTGCTGGTAGTATTCGCACTCAACAGGATGTTGCTGATGCTTGGGATTATGGTGCAGATATTGTTACTACTGGTCTTTCTGTAATTAAAGAGATGGTTTTTCATCCCAAGACTACTGAATCTTATGATGGATTTATGAGTGATTTTGCTAGCTGGATGAAATGATTAATAGAATTGAGGACTATGAGGTATTAAAAAATAGAATAGTCAATTGGATTAAAGACTATGCTGAGAGTAATGGTATTAAGTCTCTTGTAGTAGGAGTATCTGGTGGAATAGATTCTGCTGTTGCTTCTACTCTTGCTGCTGAGACTGGTCTTATTACATATTGTATTGGAATGCCTCTTCACCAAAAGGAAGAGCAAGAAAACCTATCAGATATTCATTTGAGTTGGTTGGGTGATACTTATTGGGAAGTAAAGACAGAGAAATTTGATTTGTCTAATCTTTTTGATACTTTTCAAACAACACTGAGAAATTATGGTAATGATAAACTTTCTCTTGCTAATAGTCGTGCTCGTTTGAGGATGTCTACATTATATCAAGTCGCTCAAACAGTGGGTGGTATTGTTATTGGGACTGGTAATAAGGTAGAAGATTATGGTATAGGATTCTTTACTAAATACGGTGATGGGGGAGTTGATATTGCTCCTATTGCTGATTTATATAAGACAGAAGTATGGGAACTTGGAAAGCATCTTAATATAAACGAACGTATTATTAATGCACCTCCTACAGATGGTTTGTGGGATGATTCAAGAACTGATGAAGATCAAATTGGTACATCTTATTCTAACTTAGAAGAAGCAATGGAGTATGGAACTGGTCCAGCACTTGAAATTTTAGAGAAGTTTAATAGAATGAATAGTCATAAAATGAAACCTATTCCTACATTTAAATTGGGGGGAGAATAATCATGACAAAAGTCTCTATGATTGGTGTCGGTAAGTTGGGACAAGCATGTGCTGAAGTTATGGCAGAGACTTATCCTCTTGTTGGATATGATGTAGCACCTAGAGAACCAAAGAATTTTCCTATGGTTAATTCTATTAAAGAAGCAGTAGAGTATGGTGATATAATTTTTATTGCTGCACCTACTCCTCATGATCCTAAGTATGATGGTAGAGAACCCACTGCTCATCTTCCTAATAAAGATTTTGATTATACGATTGTTAAAGATATTTTAAAAGATGTAAATCAATGGGTTACAAGAAAGCAGTTAGTTGTATTGATCTCTACAGTCCTTCCAGGAACTACTAGAAGGGAATTGGAACCACTTATAACTAATGCACGGTTCATTTATAATCCATATCTAATTGCTATGGGTACTGTAGCATGGGACTTTGTTAATCCTGAGATGCTTATGATTGGTACTGAGGATGGTTCTGAGACTGGTGATGCAAAAGAGTTGATTGAGTTTTATCAACCTATGATGAATAATGATCCACGTTATGTTGTGGGTACATGGGATGAATGTGAATGTATTAAGATTTTCTATAACACATTCATATCTGCTAAGTTGAGTTTGGTTAATATGATTCAGGATGTAGCAGAGAAGCAAGGTAATATTAATGTTGATGTAGTCACAGATGCATTGAAGCAATCTGATCGAAGGATTATGGGTCCTGGTTATATGACTGCTGGTATGGGTGATGGTGGTGCTTGTCATCCAAGAGATAATATTGCACTGCGTTGGATGGGAGAGAACTTAGGATTGGGTTATGATCTCTTTGATGCTATTATGGAAGCACGGGAGGTTCAGGCAATGAACCTTGCAGAGAAGTTAGTAAGAACTGGATTACATGCTGTGGTTATTGTTGGTAAAGCATATAAACCACACGTTCCTTATGAGGCAGGATCATATAGTCTTCTTGTGGGTTATTTTGTTGAGAAGGTATTTGGTATACCCGTTTATTATTATGATGATTATACTGGAGATAAACCACCCGATACTCTTGGTGCTGCTGCATACTTATTAGCACATGACCCAGAAACAACTTTCATGGGATGTTTAGATCCTGATCCAGAAAAGCAAGGTCTTTCTCTTTTCCCAGAAGGATCTGTTATTATAGATCCTTGGAGGAAGTGTCCAGATATTCCTGGATGTACTGTTATTCATTACGGAAATACTAGATTTAAAAGAGGTTGATTATGTTAAAATTTTCAGATAAGATGAGAAATGGTCAGTCTTCTTGGATGGTTAATGTGTATGAACAAATTTTTAAAGACAAAAGTGATGGATTTCTTGTAGAGATTGGTGTTGGTGAGGTTCTTGATTGGACCGAGATGGGATTTTTAAGTTCTACAGGTTCTGGTCCTGTTGGTTATTTTAATAATAAAAATAGTGATAGGATTCTTGATTGGGATGTTGATTGGGATAGTGGTAAGATTGTTCAAGGAGGTAGTCATACTATTGAATTGATTCAGCAGGGTTGGACTGGTATTTACATTGAGCCTTTGCGTGAGTTTATTGATAATGAATTAGAACCTCTTTTTAAAAAAACTTTATCTAAGGAACATTTTGATAAGATTAAATTTGTTAGATGTGGTGCATCTAATAAGAAAAAATTATCTGAATTATTGCAGTATGAAACTCTTGTTGATTCTAATGATGTTGATAGTTTAGAAGAAACTAAACAAATTCAACCTTATAATTATCAAGGTAGAAAAGTAATGTGTGAAAAAACATCTGTTATTTTAGAACAGCATAATTGTCCACATGATATTGATTTTATGTTGATAGATGCAGAAGGTTCTGATATTGATGTTATTAATGGAATTGATTTTGATAAACATTTACCGAAAGTAATTCTTGTTGAGACTATGATTGTTGGAAAAGATAATGTTAGTAATGCTCTTCCCAATTTTTATATTGAAGCAGTAAATGATGGATTAAATACGTTATATGTGCATGAAAATTTTTATAAAAGTCCTTTATTAATTAATTAAAATTATGACAAGAGATACAGTTTTAGTCTATGTTGGTGCAAATCAAGGAAATTCTCTTTCGGAGTTGTATACTAAGTTTGATAAGGTCTATGCATTTGAACCAGATCCAGAAATATTTGAGGTATTGCAGCAAAGATATGGGTCTTATGATTGGGTTACTTTAGTAAATGCTGCTTGTTCTGATTTTGATGGAAAAACTAAACTCTATGTGACACCAAATAGAGTTTCAACTAGTTTGTCTGATGCATCTGAAGAAGAAAAATCTATGGAAGGTTTTACTCAAAAGGTTATTAAAGTTATTGATGTTGATGTTATTGATCTTTCTAATTATTTGAAAAAAGAAGGAGTTGGAGTAATTGATTTTTATTATTCTGATGCTCAAGGTAGTGATTTGAAGGTGTTAAGAACTCTTAATGAAGATTATATTAATACTAAAAAAATTAATCAAATGTTTATAGAAACTCATGGTAATGGTGTTGGGATATATGATGGTCTTGATAATCAATTTGATGGTTTTAAAGAGTTACTTTCTGATAATTTTTCTTTTATTCATGCAGAATTGGGAAGACTTAATGGTAAAGTTGTAAGTGAAGATGAAATTCCTAAAGGAGAAAAGGAGTGGGATTCTTACTGGGAGGCAAAAGAATGGGCAGAGTAAAATATAATTTAGTTGGCAATACCTTTACCCATCTTACTGATGGAAATAAGGGATATTCTGTTCATGGAAAAGAATCTAAGTATATTGAATGGGTTTCTGATGGTGGAGATGCTACATTCTATATTGATAATACTATTAATGATGGTATAAATGATAAGCGAAAGGGTCCTAAGTATTTGTGGCTTCTTGAGTCAAAATATATTAAGCAGGGACTTGTAGAAAGTATCATTCTTAATCAAGAAATGGTTGAGGATACTTATGAAAGTATCTTCACTCACGATCAGAGACTTCTTTCTTTGGGTGATAAGTATAAGTGGTGCCCAGCTCAAGGATTTTGGATTAAAGATCCGAAGATTTATGAGAAATCAAAAATGATTTCTATGATTTCATCCAATAAAGCTATGTGTGAAGGACATAAACTTCGCTTAGATTGGGTAGAAAGGATTGGAGATCAAGTTGACCTTTATGGTAGGGGATTTAATGAGATTGATTTAAAGGAAGAAGGTCTTTGTGATTATATGTTCTCAGTTGCGATTGAGAATGGACAATATTCTACTTACTTTACAGAGAAATTGTTAGATTGTTTTGCTACGGGAACCATTCCTGTGTATCTTGGTGCTCCTGATATTGGAAAACATTTTAATATGGATGGGGTGATTTTATTGAGTGAAGAGTTTGACATTTCAGAGGAGATTTATTATAATAAAATGAGTGCAATTGAGGATAACTTGGAACGAGCAAAGAAAATGGAAGTGTTAGAAGATTTTATTTGGGAAAATTATTTGCGTTGATATGTTAACAGCAACTCTTAATCATATTAAAGATTTTCACTACTGGAATCTGGGTTCAGACGGCACGTATCAGAACGGATTTTATCCAAGTCTGGTACGTGTTCCTGGTAGGAAGGGATATATAGGAACCTGTAGAAATGGAAGAGCAAATCTAGATGATGTTTTACATATCATTCATTATGATGATGAGTTTAATCTAACTTATAGGAAAGAAATTACTAAAGGTGAAGACCCTAGGACTTTTGTCTTTAATGGAAAGGCATATTCTTTAACCTGGGATCCTAATCATCAGGAAATCTTGAGATATAAGTTAGTTGATTTGGTTGATGAGAAAGTAATTGATCTCTATATTGAGAATGTTCCTCCATCACATTTGCGTGTTCTTGGTAAAAACTGGATGACCATGCAAAAGGATGGTGAACTTTATATTCTTTTGACTATTGATCCAGAGATTAATATTCTTCATTGTAATGTAGAGACTGGTGAATGTACTTGGGTGACTCCATTTGAAAATATTGAGAGAGGTCTTCCTATTTCATCAAGCAGAGGTGGAAGCCCTCTGATCTTCCATGAGAAACTTGATATGTATATTGGGTTGGGTCATAGAACACATAACTATGAAAGGCACACTCCATTTCTCTACACTCTATCTAAAGACTTTAAAACTTCTGTAATGGGAGAAGATATTGAAACTGGTAAGAATGTAGTAGAAGATCCTCTCTCAATTTATGAAGAGGATGGAAAGATTTATTGTTGCATTAGTAATTGGATTCATCCCGATGGTTGCGCTAATTTGTATGAGGTTATTGTAGAATGAAAAATAAGAGAATTACTATTCTTGGATCGGGAGGACAGATAGGAGCATACTTAACAGAGTATCTTCGTAAGAATGAAGAGTATGAAGTTCGTGAGTTTGATATTACGAATGGTGAGGATCAGGATATGAGAACTATTCCTAATCCTGAATTGCATCGGACGATTATGACTAGTGACTTTGTATTTTTCCTTGCATTTGATGTGGGTGGTTCTAGGTATTTGAAGAAGTATCAACACACTTTTGATTTTGTTAATAATAATGCAAGGTTGATGGTTAATGTTTTTGGTCTTTTGGAGAAGTATAAAGTACCATTTGTATTCGCATCATCACAAATGAGTAATATGAGTCATTCTCCATATGGAACTCTTAAGAGAGTTGGGGAACTTTATACCCAAACACTTAAAGGATTAACTGTTAAGTTTTGGAATGTATATGGGATAGAACATGATGCTGAAAAGTCCCATGTGATTACTGATTTTATCCGTAGAGGATTTGAAGAAGGTAAGTTTGAGATGTTAACTGATGGGACTGAGGAGAGGCAGTTCTTATATGCAGAGGATTGTTGTGAAGCATTAGAAACAATAATGGAATGTTACTCAGACTTTAAACCAACAGATCCTTTACATGTTACTTCTTTCAATTCACATTCTATTAAGTATGTTGCTGAGACGATCCAAGGACAATTTAATTTACTTGGTGCGGATTTAGATCCAAAGTACTATGATATTAAGATTACTCCAGGACTTGCGAAAGATAGTGTGCAAATGGATAAGAGGAATGAGGCAGATAGTTATATTTTGGGTTGGTGGTCCCCAAAGACTGGTTTACATGACGGGATAGCAAAGGTGTTCAGTGAGATGAGGAAAAATTACGAATGACTATTGGATTTAACGGACTTGGTAATAGTGGTCGATTAGGAAATCAACTGTTCCAGTATGCCTCTCTCCGTGGCATTGTAGCAAATAGAGGATTTGACTTTGTATTTCCTCCCCCATATGACAGCATTGATAACTACGGTGTTCATGAATGCTTTAAGTTGGATGGAATCAAAGAAGAGAATATTGCTTTCTTGAATGCCCAACAAGGTGTTCAGGAGGCACATTTTCATTTTGATGAGAACCTGTATAACAACTGTCCCGACAATGTAAACCTCCTTGGTTGCTATCAGACAGAAAAGTATTTTGTAGAGATTGAAGATGTCATCCGTAATGACCTACAATTTCATGATGAAATTGTAAAACCTTGTGAAGAAATGATGAGTGGATTTGATACTCGTCCTATAATGCTACATGTTCGTCGTGGTGATCCTAACTTGGCAGATAAGAGGGGGTTTAAGTGGGCATACACCAACCTTCAGGACCATCATCCACTCCAACCCATTGAGTATTATCAGAAAGCACTTGAGTACTTTCCAGAAGACACTCCTGTGATTGTTTTCTCTGACTCTATTGATTGGTGTAAAGAGCAAGAGTTCTTCTCTGTTGATAGATTTAATATGTCTGAGTCAACTGATAAGCATGAAGATGGTGCTCTGGTTCCTTTTGTGGACCTCTGTCTTATGTCTCTATGTGATGGTGGCATCACTGCCAATAGTTCGCTATCATGGTGGGGTGGTTATCTTCAGAAAGATAGAACTCGCAAATTAATTTCACCTAAAATGTGGTTTGGTAAAGCATACGATCACGATACTTCGGATCTAGTTCCTGAAAATAAAAATTGGATTAAATTATGAGAGTATTAATTGTTGGATATGGTTTTGTTGGTTCTGCTGTAGGATCTATATTTGAAGAGAATGAAAAAGTTATTATTGATCCTAAGATTAATAATAATAAAATTGTAGATTATAAATTTC
>Ga0080013_1005353_pt1 | contig 12030 bp, 14 predicted proteins | sample ETNvirenome_6_85_FD_69236 | JGI IMG/M metagenome (GOLD analysis project Ga0080013, IMG submission 69236) | Marine viral communities from the Pacific Ocean - ETNP_6_85 (SPADES assembly) (version 2) | ecosystem: Environmental > Aquatic > Marine > Oceanic | place: Pacific Ocean | collected 2013-06-19 | reverse complement strand
TTAGTGGAATTAATAGACCATACGTAGGAGGCTACACTGAAAAAACTCCTGAAGAAAAGCAAAGAGAACTCGATGAAAAAATGAAAAAGTTTTTAGCAAAAGGTGGCAAAGTAGAAAAAGTAAAAGCACATAAACCTACTAAAGAACAATTAAGATCATGGAAGATATAGAACGTTTAAAAAAATTAGCAGGTATAACTGATGTACCTGTAGAAGATTCAATGGGAGAAAACCTTTCTCTTCATGGAACAAAAAAAGCAGAATATCAAAGAAAGCATAATGTCCGTCCTGGAACAGATGAATGGTTTAAACTATGGTTTGCTAGACCCAAACTAACAGGCGAGAACCCAATGCCAAAAAATACCAAATAGTCTATCTCATTACCAATTAAATATCATTAATGTTTAATGTAAAAAAAAACAAAGCAATCTGCATATTGCCATGGGTACACGAGTTTAAAAAAATTACTGGTGGTATTGCCCCTTGTTGTAACGGAGATAACCTCCGCGGAAATGAAACTATTGCCGATATAAAAGAATCAATGCTGAATGGCATCAAACCAAGAGCTTGTAATAACTGTTATAAAACAGAAAAAGAATCTAATTGGAGTTATCGAATACATGAAACTAATAATTGGTTAAACAAATTTGGCGAACCTGACGTAAACAATCCACAATTACAATACATTGATATAAGATATGACTCAACGTGTAATATGAAATGCAAAACCTGTGGCCCTAATTCCAGTACATTATGGCAAAAAGAGAAAAATATAAAAATTACAGTTAATGAAAAAAATAAAAATTATATACATAAAGTAGATAAAAATATCCTAAAAAAAGTTTATTTGGCTGGTGGAGAACCAACTTACATCAAAGATTATTTAATTTTTTTAAATGAATTATTAAATGTAAATCCTACTTGTGAAGTTATAATAAACACTAATCTTAAAAAACTTCCAAATGCATGGAAAGAAATAATTACAAAATTTAAAAATTTAACTATTATTTGTTCTTGTGATGCAACAGGGTTACTTGGAACATATGTACGTTATCCTTTAGAGTGGAATGAATTTGAAGAAAACGTTAAATTTGTAAGTGATAATGCAAACTTTCTACAATTTAATTTAGTAGCCAGTAATTTAACTTCTCATAAATTATATGAAACCTGTACATGGATGAAACAATATTCAAAACATATTAATTTGTCTATTTTAAATAACCCAGAAATTTTTTTAGAATGTAGTGTACCATTGGAATACAGAGAAAGATACATTAATAATATTAAAAAACTATTAAAATTTCCTGTATCTGTTTATTATGCTTCACAATTTAGAAGTGAAATAAACTATCTAATTAAAAAATATTCTACTGCAGAATATTTAAAATCATTACATAACAAGTTAAAAGACGAAATTATCGAACAAGACTCACATAGACACTTAAAATTAATAGATGTTGATCCGTTTTTACACTCATGGATATTTCGATAAATATCTAATGTTAAGGATTATTATTATACTTTTAAACTTATTGTTTTTTATTAATGTCAATTCATATGCAAATGAAACATTAAGTATAGAGAAAGAATTAGTAGGAATAGTTGGCGTCACTTTAGGCACCGTTAAAACTGAAACAAGAGAACTAAAAACAGGTGATAAAATATATTTAAATGACACAATACTTGCAGGTGTCGATTCAGTCACACAAATACTATTATTAGACCAATCAACCTTTACAATAGGATCAGATTCCAAAGTTGTAATGGATACATTTATCTATGATCCAAAAACAAATGATGGTAAAATAGTTGCCAGCGTTGAGAAAGGAAGTTTAAAAGTAATTTCAGGATTAATTAGTGCAAAAAATCCAGATAATCTTACAGTAGAAGTTCCTGAAGGAACTTTAGGATCTAGAGGAACTGAATTTCAAACAATGGTTTCTACAGGAAAGACAGATACTTTATTAATAGGCCCTGGAAAGAATAATACTTTAGGATTGAGACCTGGCGAGGTGTCAGTAGAAAACGATGCTGGACAAACTGTATTATATGATCCTTATACTATAGTATCTCTAACAAAAGGCAAAGCACCTAGCAAAGCACAGAAAATTACAAAAAACCAATTAAAGAAGTTTAATAAAAAAATGAAAGCCTCCAGGCGTTCAGACAATATAGAAAAAAGAAAAGCACTTAAAAAAGAACTTAAAAAAGAACTTAAAGAAGCAGGATTAGATAAAGAAGAAATTAAAGTTTTAATTAAAGATAATATAAAGAAAGATAAAGAGAAAAAAATTGCAAAGAAAAAAGGTAAAAAGAAGAAATTAACTAAAAAACAAAAGGCTAAAAAGAAAAAAGCAATTAAGAAAAATAAAAAGAAAAATAAAAAGAAAAAAGCAATTAAGAAAAATAAAAAGAAAAATAAAAAGAAAAAAGCAGTTAAGAAAAAGAAAAATAAGAAGAAAAAGGTAGTTAAGAAAAAATCTAAAAAGAAGAAGAAAAAAGCAGTTAAAAAGAAGAAAAAAGTGGCTAAAAAGAAAAAAATAGTTAAGAAAAAAGTGGCTAAAAAGAAAAAGAAAGCAAAAAATAAAAGAAGACGTAATAAATAAAAAATAATGAAAATTAAAGAATTTGTTATAATACCGTCTAGCATAGACACTATGGGTTTGATACACAAACCAGGCACAGGTCCTAACAATAGGTTTGATTTTAAAAATTCTGGTAATAACAAAGCAAACGAAAAAGCACCTCCAGGCAGGGAGAAACAAGTTAAAGCATTAAAAGGCAAGGTTGATAATCCATATGCAGTTGCTTGGGCTTCTTATAACAAAAGCAAAAATAAAACTAATGAAGCACCGATAGAACAAGATCATAACAATCCTATAGCAAAACCATATGTTGATATGCCAGAATGGAAAGCATTACACGATATGGATGATAAAATTATTGACGCATACATCAAGCACAAAGAAGTAAAAGAAGCAGATGAATTTGCACCAGCAAGAGCATTAGGTGAGGCTGAATCAATGTTAAGGTATGCATATGAAATGGCAATAGCACATTTAGAAGGTAAACATGATGAGGCTAATAATAAGGCTGGTGTTATTAAAGAAAGAATTCCTCCTCTACTTAATAAAATTCAGAAGCTATACAAAAATGAAGATGCCGCTGGTGTTGGCATAATCACTAAACAAAACACTACTAAAGACGTCAAGCCTGGCGACGAATATAAGAACGTAAAAAAATTACACCTTGCTTAAAACAAATAATTACATATATGAAATATATTCTTATATTGTCTTTATTTTACAAACATTATAAAAAAGCAAGTACATTAAAATTATTTTTAGATAATTCTCTTATTGATGAAATTGCTTTAGATAAAAATATAGATCCTATACCAAATTTTCAAGAAAAGCAATCTCACACAATAGATAAAGTAGCAGTTGATTCTTATAGAGATGCTACCTGGGTAATAAAAAAATTAAAAGACATGGGTAAACAAACACACATTAAAATACCATCTAAACTATGGTTATATTCTCTAGAATTAAACAATACTAACAAACATATATCTTTAAATTTCGAAATACATGACAATAATTATTCCAATGCATTCATGACAAATTCTGCCTTAGCAAAAATTTATAAAATAGGACTTATACCAGAAAATCTTTTTTATGATGAACAAAAAATACTACCTAGAATATGTAAAACGTTGAGAAGAAAAAATATAACTGTTTTTACAATTTCTAAAGATGGTAAAAACAAAAAAATTAATAAAAACGCATTTTTATTAAATAAAAACGATTTAGAATTATATCTAGGAGACGGTTGGATAATTAAAGATGATTATATTGGTGAATACCCTTTTATTACTGGCCATAAGTGGAAACATAAGTGGTTTGGTGGATCAAAGAAAATTATACTACCTATAATAAAAAAACACAACACTTTTATGTTATACTGCCCGCTTGTCCTTTATACAAGTAAACAACCAATAGGTCATATAGGAATAGACCCTTATTGGTTTTGGTTAAAGTACCAACAACAAATAATAAATATTACTAATGAAGATTCTAGAAATTATAACACACAAAAAAATAAGTGAACAAGCAACTGCAGGTGCCACATCAAGCGGCAATATAGCAACAGTTACATCACCACACGTAGCAATAGGCAAGGATAGAGGTAATAAATCCTATACAGGATCACCAGGTGTATCAGGCACTAAAGCACCAAAACTACCTAAAATAGTACAACCTAAAAACCCAGACGGTTCAGCCAAAGGTGCTCATAATTTACCAGGCACTAGTTTATTTGGTGGACCTTTAGTTAAAAGGAGTTATCCATAATGAAACCATTAATTTTAAAAGATCTTATAAAGTGCCAAAATTGTGGGTTTGACAGTCATTGTGTTGAACCTTTAAAACGTCCAGAAGAGCAATGGCAAGATCCAGACACACTAATGGCATGGAATATAGAGGTATGTAAGCAGTGCAGATGTAAGGCTTGTGCCGCATAAATACGGTTACCATGAAATTTCACGAATTTAAAGCAGACGGTTCTACTCTAGCAGTAAGAACAATTAATAGATACGCAGACGAGATCGGCAAGGAATCAATGGATTATGAGGTGTTTAAAACAGCCGCTGAAATGCTAGACAAACAGATGCTGAAATCTTTGGCACAACTTCTAGATGATTCAGACACTGCTCCAAGAGAATGGGTAATGAAAACTATTGCTGATCACGATCCAGACACTTTCAAAAAGATGTACGGTGACCAGGAAGGCTATCTGTCAGTAATGAAACCAGATCAAAATTTAAAAGATGACAATACAGATACTGCTTGGAACAAATACGGACTTACTGCAAGTCACAAGGATGGCAAATTCCATTCATACAGACACGGTAAACACACAGGAAGTTTTGACTCTGCAGAAGAATTAGCAAAACATCAAAAAGAATTAATACAAAATGAAGACGACGGCGATGAAAGAGCAATCGCGGCAATGAAACTTGATAGAGACGAAAAAGTTGATTATGCAAATATGATGTTTCATGGTAAAGAAATAGATCACAATAGCATTGATTATGAAATGCAAGATTATGGTGATATGATATTTGAACTACATGGAGCAAAATATATAGATGGTACACCTTTAACTGATGAAGAATTAGAAGAATTTGAAAAAACAGGTGAACTTATTGACTGGGTTGCTGAGGATTATGCATCATCTGGACCAGATGCACCAGACGATTATCCATATGAAGAAGACGAAAGCGAACTGGCAAGACTCAAGGAACTGTCAGGCATTGAAGAAGGTGCTGACTTTTATGGATACTACAAAGATCCTAAAGATCCAGAAGGCAAAACTTTTACATATCCAAATAACATGGAATTCAAGACTCCACACAGATCAAATGCAAACGCAAGAATGTTATTGTCTAGAATAGGATTAGAGCCAGACTTCGAAAATACAGGTTCTCATCTAATTGATGATTTTATAAAAGTGACAACCAATTGGTTACAAACACACGAAGCAGACAAAGATACAAACGAATATGACGAAGTTGAGATGTATCATGTTGAAGCAAACAGAATTAAGAAAACACATCCAGAAGTAACACACGTCGGTTTTAATTAATATGAAATATAACGAATTCGATAACCCTAGAGAAAAACCACAAGTTAGACCAGTAACAACTATGGATCCAAAAGAGTTTGATGATAGAATAGAAAAAGCAAAAGCAAAAGCATACAAAAAACCCGAAGGACCTGACCTTTCACAATTATGGAATAAAGAAAAACCAGCAACAGAAGACGGTATGACATCTGCTGATGTTGATCGAATAAGAAACCAAAGGTTTACTACCAACCAAATTAAACAGGCTTATCGTGTTTTAAATCATCCAAGTGTTAAAGGTGGCAATTATACAGCCGCTTATAATATTATTAATAGAATTGCTCCTGGTTTAGCAGATCATCCAGATGTTGCTAACGCATTAAAAAGAGCAAATGAAGGCTTTATAGGAAAGAAAACAGAATACAACGACTTTTTACAAAACAAATTAGATACTGCTATACAAGAATACGATACACCAGAAAAGAAAGCAGAACGTGATGCGTTAATGCAAAAGTATCTTAACAAAGGTGGAAAAATTGAAAAAGTACCAACAGGAAAAACTGCATACAAAGGAAAAGAATTAAAACCAGCATATAAAAAAGATACAGCAGGAACACCTATTACAAGTCCAATGAGTGATGAATCAGTACAAGAAGACATTAATGAAAAAGGCAGAATTGTATTAGAAAAAGCAGGATTTGATCCAAATGCAATTCATGAGTATATGGCAGTGTTTAATGACCACGGTGATACTTCAGAGTTAGAAGACATGAACAGAAATAAAATTGGAGTAGCAGATGCAATGGCTATGGTATTAGCATCTCACGATGTTCAAAACGAATCAGCTATAAAAGAAGACGGCCCACCATTTGGAAGTGGAATGGCATTACTGAGAATGGCAATTATGAGAAAGTTTATTACTGTTCAAGAATGGGATTTATTAAAACACAAATGGAATGATGCGGCAGATGAAGTTGAACAAAAATATGCAGATTGGCCAGAAGGCGAAGGTTTTGGATCATCAGATCATAACTTTGCAATAAGAGATTTAATGACTGCTGTTGGATATGAATTTGATGACCAAGATACAAGTGGTAGATTTGTTGTTACAAAACAACCAGAAGAAATAGAAAAAGCAGGTATTACAAATGCAAGAATGAGTAAAGATGCTAGAATTGATCGAGCTATAGAAAAACAAAAAGCAGATGCTGAAACAAATCCTAATTGGGGCAAAGATATCGGACCTGTTGCAACAGAAGGTGGTATGCCTGCTTCAATTATTAAACATAAACAAAAACTTGCACATATGTCTGATGAAGAATTAGCAGATAGATTTAAAGATTTTGATGAACAAAGATTAAGACAAATGGCTTGGAGACACGGATATGGTAAAATGAGTTCTCATTACTTGGACAGAGTTAGAAACCATATGACTAGCAAAAGAACTGGCACAACCGAAGCAAAACAAGAAGGGTTTGCAGTTAGATATTTAGACCCTAAAAATGGAAAAAGATTTGCAGTAGCATTTAAAACAAAAGTGGATGCAACTAAAAAAGCGGCTCAATTAAAATCAGTTGGTGTAAAAGATATTTCAATTACGCAACATAATTTAAACTTTAAAGAAGCAAAAAAAGACCTGACATATGAATCAAAACTTGCTAATATGTTAAATCAACGCCTTAAATAAAACTGCAACAAATATAAATACTCATATGGCACGTAAAAAATCAACAGATAATAGTTTTAGAGATTTAGTTGCTCGTTTAAACGCAATGAGCAATATGACTCCAGAACAAGAAAGAGCATCTCTAATGGAATCAGTTGGTAAAGCACCAAAAGTACTAGATGACAAAGATATTTCATTAGCTGATATTGCCAAATTAGCAGGTATTAAAGAATATACAGAAGCTCCAAAAGTTTCTAAAAAAGCACAAAAACTAGTTGAGGCAATTACTGCAGAACCAAAAGTAGAATCAAGCATTACTAAAGCAATTAAAGAATCAGATGCTGATGATTCAATATCATCAAACATTAAAAAAGCAGTAACAGAAGAAAGCAAAAGATTAGATAAAATTGCTGATTTAGAAACACAATTAGCAGAATTAAAAGCAGAACAAAAAGAAGAGCAAACATATGATGCAAAAGCATTTAAAGAAGTTATCTCAACAGATATCGCAGAATATATTAAAAACGCGGAAGAAGCTCAACTTGTTGAATTATATAACACTATCTCAGACAATGAAGCAGTTTACAATGAAGAATCAAAAAGCATTCTTGTTAAAACTCCAGAAACTACAGAAATAATTGCTGATGCAGAAGCAAAAGAAGCAGAAGCAGACCAAGAAGTAGTACAAGAAAAAGAACCAGAAGAAAGATTAGTAGACTTAGATAAAGAAGTTTTACCAGATCCTGGAACACCATCAGTAGAAACACCAGCAGTAGAAGATGGTGGTGAAGAAGTTGAACTAGATGCCGTTGAACCAGCAGTTGAAGTTCCAGCACAAGATAAATTTACCAACGACTTAGATCCGACACCTAAAACAGAGTCTTGTAAAAGCCATAAAAAATAAATACCTAGTATGATAGGTATTCCTTACAACTACAAACAATATATCGATGACGTTACTAAAATGCGTCAAAGAGGAGCCATTAGTGCAGGTGAACAAGTAAAATCTCCTAATAGTCCTGGTAGCAGAGGACTTGCAAAAGTTGAAGCATTTGCTGATGGGCCAAACCAGATAATGAAAAATAACGATGTAGTTGAGGATGATCAAGAGCTACAACGTATTAAAAAATTAGCAGGTCTACTCTAAAAACCATTTGCATATCATCTAAAACTGTTATATACTTGTTATAACAACAGGAGAAATACATGGCAGTTAAAAACTTTAACGACAGCGAAAAACAAAAACTAATACAGATCATTTCTCAAGGATCACAAGTCCTAGGAGAAGTAGACGATTTAAGATCAGGTTTAAGAGACACAGTAAAATCAATAGCAGAAGAACTTGAATTAAAACCTGCATTAATTAATAAAGCAATTTCAATCGCACACAAAGGAAATTATCAAAATATCTCTGACGATATGGATACTTTAGATTCCATATTAACAGCGGCAGGTAAAGTATAGTGTATCGTTTACTCAAAGAATTTTGGGTAAACAGTTATAAAACAGACCAAGTCGCTTTTTGGTTTGAACTATTCTCTGTAATATTAACTATTATAGGTTCTTGTATTTTAACATTTACCTCACCACACCCAACAATGCATTATGTATTTCCGTTGTACTTGCTTGGCTCTGGTACTTTGTGTTATGCTAGTTACAGAAGAAGAAATATTTGGATAGTAGTACTATCTGGATGGTTTACAATAATGAACATTATAGGAAATTTAAAAGTATTTTTATGAGTTATATCGACGCTCTATATAAAAAAGACGAAGACAAAATATATGTTGTAGAAAGAGATCCTAAAAAAGGTCGTGTATTTGTAGATTATGATGCTAGGTATGTATTCTATTATCCAGACGCAAGAGGCAAACATAAATCCATGACTGGTGAAACATTACAAAAAGTACAATGTCGTACATCAAAAGAATTCATTAAAGAGCAACGAATAAGGTCTAATAAAACTCTTTATGAACAAGATATCAATCCAGTGTTTAGATGCCTTGAGGAAAATTATTTAGGTAAAGAAACACCCAAGTTAAACGTACTGTTCTTTGATATCGAAGTGGACTTTGATCCTGAAAAGGGTTATGCCACAACTGATGATCCGTTCATGCCCATAACTGCCATAAGTTGTTATATGGAATGGACGGATCAATTAGTTACCCTTGCAGTTCCACCAAAAACAATTACAATGCAAGAAGCAAAAGTACTCACAGAGAGATTTCCTAATACAATGTTATTCGAAAAAGAGAAAGATATGCTTGATGCATTTTTACAATTAGTTGAAGAAGCAGATATTTTATCAGGTTGGAACTCAGAAGGATATGATATTCCATACACAGTAGGACGAATACAAAAAGTTTTAAGCAGTGATGATACAAGACGTTTATGTTTTTGGGGACAAAAACCTAAAAAGAGAGTATTTGAAAAATACGGTAGAGAACATTTAAGTTATGATTTAATTGGACGAGTACATTTAGATTTATTAGAATTATACAGAAAATATACATATGAAGAACGACACAGTTTTAGATTAGATGCAATTGGTGATCACGAATTAGGAGAAAAGAAAACCGTATATGAAGGATCTTTAGATGCACTTTACAAAAATGACTTTGGTTTGTTTATAGAATATAATAGACAAGATTGTCGCTTACTTGCCAAACTAGAAAAGAAATTAAAATTTATTGATTTAGCAAACGAAATAGCACACCAAAATACTGTGTTACTACAAACAACAATGGGTGCAGTTGCAGTTACTGAACAAGCAATAGTAAATGAAGCACACAGACGTGGCATGATTGTACCAGGTAGAAAATACAGGGCTAAAGATGCTGAACCAATTACGGCGGCAGGTGCTTATGTGGCAACTCCAAAAAAAGGTATACACGACTGGATAGGATCTATTGATATTAATTCACTGTATCCATCTGTTATTAGAGCATTGAATATGGGTCCAGAAACTATTGTTGGCCAAATAAGACCTATTATAACATCAGCAGAAATTAACAGAGCTAAATCTCAGAAAAAGTCATTTGCGGCGGCTTGGGATAATCAATTTGGTAGTTGGGAGTACCAAGCAATAATGAAACAAGACAAGGGTACTGAAATTTTAGTTGATTGGACTGATGGTACTAGTATTAGAATGAGTGCGGCACAATTATACGATTTAATATTTGAAGGCAACAACAAATGGATGTTAAGTGCTAATGGCACAATATTCACATATGAATTTGAAGCAATTATTCCAGGGTTATTAAAACGTTGGTACGCAGAAAGAAAAGAAATGCAACGTAAAATGCAACAGTCTGGAAATAACGAAATTGAAAGAGCATATTGGGATAAACGACAATTAGTTAAAAAAATTAATTTGAATAGTTTATATGGAGCACTTTTAAATCCTGGTTGTCGATTTTTTGATATTAGAATAGGACAATCAGTAACATTAACAGGTAGATGTATTACAAAACACATGGGAGCAAAAGTAAATGAAATTGTTGCAGGCAAATATGATCACATTGGTGAATCAATAATATATGGAGACACTGATTCTGTTTATTTTACAGCACATAAAACTTTACAAAATGATATTAACGAAGGTAAACTTGCCTGGAATAAAGAATCAGTAATTGCATTATATGATAAAATTGCAGAAGAAATGAATACATCTTTTACAGGATTTATGACTAAGGCATTTCATTGTCCAATTACTAGAGGATCTGTTATTAGAGCAGGTAGAGAACTTGTAGCATTAAAAGGATTGTTTATTACAAAGAAAAGATATGCATTATTGTATTATGACATTGAAGGAACACGTACAGACACAGCAGGCAAAGAAGGAAAAATGAAAGCCATGGGATTAGATTTAAAAAGATCAGATACTCCTGTATTTGTTCAAGATTTTTTAAGTGAAATATTATATATGGTACTAACAGGTAATACAGAAAAACAAGTATTAGACAGAATTAGTGAATTTCGATCAGAATTCAAAGCAAGGCCGGGTTGGGAAAAGGGTTCTCCAAAAAGAGCAAACAATGTTACAGATTATTGGGAAAAAGAAAAGAAACAAGGCAGAGCAAATATGCCAGGACACGTACGAGCAAGTATTAACTGGAATAATTGCAAACAAATGTATGGTGACAAATATTCATTACCAATAACAGATGGTGCAAAAGTTATTGTGTGTAAACTTAAAAACAATCCATTAAACTATACCAGTATTGCATATCCAACAGACGAATTACGTATTCCAGAATGGTTTAAAGAACTGCCATTTGATGCAGAAGCAATGGAACAAACAATATTAGATCAAAAAATAGATAACCTAATTGGTGTATTAAATTGGGACGTACAAAGTACTGAAACCAGTAATACATTCAACAAGTTATTTGAATTCTAAATAATAATATGTTAAGTATTGAAGAAATAAAATTACTAATTGAAAAACTTGAAAAAGTTAAAAAAGAAGACATGCAGAAATTAATAGATTCTAATCTTAAAATTTTAAAGGATCTAGCTTTAGCTATTGACGCTAATAATGAAGAAGAAACAAACAGATTAGATAAAACTGAAGAATGGTATAGACTTGATATTCAAAAGAAACGAGAAAAACCTGTTGTTGACCTGTTGTTATATAAAACAATACAAACAAAAATATTTCAATTTGCTAAAAGCAACATTTACAATAGTTTAGAAATAGGACCTGGTGCTGGAATGTTTTCAAAAGAATTTAGATCA
>Ga0080013_1005352_pt1 | contig 12037 bp, 19 predicted proteins | sample ETNvirenome_6_85_FD_69236 | JGI IMG/M metagenome (GOLD analysis project Ga0080013, IMG submission 69236) | Marine viral communities from the Pacific Ocean - ETNP_6_85 (SPADES assembly) (version 2) | ecosystem: Environmental > Aquatic > Marine > Oceanic | place: Pacific Ocean | collected 2013-06-19 | reverse complement strand
TAGATTCTTTACATAATGGCGAACAATATTATACTGCGAATGGAGGAGGGCCACCACCTTTAGCGCAACAGCAGGGATACCTGACATTACCAGTAGGAGCAATAGGCTGGAACATGGCAGGACAACCGATAGACTACAATGGAATGGTAATAGCAACGACAGGGGAAAAGCTATTAAACACTGCAATAAGTAAGATCCTCTAATGGCAACACATTACTGTACTCACAGTGACGTTTCTGCTTTCTTGCAGGTCGGAGCTTTTGCAGATGGAGGTTCAGCAACAACGCCGACACAGGCGCAAGTTGAGACTTTTATTAATATGGCAGAACAGTACATTGACGAATATACAAATCACACTTGGCATTCCAGTCGCTACAAGACAGTGACCAAGGAGCCTTTGAATTTTCAGAAGTATCGGGTAACATCAATCGGTTGGCGTGGTAGGTCACAAATAAAGCATTACCCATTGGCTTCTTTAACGAATCTATATGTCTGGGATGGTTCCCAGTATGTAGATTATGTAGCATCTGGCAGTTATTCTGCTGGGTCGTTCACGGATCCCCTCTCTGGGGCGTACTGGGTGGACGATACAAATGGCTACATATACATCAAGACACTCCCAAGTTTTACCTTGGGTGGCGCGCCCAATGGAGTGGGTGCCTATGCAACGTACACTTATGGGACTTCGACGACCCCAGCCTCCGTCAGGAAGGCAGCAACTCTGCTGACATCAGCAGACATAGTAGCTAACCAGGATTTTGGTTTGACAGTCGGAGAAGGCCCAGCAGGGATGAGCAACGAGACCAAGGCCGAGAGATTCAGGGCAGAAGCACATACGCTACTGGATTCCCCTCAGCTTTCAGGTCGCAACATCCCCATATCCAGGCATAGTGGGAGTGTACAATGGTTATCAGCGACCCAGTAACGTCAGTCAAGACATTACTTTCCGATAACTGGGTATCAGGCAATACAGATAGTACTACTCCTACATTTGGAGAGTCATGGGAGCTGGGGAAGAAGAACCTCAAGAACGGTGACGTGATTTATTTATATGAGATTTCAGGCACACACGATTATTATACGGTGGGCAAATCAGTTGACAAGGGAACGTGGAGGGTCAGTATCGACATCTCCACTGCCACCAGCAGAAGTCGGTTGAGGAAGCTGTACGGGGAGGTGGTTCGTATCATGCGAGGCAACGAGGCATCCCCAGGGACAGATTATTCCTTGATCAAGCCGACATCGAGGGTGGATCAGACTGACAAGAACAACCGTTGGTACCGTTATGTGCTTGATTGTGAACTAATAAGTTACGAGGCGGTGAGCTAAAAATGGTAAAACTAACACAGAACGTACAAGCGGCATTCGAGCCTGAAACAGCATACGCTACATCTTCAGACGGAGCATTGACGCACTTTGGTCTACTGGACACATTCGACCCCAGGGCGGTTGAGATGGCAATAACACCTGTTGCTTCCATCGGGCATTCGACAGAACCCTTCCACTCGGCAGGGCCTATCAATGTCACGCTACCGATCAAGGTGGCATTGCAGGGAACAGGCTGGAAGTCATTATTGGGGAGAGCTATTGGATACATCAATCCAGGAGGCTCCATCTACACACCTGCATATCTGGGTCCAACAGCAGATTCTCTGGCTGTTTTAGCAAAAGAAACAGGTGGTGATTTTACGTTGGTAGCAGGAGTTGTGCCTAATGAGGTAACTTTAGATGTTGATTATACCACAGGCGGTTACGCCACTTTGGACTGTGCTTGCACTGGATATTTTACAGTAGATGATACGGATATGAATGTCACTGGTGGATTCCTGACGGAGAACTATTCTGATGTTTCTTTCCCATCTGCACCTACTACTGACCCATTACTACCCACAGATATTACGGTCAGCTATGGTGGGGCTACTGAAGATACCTTCCAAATAACAGGTCCTGCTGGTTCTTATGTAGAAGTCGGAGAAAAATTTATGCTGTTTTATGGTAGTGACAATGCATTACATTCAGATATAACTACCTCTGGTACAGCATCCGTAGGAGTTGCAGGTATTTGTGATTTAACAGATGGCACCGTTGATACGATTGGAGAGCTGGATGGTGTAATTGATGGCAAAAGTAATTGGGCTGTTTCTGCAACAGACGAGACTTCTTTGTCAGTAAACCTTTTAAAGGGGGTCTACCAAACAGGCACTCAAAGATATATTCCTAATGTAAACTCTACTACTACTGCTATGACTTCAATAACCAATTTGAAGAGTATTTCATTGAAGATAGGTAACAATAACGTGGCTATTCCAGGCAAGGTTACTGGGGCTGATAGTAGTGTCAAATGGCTCCAGAACGCTAAAGTAGCAAGGGGTAACGCAGATATTACATTGGATATATCCATGACCGCAGAGGATGAAACGTGGTACGACAAGTACCTATTACAAACATCTTCAGGCACTCCAAACGGTACCATTCCTTTGATGCGAATAGACATGGGAGCCAGTGTTGGTTCCCTGGCATTGACGAATGGTACCATCACAGCCTTCTCAAGGCCCCTGTCAGCAGCAGGAGAGGTCGAGGAGACAATGACGATCAAGTTCCGAGGCAATGGAGACATGCACAATTTCAGCAAGTACGCCATCTCTGCCGACTGGGACATGACCAACTTATAGGTACACAATGGTAAAGGTAAGAGGGCAGATAGAACAAGCCCCTTTAGTGGACATTCCATCCATAAGGAAGGAATACTGGTCCCGTAAGGAAGTAATGCTCCCCTCCCTCAAGAATTTCATGCCATACGAGGAGATGTCGTGGTGGAAGCGATTACTACATAGAGTCCATATCTACAAGCCCAGTAGACCTGCCCCCAAAGTCATTCTAAGGCGTATGTCAGAGGAGGAATGGGTGAGCATAGATGAGAGGTTTGCGTCCCTTAAAATGGAGCTTGTCAAGGACAGGGTGAAATTGACAAAACTGGCTGACAAGGCCGCCACTGGGAAAGACTTGTCGAAGAGCGAATGGAAACTCCTTCACCATTCCCACAGGAAGTCACTGCCGATCTACATTGCGATGCTGGAATGCATGATCGAGAAGCCAGAGATGACATACGAGGACACGCAGGTACTGGTGGATGCCCTGGATGATGTTGACAGGAACGTACTGATGTCCTATGTCAACATGATGACTACGGAGAAGGCAGAGGTAGCCAAGAAGCTGTATGATGAACACATGCAGCAGATGAACAAGCAGATGGACAGGATGGTGAGACCATAGTAGTAGTAGATGAACTTCAGGTTGTCCTGTCTGCGATGACAGACCAGTTTGACCAAGAGTTTAGGGATGCCGCAGAAGGAACCGAATTTCTTACACAGAAATTGGAGGAATTAGATGCGGCCACAAATACAACGGGTCTGGACAGAAACATATCTACTTTGAACGATTTGACTTATGCAACAAGTGGTGCGATAGGGAACCTGGAGACACTGGGTTACGTCACATGGGAACAATCCGAGGCATTTATGAAGGCCGAGGCTGCAATGCAACTGTTACTGGTTCCCTATGAATTATATAACATTGTGAAAACATACATGATAGGTGTGGAAACTGCCCACGTAGCTGCACTTCAGGCGGAGATTGCCGCAACGACAGGAGCAACCGCAGCGACATGGAGCTTCAATGCGGCCCTGCTTGCCAACCCGATAGTGCTGATAGTCCTGGCGGTGGTGGGTCTGATAGCGGTACTGGTGGCATTGCAGATGAAATTCGACATACTCAACAAGATATTGTATGGCATTGATGATCTATTCAAGGCCATCAGGAATACCATCGGGGATGTGATAGAGGCGTTTGACAATCTACGGGCCAAGACGGACATCCTGAGCATGGTAATGAAGTCCACACCAATCGGAATGGCGATGGAACTGTATGGAGGCACCAGGTAATGGTCAGTATATACGACGAGCTTGCCAAAGAGATTAGGGACCCTGTAAAAAAAATAGTAAGAAGGGAGATTAAGAAAGCACTTAAGCCAATCGTCGCTCAGGTACACACCGCGCTCGCCATCGAGGACAAGGTTAAAGCCGAGGTAAAAAAACAACTTGCAGAGCAGAGTGAGGCTGCATAATGGTAACGGTAATCACATCCCCGTCCATCGACTTGCAGACATTCAACACCACCACAAAAGGAGGAGACGCTCAGGCTTCTGTGGATGATGCCAGCCACGATACACACACCAAAGATTCTTCTGATACTTCAACTTTTATCGTGGCCGATGGAGGAGGGACAGAGGAAAACGTAACTCTTATGCGGATAGTTTTCCCCAGTGAAGATGAAATGATAGGGCGCTGTTTGGACGGTACCTATACGAGAATGACCAAGATACCTGATGGTGGTTTGAATCTAACGGGAATGTCCTTGTACCTCAGTCGGACGGATGTGGTTGACACGGCAATCAATGTCGCAGTATTTGAATTAAAAGAAGATTTTTCCGAGAATGAGGTCACTTGGGATTCTCCGCAGGGAAACACCGATTCAACCGAGTGGACCCCTGGATTTGGGGATGCTGCTAAGGTATATAAAAATCCCATTGGCTACAAGACCATCGGTAGTGGTGTTACTGCCCAACAAGAATTTGTGTTGGACGGCATTGTTAAATTAAATGAGATGGATTGGGGAGATTCGATGTTATTATACATACGCCCTCTTGAGTCTACTGGCGATTTTTCAATAGGAGCATCGGGTCATGGAACGTCTGCACGAAGGCCAGTCTACCAACTGGATTTCACCTGCAATCCTCCAATACCTAAAATTACAGTAACGCCAGATACTAACGGTATTGATGGAATTATTAATATAACAACGCCCAGTGGAGATGCCTTTGTTGCAGATGGTCAGTACCATGCAGCCTGGAATACTTCATCTACAATAGCTTACAATCAAGCCTCCAAGTCTACAACGTTTACAGATACGGGATTAACAAGTATCAATACAAATCAAATTGCAGGGGCTTTGTTAGCTGCCGATGCTACTGATTATTACATCTCGGTGTTTGCTGAGGACGGCATATCGACAGCAGGACAATCGGGACAGAGCAATGTAGTCAACATCGAAAGACCCGAATGTACCGCAGCTCTTGATGATTATACGCCTGATGTTGGGCAAGAGGTTACGCTAACAATTACTCCAGCCAACGGAATGTTCGGAGGAAAGGTAAAGCAGTTCGGGGTCAACTGGGATTCTGGAACCAGTGATCTGGATTCCGATTACAGTTGGTACACCTTGGATGAGGCTTCTTCAGATGCATATACCATAACCCACAAGTTCCACAAGGTAGCGACATTCGCAGTAAAGGCGCGTGTCAAGGATGCCCTGGGATGGAGCAGTGACAACACCGCAACAGGTACAGCCAATACGGTGGTCAATGAACCAACGCCTATTGCCAACCTGTCCCTGTCCAGAGAAAAGGTATTGCAAGCCAAGTATCTCGATAGAACAACAGTCCTGACAGCCAGCCTTGCCAAGAGTAAATCAATAGGAAGCAATCGGGAAATAGCCAATTACCTGTTCAGGTATGTTCCGACGTTAGCGACCACTATATGCACTTTCGGCGCAACCAACAATGATAACTCGGCATTTGACAACCGCAGTAGCAGGGTTTCCTTGCAGGTACTTGACAAGGATGCAGATTATTCTGGAACTGCGTTCCAGGTTTATGGACAGGCATCCTTTAATTCGTCGGGAGTTCCTGTTGCAGACAATCATGCCGCATTCGACCATTACAAGTATGCGACGGAAAAGCTGTTCACCCCCACCACCAGGTTGACTGAAGGCTCTGAGAAAGCAGCAGAAGCAGCCGAGGCAGGGAAAGGAGTGTCCTTCTATTTCTACAAATCTGTGGAGATTACCGTCTGTACGGCAGTTGACAGTGACGACTCAGACACCTCCTACACGACCAGATATATCCTGAAGAAATATTCAACCGATGATGCTGCTGCAACTGTGGTCAATGCCAATCTCAGACCTGTGGCAAAAACGGGAGATGCGAATTACAATAGGAATTATTCATGGGGTAACTTTGCAAGGTTGCAGGATACCTCGGCTGAGTATGATGCCAGCAGCGATTACATTGATTTGGATTCGGTCACGGCTGCCAATGGTAGTGATGAGGACTGGATGAAAATGGGTTTCTATATTGGCGACATCATCAAGGTCAAAGATAGTAACAACAATAATGGAACCTATGCAAGTCCAAAGTATTTCAAGATAGCCAGTTTTACTGCAAGTAGTGGAGGTACTGCTATTGGTGATACTTATGACAGGGCGCACATTGTCACCGATGCAACTCTCCTGGATTCACATGAGAAATCATACCTTACCACCAGTATCATAACTTCCAACTCCTCTAATACAGACATAGTGCTGGACAATTCCAGCGACCCTGCCATAACATTCGCGGTCTACAATACCGCAGGTTCGGACGATGCAGTGACCATTTACGGGCTGGTAACGGATAGCGACACGACAAGCTGGGTGGTCAATCCCAGTACCGAGGTGTCCCAGTCATTCAGGGCCGTCGTACCCAATACGCTCGATCTGGATTCCCTGGTGGACAACTCCCACATTGCCTTACTGAGTTCCTCAATCAGCAGGAGTGGGGGCATATCTGCCCAGATGCCACTGGGAGATCGCAAGTATCCCATCGGGGTCGTAAGGACCAAGGCGGGCAATCCCAAGCTGTCATTGAGTTTGAGGATCCTGACCCAGACAGGTCTTTCTGCCATTTCGAGCGTGGTGGAGGGTGACGTTTACGATTACTGTTTCCTTGACAGCGACAAGATAGATACCCCCAGTGCCGCATTCAAGTCCTACAAACTGAGCGCAGAGAGTGGTAGCCTTGACAGGGACCCCTCTCAGGCAGCGCAATACCTCGCCAGCATCGAGTTCACGATAATGGGCGAGGAGTTGCAGGTTGCCTGATGCCCATAATACTTGCTAACCAATTAGGAAACAATCTGGAGATCGAGGCCACGATAGATGGGCAGGAGTTCCTTGACTGGGTATCCCTCAAGTACACCGCCGAGGTGAACAAGGGCCGTTCAGTGTCCTTTGCAATTGCAGGACATGAATCATTGGAGCGTTGCAGGTTGGGAGGCATAGTCAAGATAGAGGTAGGCAGGGGAGGACAGACACACAACCTCACCTTCGAGGGGATCATCCAGCAGGTAAGGCCGTCGGTTGCAATCAGCTCTGTTACTGCGGTGGATTATATTACCCAGCTTGCCAATTCGGAGATTGTCAGATACCAGGAACAGGATGTCATAGGCAGGGATCTGTATTATCTGGCAGCAGATGCGGCCAAGTACAAGTCGGTTGACGTATCGCAATTAACGGAAGGGTCGGGATTGATGGTCACTTCAGACCTTGCACCTAAGCTGACAGGCCACATGACCCGCAAGGATTTCATGGACAACTGTTTCAACTACATGATAAAATCATTCCAGGACAGCTATCACGAAAGCAATCTGGTCTACATCCCCTGGAGGTATGCCATCCATGAGAGGGGCCTTATGAATTTCTTTTTGGCGGATTACGCCCATGCCCGCGCTCGGTCAGTGATCACGGTATCCCCTGACCACATGAACCTCACGGGAGAAGGCATACAGGCGCAGATAGATACCACACGCATGGTCAACTCGGCCACCTTTATCAGTTCAAATGATGAATCCGTCTATGCCACCGTATCGGATGCAGGAAGAATAAAGCAATACGGCCCCCAGGGAAAGAAGTTCACTTTCGATACTGACAGGAAGGACAGGCTGGAGGAGCTGGCAATGGATGAGATAAGCAGGTTCGGAGACCCCACCCTCTCCTACACTGTGGAGATGTCGGACGGGGAATGGATAGCTGTGGGTGACTTGGTAAGGGTTCAGGTACCGTCCTTGAAACGGGATGACATACTGCCAGTGGTGAGGTACGAGACAACAATCGCTGACGAGATCACGACACTACTGACGTTGGGAGAGCCATCACTCAGTATGGCCGAGTACATAGATTTGCTGAAATCGTAGTTAACGGTTATATAGCCTTTCCTTTATGGCCAGTTCCCCTAAGAGGGACGGAGACAAATATGGTAACTGCGATAACAGCAAAAGAACTCAAGGAAGCGTGTGACCGAATAAACGAGAACAAGAAGTTAGAGAGAATCTGGAACAGTTTTAAGATAATGAGAAGGATGGCCAAGAAGGACGGCAAAGAACTTTCCATTGATGTCTTTAACAAGATGGTCAGGGAGAAGAACAAATGTTGACGATAAAGAAAGCCAAGGAATTTCGCTGCGCTACTGCCAAAGACAGGGATTGCAGGAGGTGGCACAACACCTGCCGCAGATGTGAGCTGCATACCACCTTCTTCAGTTTCAGACGGAACGTGGGCCTGTGTGATTTATGTTACAGGGAATACGAGGAATGGTACCATAAGAACATCAGGAAGCCAGCAATCAAGGCATTCGACGCTGAGAAGGAGCAAGGTGGACAGCCAGACTGGTCGCCCTTCCAGTTGACGGCAGCCTATTCTGAATGGATGAAGCAAGCACCACACAAGAGCAGGAAGGTGGTAGATATATGATTGAATCAAAGAAGAACAGAAGCAAGAAGATATTGAAGAAAACGCTGGGCGAGGTAACTGAATCCAAGACAGAATGCTGCAAGGAGTCACCCATGATACTGGTGATGTGTCCCAAGTGCCAAGCAACATTGCGTGTAGAATGAGACCAGAAGTAATAGAAGGCGATGTAAGAGACGTACTCCACGCCCTTGAGGATGAGAGCGTCCAGTGTGTCGTTACCTCTCCCCCATTCTGGGGCCTCAGAGATTATGGAACAGGCACCTGGGAAGGTGGCGATGAGGATTGCAACCATCGGACAGGAGATCAAGTCACACAGACATTGCACGAATTGTCAGTCTACCACAGGCGGGATTCTCCAGTTGGTAGTGGGGTCCGTCCTGGGAGTGACAATAGCGAGTGTAAAAACTGTGGTGCCAAAAAGATAGACAAGCAGTTGGGGTTGGAAACCACTCCAGAGGAGTATGTGGAGAATCTGGTAAGTGTGTTTCAGGAAGTGAAACGGGTTCTGAGGAAAGATGGAACAGTATGGTTGAACCTTGGTGACAGTTTTATGAATAAAAACCTTGTTGGAATCCCTTGGCGTGTTGCGTTTGCGTTACAGGCAGACGGCTGGCATCTTCGTTCTGATATAATCTGGAACAAACCGAACCCAATGCCCGAAGCGGTGAAGGACAGGCCAACCCGATGCCACGAATATATTTTCCTGCTTACAAAGTCGAGGAAGTATTACTACGATTACGATGCGATAAAGGAACCAGTACTGGATTCTTCAATTAAAAGATCCATGTATGGATGGGATTGCGATCGTCCAGGTACAAAGAACGCATCCAGGGGTGGCGATGGAATCCATGTGGAAAAGATGGGAAGCCGTTTTGTAGATCCAAGTGGCCGCAACAAGCGTAGCGTCTGGAAGATAAACACCAAGCCCTACAAGGAGGCCCATTTCGCTACATTTCCAGAAGAGTTACCTGAGACTTGTATCAAGGCAGGAACCTCTCAAGCTGGTTGTTGTGCCGATTGTGGAACGCCTTGGGTTATTGAGCGTGAACAACTTACAACTCCAGAAAGAGAACCCCGACTCAATAGAATAGGCGTTATTCCTAAAAGAGATAAAGCATGTCGAATGAACTCTAAAAATATGGAATCTATTGTATGGGGGATGAAAGGTTGGAAAGCAAATTGTGATTGTAATGCCGAGAAGGTTCCGTGTGTTGTTCTGGACATATTTGCAGGATCAGGGACCACGTTAAGGGTCGCATCCAAGCTGGGAAGGAAGGGAATAGGAATAGAACTGAATCCAGAATATATCAAGATTTTAAAGAAAAGATGCAGGATAGATAGCGAAAGTCTGCTCGATTTTGGTGTCCCTCTACATTGAACAAAGGGGTTATATAGCCCTACTGTCTGACAGCCATAGAGACAATGAGTGAAATGAAAACAACCGAAAAGATAGAGTATGAGACCTATTATGTATTCTGCCCATACTGTGAGGGACTGAACACAGACTTGACAGATGACACACCTGAAATAATAAAGTGTGATTCCTATGATTGTGGAAAGGAGTTTAAGATAAAATGAAATACATAACCGAGGATTGTAGTGCGGATTTTATCCAATGGTTAGAAAACAACCATCCTGAAATTATAGATGAATGGGAGGATCAATGAGTAAAGAAGTCAGAGAACTAAGGAAGGCGTTTAGGCATTATACCGATTTGAACAGGATGATCGTTAGACAATCTGATTGGATTGAGCCATACGATTTAATGGACGAAACATGGAGAAAGCTGACTGGTGAATTAAATGATGCCATAACTAAATTAGAAATAAAGGAGGGGATTCGCAATGAGTAAGCGTTTACACATTGATTCTTCCTTCAGCACCCTCCACCTTCTTTCTATGGACATGAAGCTGCTTAAAGACCATTCAAATGCCATCTCTGAGCGAATCTACCAGATGGAGAAGAAGATAGCCATTGAGATGTCATACCAATCCAGATTGGAACGGATCATCAGAATAAAGGAATCAATCAAATTGGAAGAGGCACAGGAGTAAGGTTATATAGCCTTACTAATTAAGAGGACAAGTGAGACAATGCAGACAGAGACATATACCATAAACTTAGGAATCACCATCCCTGGACATCGGCAATACGAGTCCATAAAGGTCAGTGTAAGCGAGACAGGTACCTTGCAGGGCAAGGAACTGGCAGATATATCCGCGAAGAATGATGCGTGGAAGAAACTTAGAATGTCTACCAAGGCCAAGCTCTTGGAGGCAACTGCGGACGCAAGAGAAGCAGTAGCCATGACCAGGATGGATAGGTGAGGACGACTGAACATGGATACCCATACCGCCATGTCGGAAGAGGACCAGCTCAGATAATAAAGTGCAATAAATGCGGGAATGACCTGATCAACAAGCACAAGAAGTTCCCATTCGAGAGAGGTTGGGTATGTTTGCACTGCCATACATTGCTGGTGCATGGCAAGTCTGACCCCAAGACCTGCTTTCAGGGTTCGGTAATTACAATGGAGGACTAATGAGTTATAACGGATGGAAGAACAGGGAAACGTGGGCAGTAAAGCTACACCTTGATAACGACCAAGGACTGTATAACGATTATCACGATCTCTATAAAGAAGTTAGCAAGGAGGAACCCACAAGCGAGGTTCTTACACCTGACAAGGAGGCATTATACAAGTATTCAGATCAACTCAAGCAATGGGTGAGTGATATACTACGCCCTTCATATTGGAGAGAGTGTGGTGTGGACATGCCCCGTTGGGCAGAGCTTATGAATGAGGATGTCGGTTCCCTGTGGAGAGTTGATTGGGATGGGATCACGAAGTCCATCCTTGAGGACATCAGGGTAGTGGAGGAGTACGATGGCAAGCGATAATGATTGGTACTCAGATGAATCTGATGAGGCTTTTTACAGGGCCAAGGAAGCATCAATGTGGGAGAAGATGGGTCGCCTCAACGATGAGATAGTACATAGATGGGAACAAATCAAAGAGAAAACCAATGTTGTGAAGAAGATGGAAGAAGAGTTTGTCAAGCTGGATGAGGAATGGAATACTTATATGGAATGGAAACGGAGCGAATCTTAATGAGTACAGGTAATGAGGATTGGTATTCAGATGAATCATCAGACTGTGATGCTTGGGATGACATACCTGTTTGTGGTAAAGACCCATGGCAGACGGTGAAGGATGGACAGATTATCAGTGGTAAATGCAAAACGCCTGACACGAGACTCGGAGATGAGTCGTGTTGGAGATGTGGAGGTCGGATAGAATGAGTGAGGATACAGACAAGACTCCGTTACAATATCAGGCAGCTAAAGTATCATTAGAGTTGGCTGGAGTGATGAAACAAATACATTTATTGACTGAAGAAGTACTTGCACTTCA
>Ga0080013_1005351_pt1 | contig 12037 bp, 16 predicted proteins | sample ETNvirenome_6_85_FD_69236 | JGI IMG/M metagenome (GOLD analysis project Ga0080013, IMG submission 69236) | Marine viral communities from the Pacific Ocean - ETNP_6_85 (SPADES assembly) (version 2) | ecosystem: Environmental > Aquatic > Marine > Oceanic | place: Pacific Ocean | collected 2013-06-19 | reverse complement strand
AAAGCACCAAAGGCAGGACGGCTGTAAGCCGTCCCACCTTTGGAAACCGTGCTATCCCTAGATAGTTGAGCCGTCAGTAGGGATGAATAAACCCATCCTGCAAATCCAAGTTCTATAGTTGCCCGTCTCTTCGTGGAAAGTTGCTTCTTGACCTTCCAGCGCTAGATGGGCTAAGGCTAAGCCTTTAGTCTCCAAGTAGCACTGAATAAGAGATGCTGTATCTGTACTATCAAAGAAAAACGAATCGCCAGCCTTAGCTTCATCGAGCGTTATAGAATTATCGAAGGCAGTTACTTCTTCCCCCGTCTCCATATCATCCTTTGTAACTAAACGTGAGATGGTTGCATTTACATATGCCATAATATATCCTTTGTGTTATTGTTTGAGCGACCATCAACACCATGTTGATAGCCGTATGAAAGGTTGCTACGTTTACGTAGACGGGGTGCGAAGCACGCCGAACGGGCAACTACTTCCCCGATTACTCAACCCTTTCACAGATAGCAATCCTCAATTACACGGGGTATGTTTGATGTATTTAACCCGCACGCATTCTATAATATTTTTTTGATAATTACCCATGTAGTGAGATTTAATTTACTCCAACAATAATAGTATTTGCAAGGATAACCTTAAAGTATTACATTAACACCCAAATAACAGGAGAATGCAGGAATGAAAATAGCAAGGATGTATCAGCATAAACGCTTATTTGGTATATACGGATGGGATTTAATAGCAAATATCATGGATAAATTGCGGGCATTAGGTGAGCATGATATGCTATCAAGCAAGTTTGAGACACATGATGAAATATTAGATTTAATTGAGTATATAGATGAAAGTTTAGAGACTGTTACAGATGAAGTATAATGACACGTATGGATATATGTATTATATATATATATATATAATATATATATACTATGTATTTAATACGTAGTATGATAGATATTATTCCCTTTAGGGGAATAATATCTTTATATATGTATTATTTATGTATTGTATATAATATATAATACTTTAATTAAAAATATGGATGGGCAATGTATAGTTTTAAACGAAGAGTGGGGAACCAGAATAACTGGGTATGGCATGAAGTGCATTTACAGGAAGATGCGGATAAGAAGGGTATAAAATACGTTGAATGGCGTAAGTGTGATGTAGGTAAGTGGGGCTTAACAGATGATGGGTTTGTAGCTAAATGTACGGATGTAAAGAAATATAAAAAGGCAACTGGAAAATTTTTTAGATTTTCATTTGGAGACGTATTTGATTATAAGACTACTAAGTTGAATTTTTTACCTTATTGGGACAAGCAGTGTTTTGGTGGTTTAAAGCCGAGAACCTGGATTGAGAAGGAGCTAAAGCAACCAAGAGCGCAAGCTATGATACAGGCTTATGTACAGGGTGTTTTAGAAGGAAAGGATTTATCGAGCAATGAACTATCTTTACATTACAGAAAAGATGGGCTTGATCATAGGTGGGCAATAAAGAAAATAAAAAAGTCGAAGGAATGGAAAGGTATGATAAAGAAAGAAGTAAGAGAGGCATTTGCGGATAAGGACTTCAGTGAAAAAGATGCTCTAGAAGTCGTATTTAATGCGATAGAGATCGCAAAGAACAAGAGTGATCCTAGTAACATGTTGCGTGGGGCGGAGAATCTTATATCGTTATTGGACATGAAGCCCCCTAAACAGGCAATAACCAAGTCTATTGAAATGAATCAGTTGAGTGCAATAGAAGGTCAGATCGAGAAGGAAGAAAAGAAATTAAAACTGGTTGAGAAAATAGAAGGAGATAGTGTTGAGTATAGTGACGCGGAAGAAGAAGTTACCGAAGCTGTCTGATGAAGATTATGAAACGATTCGGAATACACCTAGCTACCTACAGGATATTGCTATTAAGCGCATATATGCGAATTACGGATATGATTATGATAGCAATTATAAGAAGGTCGAGAAAGAACAAAAAGAGAAGGGAGTCGAACAGGGGTCGTTATTTTGAGCGATAAAACGAAAATATTAAATAAACTTCGTGGCAATCTGTTGTTATTTGGTAAAATTATTCTTCCGAAGGTATTTCATTTAGATACTCCAGAGTTTCATCAAGAAATAGCGGACGCTGTACAGAACGAAGAACAAACATTTATTAATATAATTGCCCCTAGAGGTAGTGCAAAGTCAATGGTTGTAGGGATTTTGAAGCCCTTACATCATATTTTCTTCGATGAAGGTAAAAAAGTAGTGGTACTTGTATCAAGAACACAGGGGCATGCTATTAACTTATTGCAAACTATAAAGGATACACTTGATTATGGGACTGAATTCCGTCAATTATTTGGATATTGGGGACAACATAGTGCTAAAAAGTGGGCATCTACTGAAATAGTGCTAAAGGATGGCTCCGCCATCATCTGTAAAGGGATGGGACAGCAGTTAAGGGGGACAAATATTGGAGGGCAACGTCCATCTTTGATTATTCTCGATGATCCTGAAGATGAGAACAACACAAAGACATCTGAAGCTATGGAAGGGAATCTGAGATGGGCTTTACAATCAGCGATCCCATCACTTGATGCTCAAAGAGGTAGAATGTTGGTAATTGGTACTCCATTACACCAAAGATGCCTCGTTTTGACCCTAAAGGACATGAAAACGTGGCAAAGTTTGCATTATTCATACCTAATCGAAGGTGAAGATGGGGTAACTACGTCACTATGGGCAGACATGAAATCGGTTAAGGAGCTATTAGAAGAAAAGGCAGCTCTCGAAGATATTGGAAGGGTGAGTTCATTCTATAAAGAACGCTTATGTCAAGTTATAGGCGATGAAGATCAGCTATTCGTAGAAGATTACTTTAAATTTTATGATGGGACTGTCAAATTAACTGATAAAGAAGCTTATTTGGAGATAACAGAGCTTGAAGGGGTCGAATTAAAAGAAAGTAGACCTATAAATATTTTTACTGGAGTCGATCCTGCATCATCAACGTCTAATAGTGCTGATTATTCTGTAATATTCAACGTAGGTGTCGATAAAGACGATAATCGGTTTTGTCTTCCGTATTTCAGAAAAAGAGTCAAGCCTATGGACCTCGCAAATGCCATCATAAAAAATTATGATAAATATAAGGCGACAAAAACAAGGATTGAGTCTGTAGGGTATCAAGAAATGTTACGCGATTATGTTCGGAGAGAAAGATATATTCCTGGAGTTGAGATTAAAGAAAACCCAAGATCATCAAAAAGCTATCGTTTAGAGTCCTTACAACCCTTATTTGCGTCTGGGAGAGTGTATATCCACAAAGATCAACGTGCTTTTATTGATGAGTTGTTAATGTACCCTAGAGGGAAGCATGATGACCTGTTGGATGGCTTTTTTTATGCGAATAAGAACGTATATAAACCATTTCATACTAAAAAATCATCTAAACCTTCTCACACAAAAAAATATTTATCGTCGGTAGATTGGCAAATATCATAAAAAAGTATTGACATATAAACAATAGTTCATATATTACATTAGGTAATTTATGATAACTGAAGATATTACAAGAGTTAAAACTCTATCCACACAAAAGCAGCATTCTGAGGCGAAGAAATCAGAAAAGTTGCTTGAAGACTACCATTCAGCACGCAGTACATGGGCTACACAGGCACTTGAAGACGATGAATTTCGGAATAATGTGCAATGGAAGAACGCCCATGTCCAAGTGCTTAAAAAACGTAGTCAAAGTCCTTCTATTGACAACCAAATACATCCTGCTGTAGAGCAAGCGAAAGCTGTCTTGACAGCGAATAAACCTCGTTTTCAAGCCACGGCGAGAGAAACATCAGATTTGAAAATATCTGCCGCTATCTCTGATCTTATGAGCTATATATGGGAAATTTCTAGAGGAAATGTCCAATTAAAACAGGTTGTTGATGATTATTATGTTAAGGGTATGGGTGCTATGCAAGTATTTATTGATAAAGCACCACTTAGTGGAGATAAAGAGATTTTTGTAAAAGCAATAAATCCTCTGGATTTATATATTGACCCCGCTTCGAGGGACCCTCATATAAGAGATGCCGCTCATGTAATGATAGCCAAAGCGATGACAGAAGAACAAGTCGTGCGGTTTATGCCCTCCTTCAAGTCACGGCTCTCTAAGGCAAAGGAAGCCCCAGCGAGTCGATACCCCTCCACTGATAGAGGAAATCCAGAGGAACATTCTATTCTTCCAGTTGATGACGATACAACGTCAGGAGAAAGACGCAGATTTGAAGTTATTGACCGCTATACAAAGACAATGGTCACTAGACATAATATTTATGACACAATTTTAAAAAGAGAACAGGTTTTAAACGAAGACGAATATAAGAAGTGGGGTGAAGGCTACGTTGTGGCTATGCATGTTAATAATGATCCCCCCGAATATATCGTTCAAGAGCAACAGGTACAGGAGATTCTATCTCTAATGAAGTCTGTTGGTGAAATATACCATTTTGGCACTAACCCTGAAACAGGTGAAACGATTCCTGTAGCTGGAGCAGCACCGATGGGAAGCCAAATGGATACTGTTTATTCGGAAGTGTTAACTCGATTCCAGGCTAAAGAGAGGTTTGTGTATGAGTGCAAATCGCATAAACTACCGCGAATTAGACGTGTTCTTTCTATAGGTGGAATAGTTGCATATCAGTCTATGCTTGAAATAGGTGAGTATCCAATTGTAACCCTAATGAACCGCCATAATCGTAATCCATATCCGATTAGTGATGTGAGGTTCGTAAAGCCGATTCAAGAGCAGATAAATAAATATTCATCGTTAATCCTTGCTCATGCATCGAATAGCACAAATACAAAAGTTTTTATTCCTAAAGGATCAATGAACCGCAAAGAACTCGAAGAGCAGTGGGGAAAGGCTGGAACAGCCGTTATTGAGTTTGATCCTGAGTTTGGACAGCCTATCGTAGCTGGTCCGATTGCTCTACCTAATGAATTATATCACAATGTAGAGAATTTAAAAAAATCTATCTATGACATTTTAGGAGTATACCCACTAGGGCAGGGTGATCCGACTGCCGCACCTACTACCTACAAGGGTACGGTTGCGATAGACGAGTACGGTCAAAGACGGATGAAATCTAAAGTAGATGACATGGAAGCTTTTCTTAATGAACTAGCTAAATGTGTTGTTGAAATGATCCCAAAAATATATACGAAGAGAAAAACAATACAATTACTACGCCCTAATAACATTTCACAGGTTACTGAGATAAATCAAGATTTATATAACGACACCACTGGGGATTATCTAGAACGCATGAATGATGTAACGACAGGATCGTATGATGTGATTGTTGTTTCGTCATCTACACTTCCGTCGAATAGATGGGCTAGGTATGAAGGATACAAGGAAATGTATCAATTAGGATTAATTGACCAATTTGAAGTATTAAAGCAGACTGAAGTTGTTGATATGGAAGGTGTACTTACACGCACAAGTGAAATACAGAAAATGCAGGGTGCATTACAATCTGCTGAAGAAGAAATTAAGAAATTAAAGGGCGATTTACAGACGGCTGAACGTGCTGAGATAAATTCACGTAAGCGTTTAGAAGTAGAAAAATTTAAAACACATATTAATGAAGCGGAGGGCAAAGCAAAGTCGTCCGCTCAACTATTTGATGCTCGTCTAAAAGACGAGCTATCTAACATAAAGAAGAACCTTGTCGCTGATCAAAATTAATCAAATGAGGTAAAACAGAATGGAAAATGAAAAACAGATAACTAATGCTGAATCAACCCTACCTGAAAGTATCGTTTCGGATGAAAATGTATTCGATCTTTCGATTGGTGATGATACAATTAGTGATGATGTTATAGAAACGCAAACAGATGATGCGAATACCGACGAGAGTGTCCCGCAATCTGAAAGCAACAAAGAGGTTCAAGAATCTGTAGGAGACGCAAAAGAAGACCCTACTCGTTTTGAACATTGGCAGAGCAAGTTCGATAAGGAGAGTCAAAGAGCCAACCAGTTGAATACTGAGCTGAACGATTTACAAGAAAGAATGTCGTCATATGAAGCGTATGTCCAAAATTCTTCAATGAGTCAAAATCAGCAAGGACAACAACCAGCTGAGAATGCCGTGACTATCCCTGAAAGACCTGTAAAGCCTTCAGATTATGACCCAACTGATGCCGTTACTGATCCTGAATCCGAGTCGTATAAGTATCGCGATGCTATGGATACCTATCAAGCTGATGTAGCTGAATATTCTCTTAAGATGGAAGAACAGAGAATAGTACAGCAACAACAACTTGCAGAGCAACAACAATATTCATCTTTTTTGAATAATGTTCGAGGAGAAGTGGTGAGCTATGGACTACCTAGTGACAATATTGACGATTTCGTTGATGCTATGGGTAGGCAAGAAGGGGTTACAATTAAAAATCTTACTACACTGTATATGCTTGAACGTGGATTGATGAAAGCAGTCCCCGTTAATCATACTACTGGTATAAGTGATGGAATTGAAACACCTTTACCAGCGTCACTACAATCGGGTGAAGCACAGGAAGAAATAACAGATGAACAGGCATTCAATTTGGGTTTAATGGGTTAAATAATTAAACTTAAAAAGGAGACATAAAAATGTCTGCAAAGAATCTAGGAAGCGCTGGAGTTCTCTATGACGAAAGACGAGACTTCTACATTTCCCCAAATAATGTAAAAGAGCTATGGACAGATGTAACACCGTTTACAACTGTTATAGCTAATAAAGAAACAAAATCAGGGTTAGCTGATCCTGTCTTTAAGATGTTTGAACATCGTAATCCTTGGGTAACACAAGAATTTACAGGTAGTTATTCTTCAACAACACCAGCACTCGGGACACCGATCGTCCTGACATCCCTCACAGGAGTTGCTGGGTTAGAAGCATTGGTTTCTGCTACTTCAATGCCTGATTCGTATAAAGGGCTTCAGGTAGAGTGGACGCATGATTCAACAAGAATAGTTGGTATAATTACTTCTACGGCGAATGTAGGCAGTGGAACGGCTAAAGTGACACCTATTACTTTAACAGGTACTGTGAGTGGGGCTGCGGTTAGTGCTGGGACATTCTCAGTGGTTGGTAATGCACACGGTGAAGGAACAGAAGCTCCTGAAGCGTGGGCAAATGAGTTAGAAGTAGTTTACAACTCTTGCCAAATCTTCAAAACGCCTATTGATATTACTGGAACGCTTTATGCGTCTGCTTTACGTGGCGAGAAGAATGAATTAGCTAGATTGCGTTTACAGAAGAATCAGCAACATAAGATTCAGAAAGAGCGTGCATTCCTCTTTGGTGGTAACTCCAAAGGAACAGGAATGGGCGGTGAAACTTTCGGAGAGTCAGCTATTGTAGATGCTGATAGTAAAGTTATTCGTTCTACAATGGGTATAGTGACTGCATTAGAGAAATACGGAACCACATCTGGAGAATCACAGAATGTCTTTGCTTCAACTGAAGTAGATTCTTATTCCGAATTTGTAGATGCGATGGAAAAAGTATTCCAGTATGTTCCTACAAGTGGCATGAAACGTGCTTTTGTTGGCTCTGGTGCTTTAGGATACTGGTCTAAATTAAATCAAGACAATGGTTTTGGTTCTGGTTGGACGGTTAATGTTGGTGACATGAAGCGTGATAAGCTTGGTTTTAATTACCGAACGCTTGAAACGCCTCATGGTATGCTCCAATTGATTCCTACGCCTGCATTACGTGGTGCTTACAATAAAAAAATGCTTATTGTGGATGATAGTAATCTATTCCATGCTCAATATCGGAAGCCAAAGTTCCAAGCAAATATCAAAACTGATAATGCTTACGATGGTGTGAAGGATCAATACTTCAGTGATGAAGGTATTGGTATCTCTTTGATAGAGAGTCATGCAATGATAACTACTCCATAATAAATGACAAGTGTGATGGGACGGGTGCATTAGCACCCGCCCATCCTTAATAAATTATGACTAAAAAACAAGCACGAGAATTTATTCAGCAACTCTCGCCAAGCACAGGTGAGACTGAGATAAACATACTTTTAGATAACGCAGTGAAAGAATTCACGGTTCTTACGGAGATTCTTAATGATGTAAAAACCGTCACCACACAATCAAGTGTACTCTATTATCCATTTTCATTGTTTTCTGGAAGTATAACAGCAGATGATATTATCCGTATTCGGAGAGTGGATTATGCTGACACTATTATGGACAAATTAGCTGGCGAAATAAAAAATGATGATCTTTCGGAGGCAGTATAGTGAAAGTGTGGTGGATGAATGATAATAAGCTTGGGGTTGGAGACTATGATAACTCTAATGTCACCAAACTGGCTGACGGGGAAACAGTTAGGATACATTTTACAAAGAAGGATACAGATATAACAAATATTCCTGACGATTATCACGAAGGTATTATCGGAAGAGTGATAGAAAAATTAGCCGCGAGAAGCGGTGATTACCAAAAAGCTCAATACTATGCAAATGAATGGCAAAACGCCGTCAGGCAAGGAAAATACGAAGCAAACAGAGGTAAAGATGGTTCTGCTGTGGATGTATTGAGATATGATTATTAAATAAAACACAATAGGGATTTCACCCTATATCTTTGGAAAATATGGCAACAACATTACATAATAGGGTAGAAGATTACATAGGATCGAATGATCCTAACATAGAACAATCAGATTGGCTCACGGCGATAAGCGAGTGGTTGACAGCTACCGCGCGTGAAATATTTGAAGTAGTACCGCTAGAAAGATTAGCGAAAGTTAGCCCTGAGCCTGGAGACGTTCTAACTACAGGATACCCTTTAAAGGGAAAACGTATTGTGTCTGTACATAATGATTCAGGATACGTAGCACGTCCATATCCCGCATCTAATAAGGACATAGTAAAAGATGCAGATTCTATTCATTACGCTACAGACGAAAGCCCAATTTATTATATTGAAGGCGGGAGTTTATATCTTGTAGGCGATGGAGCCGCAACGGCAGGTAAAATTAATTATATTGAAACCCCGTTAGTGGATTATGATCAGACAGAAATAGCAAACTTCCCAACCGAGCTGGAAACACTGGTTGTCTTAGGGGCAGCAATTCGTGGTAGGATAAGACAATTATCCGACAGGAGAGAAAAGCTAAGAGAGTATGTTGAAGAAGAAGAGGACATGGAATTAGCATCTGGTGTAACAGCGCAAATTAATGCAATGCAGGCAGAGCTTCAGGCTCTGCAAGCACAGTTTCAGCAAGAGTTGCAAATACTAGCTAAGGGGATGGAGTCTGAATGATTGGATTTCGAATACATATTATTGGAGATAATTACTAATGGCGGTTGGACATATTGATGTAACTGTATATAAATCTACAGACTTCAGCTTAGAACTTGAGTTTACTGATTCTGATGGTGATCCGCAGAGTTTGACTGGTGCTACTATTACGGCTAAAATAAGGAAAACCCCTAGTAGCGTTTCTACAAGCGCGGTATTCGGCGTAAATGTTACAGATGCAGGCAATGGTAAAGTAACTATCAGTCTTACGGATACAGTAACCGCTGGGTTAGATACTGGCAGACACTACTGGGATATTATATCTGATAAAGATGATAAAAAAGAGAAATTACTAACAGGGAGAATGACTGTTATGGATGCAGTCAGCAGATAATGGCTGTACAGGTAACATTAAAATCAAATAGTCCTAGAGCGGTTAGTGTCCCATCGAAGGTTGCTAAAACTATAAAGTCGGTTGGTGCGTCAAAACAAGCACTCTATCAATCGATTAATACATCTAACACGCATTTATCGTATACAAATGTCCAAGACATTATTGAAGAACTTGCGAACCGATTTTATCAAAGATCAACCACACCAACAAAAGGGTTAAATGAGGGTGATTTATGGTATGATACAGCCGAAAATCAATTAAAGTTATATAATGGAGTTACTTGGGACCGAGTAGCAACGAGGTACACCAATGCAACTGATGATTATTTTCTATTTTCAACATTATCGAGTATTTCAACGGGTAATGTAGCGGAGTTTAAAAATAATACTGATACAGTTTTTTCAATTCAGTATGATGGAGTACCAATTCTTAAAGAGCAGTCTACCCCCCCAACGGCTGTAGATAACGGTATATACAGTGATGGGGGAAATCTGTATTATGGCAAAAAAGATCAATAAAGAGGAGTAAGGCATGGCATCGTGGACAAAAGTAGTTACGGAGAGTTCCGCAGGGAATATTTCGCAGAAATCAGCAACATCAGGGACAGCGGATAATATAACAAGTCAGGGCGATCTAGCCACTCTTGACTTGGTGGATTCACCCGAGATAGAACAAGGCTCAATTGACCTCGCTCACATATCGGCAACAGGAACCACGTCATCGTCAACGTATCTGAAGGGTGATTGGAGTTGGGGTACAATTAGTGATAGTGATACAACTAATTCATCTATGAGTTTCAACACAACAACAGGTGTTCTGACGATTACAGATTCTGCGGGTACAGATATAACAGCCGATCTCGACGGGAAGTATCAAGATTCAGGTAATTATATAACAGGTACGGGTAGCCTGTCGTCTCAGGATTTAACCGACATTGGTAACCTATCGGGGACAAATAGCGGTGACCAAACTCTACCAACACTTGCTTCACTCGGGATAGATACGGATGATGATGTGACCTTTGCTAATTTAACATTATCGGGTGACCTGACAGTTAACGGCAATACAATCCAAACTGATACCGAAACTATACTAATTGCCGACAACACCTTAGTTCTTAACTCTGATAAAACTGCTACAGCAGACGTTAATTCAGGGATTGTAGTAGAACGTGGCGGCGATGGTGATAATAAATCTCTGTATTGGGATGAAGGAGATGATAAGTGGGCTTTCGGTGAATCATCATCTGTGGCAGTCGAAGGGACTTATTTAGGGGATGCGTGCGTTAATTATGTAGACTCCTCATATTCGAGCGGTCTCAGTATAGTCCCTATTGGTCACTTCCAATTTGACACGACTAATGACAATTTATATGTCCGAACCGCCTAATGTCTAGGTTGGTTAAGAATGAACCTAAACTGCAAATAAAATTATCAGTTAAAGACACTGACTTCATACTAAAACTGATAATGAGGTCTACTTTTGAAGGTAGTGAGATAATACAGGCTCATGTTGTATTGACCAAACTTTCTGAATTACATAGGAGTAACCTTGAAGATTGATTTACAAATTGACGATTTACAAGTTATTCAGGTAGCTATTGAATCATTATCTATTAAAGGTAAAGATGCTCCTGTTATCGCCAAATTACTTAGTAAAATTTCGAAAGCATTCGAAAAAGAAGTAGTTAAACAAAATGGCTGATTGGAAAAAAGTCATAACAGATGCCGATATTGGCAGTGGTAGCAGTGATGTTGCCGCAGGCAACCACACTCACTCCTATCTCCCATTAAGTGGTGGAACTTTAACAGGTGCATTAACAGGGACATCTGCCACATTTGGTGGACAAGTTTTAATAGCAAGTGGTGAATATTTGTCTTGGGGTGCATCGGGGCAAACAGCAATAGAAGGAAGCACTGTGTCGAACAAGTTAGTATTTAAAACTGACAGCACAGAAGCTATGCGCATCGACAGCAGCGGTTTGGTGGGCATTGGTGTCAGCGCTGCTACAAGACTTCATGTTTACCAAGCAACTGGAAACACAGCATTGCGAATTGAATCAGCAGCAGCAAATTCACAAGCACAGATAAACTTTAAGAACGATGCAAGAAGATATAATGTCGGTATAAACTCATCTGACAATTTAGTCTTTGAAGATGATACTGCTGCCAGCACACGCATGACCATCGACCCATCGGGCAAAGTCGGCATCGGGACAATTGCACCAATTTCTTCACTAGATGTCAATGGGGTTATTTCTTTAAGTGGAGAAACAGAAAACAAACTTTACAAAGCATCGACATCACCAGCAAACGGGACAGTAACGAATACAACCGTTTTGTA
>Ga0080013_1005349_pt1 | contig 12043 bp, 15 predicted proteins | sample ETNvirenome_6_85_FD_69236 | JGI IMG/M metagenome (GOLD analysis project Ga0080013, IMG submission 69236) | Marine viral communities from the Pacific Ocean - ETNP_6_85 (SPADES assembly) (version 2) | ecosystem: Environmental > Aquatic > Marine > Oceanic | place: Pacific Ocean | collected 2013-06-19 | reverse complement strand
GCCCAGCCCAGCCAACGGACTTAGGGGGGGGTAGTTATTTTTCCGCCCTCTCTTCTAAACATTCTGTAATTTGTAATATTTTTGCTGCGTCTTCGTTTCCTGTAACAACTTGATATATCATTGTCCCCATAACTGAAGCAATGATTGATCCGAATATAGTTCCGGCTCCGAATGCGAGATAAACCGCACCGGCTTTCTTGAGTTTCTTGAACATTCCATTTTACCCCCCAAGGTATTCATACTCATAAATAGTCTAGTAAACCTCAAACTACTTGTCTGAATTCTTAGTTTTTTGAACATCCAGACGAAGCTCCTGTGCTAGAGATTTTAACTCTTGCATGTTCTTGCGAACGCGGGTTCCGGCTGAAGCGTTCCCCTTGCCGTAAAACTTCTCATAGTCTTCTTCGGTTGATGCAACTAGCTCTCTAATTTGTTCTAAAAGATTCATTCTCTTCTCCTTGTTTGTAGAATATAACACTTTAAAACTTACTTGTCAATAACTTTCTTCTTTATTTTCTTTTTTGTTATTGTTTTCTTCTTTTTTATCTTTTTTCTTTTTTTAAGCTCTTCTATGTCTCTTTGAATCTCGGACATGCCTTCGTCTATCTTTGAAGAATTGTTTTGCATAGAGTCTATCACAGCATCGCCGACAGTTTGATCTTTATTTTGGTCTATTTCATCAACAATGTCTTCTGGCTTATCGTCGACAACTGGAACTATTATCTCTTCCTGCGCTGCAACTGCAACAATAGGAGGCGGTGATGTGACACAGGTTACCGGGACCGCGAATGCGCACAGTATGGCTGCAATTGCGAGGAATGCTTCTGTTTTCATCATTCTTCTCTCCTGAGAAGATCTTTGATGTCTTGCCGGATCTCATCAACGGTTTCTTCCATAGATTCCAGTTTCTGATCAACTTGTCCAAGACGGACAGCATACTCCTGAACTGTTGTATTTACTTTTTCAAGACTTTCAACACGCTGGTAAAGTACTTGCAACTGAAAGTCTCTTTCCGCGTTAGCAACTTCTAGGCTGATAACCCAAACAAGAAGAGGAATAACTGAAAAAGAAGCAACTTTCATTGCCATGTCCATGTATTTTGTCATGCTGATAATAAATAGTGGTTAAGAAATTAAAACGACAGAACTGGAATAGGTATTTCCTTGCAGAACAAGGAGAGCCCCCCAGCATACCTATCCCAGCCTGTCTGTCCATAAGTAGTTAATAGTCGATGTCATCTATCTTCTCCATCAAAACTTTATTTGGATATTTTGGAGAAACGACATAAACATAGCCCTCCAGCACAATAGGGCCGTGAGGCATCTTTGTATTTTTATTTCCTATTGTAGCAGGAGGGTCATCCAAAATAGTAACTGTCTGGCCAGTTTTGAGCTTAACCCTCATCCCTCTTCGGAGCTTTTTTGCTTTTTTCATTTTAAAATGGTGGACTCGGCGGGGATCGAACCCGCGTCCGGAACAATTTCCAATTCAAGTCATCCACAGGCTTGTTCTGTTTTTCGAAACAGATAAAATTTGCTTGTTAAATCCTGCTGCTTACAAACATCGGCAACTCGGGTGTTTTATTTTCAGCAGAACCACCTGCTTATCTGGTATTGGGTAATAAGGTAACCAGAAACCCCACGAATTATGCCGCTAGGGCGAGTTCGAAATGATTGTTGTTATTTGCAACTATCGTTTTTTGATTTTTTAAGTCATCACGACTGCCTGCACTATCCTCTTCTGTCGCCCCGTCGAAACCAAGGCGAGCCCATGATTAATTACTGGTTTATAAACAGAGCCAGCTTGTTAATAACTAGTATTATCTATTCTATAATTTAATAGTGTTATTATAATCACCTCCTTATATTATAGATTTGATTAATATCAGTTATTTTCTTAGAATCTTTATTACTTTATTAATATAGCGTTTTTTGAATCACTTGTCAAATTTCTTTTTTGTCACTTTCTGTAAAATAAGAGACGGGATCGTATATGGACTTTAGCCTGAAGAATTCATTTTCTTTCAAGCCCAACATTCTCATTGCATCAGCAGTGGTTCTCGTTGCAGAATAAGCATACTTAAAAGCAGCATCTCTTACAATATCTGTTAAGGAATTCCAGATAGGTATACCATAAAGCCTTTTATTGACAGGCTTAGTAGATATCTCCAACTTAAGTGCGACGATCTCTTCCAGGCTTAGGTTCGCCAGCATGGTCTCGAATTCTTCAGAAGATTTTAATTCTTTTCGAAGCTTTTTGGATATGCTATAGTGATCGTTTTTGCCAGAATATGTTCTCTTTCTTTTCCAACTCATTACAAACCAAGAAGGCTTAAATCTAATATAGTATCGTCGCGTGCTTCTGCAATATTTCCAGGCGGCGCCTCTTGTGGCATGCCTCCTGGTTCGGCCAGTGGGGTTTCTGGTATCGGAGAATCAGCCGAAAGCTGCCCTTCGAAAGTTCGGTGCATGTGGTCTTTTAGAATCTTAAGCAAGAAGTCGTGGTATACTTTCCTTTCAGGTGCAGTTTGCCCACTGGGAAGCTTCGCAACACTATCAGGATCAAGCTCTCGATAATCGATAGCTATGGCATTTTTAATTTGCTTAAAGACTCTGTTGGCAACATTCCTTCCAGTTTCGTCCAGTCCAACTCCATCAAGAGAAGAAGATATATCCTCTTCTTCTTCGGCAGTTTTAATTGCCTCCTCTTCTGCTTTTTCTTCTGCATCGGCAGCCTCTTCTTCTTCCGGAGTTAGAGGTCCTAGTTCCGGTATATCCTCGTCTGTAACTGATATATCGAGCGCTTCTTTCATTGCGTTCATAACCGCTTCTGGGTTATCATTAACAACTGACAGCATGCTGTCGATGTTATCTAAAAGCTGCGCAGCATATGCATCTCTTTGCTCCTTCGAAGACGAAAGAGATTTATATCCCTGCCCAACACTTCCAAGAATACTTTTCAATGTATTATAAACAAAGTTCATTGCTGTAATGGGATGAGGGTTGTCGGGAGACCCCAACGGCGCAACCTTTTCAGACAAAAGAGACCTCCGCACCGCAAGACGAAGTAGGTTTTCTTCATACTGCTCTCTTCTTTTCCCCTCAGATACAACATGTATAGCTTTGCGAATAGCTTCTCTGAGGATTCTTTCTTCAATAAGTTCTTTACGATCAATCATTACCGATTCTCCATTTTACTTAATAAATAGTCAACAACTTCATCAACGATAGTGTCTTTGTTTGGAATGTGGGAGTTTTTTTCTTGTTTTTCATTTTCTTCGTCCATATCGACATTAGGAAAAGCTCCACCAGCTGCACCTTCAATGCTACCGGCGCCCATTGATGCGCCGGCTTCTTCGTTTACTTTTGCTTTCCTTTCCTCAAACACTTCTTCTACTAGGCGAAATATCATTTCATTCATTGTATTTGAAAACTTGCTTTTTAGCATATTATATGTATCTTCATCAAACCATCCCATAATATTTTGGAATGTTTCCGGATCTGCGCTACCCAGAGCTTGTCGCAGTGATGTTCCTGACATCTCTCCAAAGCCTGGTACATCTAAAGATATATGCGGCGCCTTTACTAGATATCCGTGCTCAAGAAAGCTATCTAACGAACCCATGTTGTCTTCATAGGCCTGGAAATAAGTCAAGCCACCGCTCTTCTTGAAGCCGATAGAGAACCGCGGATTTTCTCTCATGTCTTTATCGCCAACAGCATATGCTACAGCAGTATTCTCAGGATCAAACCTAGACATCAACTCATCCGGCTTATAGGGAGTTCGGGACTGCACAATGCTCTCTTCTGGTATGCCGTGCATCATCATAACTTGTTTTTTCTCTTCGAAGTTCAACGGAGACTTTGGAGGAGATACTTTACTTGAAGTTACAATAAATGTATTTTCTTCTCCAAATTGATCTTGTAGTTTGCGGAATGTTTCTACATGGTGTTGGCCCATGGGCTGAAATCTTCCAGCATATATCAGGATTACCCTCTTTCTCTCTCTTGCTTCGTTCAGCGCCCCAAAAAGCGAAGCAGGAATTCCCTTTCTTCCGTACTTAAAAAGTCCCAGCAGTTGGTTCATGGGAGCAAAGTTTCCAGTAAATTTATATGTAACTCCATCGTAGTCAAAGACAAAGCCTTCCGCCGCCGTTGAAACTCCTTCAATATTCTTCAATTTGCTCATTTGCTTGTTTAATATTTCCATAGCTTCTTCGTTGTTACTGTTTACGATGGCTGTAACGGCCCTAGAAGTCTCTTGTCGGAGTCTCTCGACCTCTAACTCGTTATCGAGTATAAACGCGCTATGAAGGCCCCTGAGCATCTCTACGGAGAAATCATGAATAATGTCCTCAACTGGGAATATCGCTTGGCTGAGAGTGGCGCCGGAATTACCTACAATGCCTCGAACAGCGGAGATGATCTGGGGGTTGCCAATCATCTTGTCTATTTTTAAAATATTAAGCGCCCCCTCAGCACCAAAAATCTTTTTAAGAACTTCAACCTGAATATGCTCTGGAAGATCTACTTGCTGCGCAACGATTTTTTGGACCCTAGATACCATATAATCACCAATGGTCTGATTGTCGCTTATTCCTTCCTCGCTGATAACCCTCTCCAACCGAGAAATAGCTTCATTAGCTGCCACATCATCACCAAGAGCTTCTAAACGCCGAATTGCATTCATTTCGACACGAAATTCATCAGCCTGTCTTTCTCCCTGTATCTCTTCTAGGGCTTGTGCGAGATATGCAGCATTATCAGACACATCACGATCAGTTGCAGCACCGGTGCTTCTATCAAACTCTCCATGGCCAACTCTGTGGATGGTCAAAGTCTTAACATCATAATTGATGACATTTTTAGATCTAGGGTCTTGGACTTCGGCATTATAATATATGTTTGTATCTGGACCAAATATTGCAATTTGCTCTTCTCGATCCATTCTGCCAACAGCGGCCTCAAACGCTGCAAAAGCATCATTGAAAGCGTCTTCAATTGTCCCGCGGCCACCAAATTTTGCAGCCAACCCGGCCGCATCCAACCCACCAGCTTTGACATTGCCTTTGTTTCTTGCAGCACGAGCAGAACCAGTATTGACATCATAAGACAGCATCAGGTTCTGGCCATCCGTCTTTTCTGTACCTTCAAGCTCTCCGCTTGAAGCGGCCTGAATAATTTCTTTCATTTTGCTAAAAGACATGTCAGGATTGTCATACAAATGATTCATATGACCGCCCTTTTGTCCCGGCCGAGCAAGGCCGCCCTCATTCAATAAGTTAGACATGTCTCTCACCATCCTTAAACTAATTTTGTTAAACCTTTCGTTACTTTCGGCGCAGTCTGTCGACCACGCAAAGTACTCGGCCCTCTTATTCCAGTTGAAAAAGGCGCCCTTGCCTTATCAAAAGGTGGACTACCATCGCTGCCACCGCTAAAGCCGGCTATCGTGGTCTGACTTATATCATCTGTAATTGTTACATTTCCGGCCCCACCTTTTGATGCCTGAGTTAGTGTAATCAACTGCGCACCATTTGCTTCAGTTGGCACTGAAGATACGGTAATCTTTCCGTTGTGACCGTTTGCGTGTTCAATGGCAGCCTTAAGTTGAACCAGAAAGCCATTTTGCGTTGTTCTTGTACCCGTTGTGTTGATAGAAACTGCAATTCCATTGACAAACGCACTTCCAGCAGTACTGGCGCCGGTATCTGAACCAGATGTTAGAACCGCTCCGGTCGCGACGGTGGATGCATTGTCATCTACTATTACATATGTCAACTCTTCTCCGTCTGTTGATGTAATTACTAAACTCTCTTTCTCGGTCATGCCGTTTGCTGCATCCCCATCGGCCACCGTTATTGTCGCCGATGCCGCCTCTGGCTTTGTTGCGTCTTTTTTATCTCTTTCAATCTCTTCAATTCTAAAAGTATTTATCGTATATGATTTGGTAGGATCTGAAGAAAACTTTGGAATATGATAATCTATTTCGATGACCGGACCGCCATTCCCACTAGTGTAGTTAACCGCGTCAAACCTCTGGAGATCAACAGCAACAGAGGTTCCAATATGTTTTGCTTGGTTGCCTTGCCCCAAGCCAAAAAATCCGCCCCTTTCGTGAAGGCCGGCATAATCTAATTTATTTCTCACCATAAAGGCAGCAATATCTTTTTTCCTGGCCTGTTCAATGACATATTCAAAAAGCTTGTTTCCTGGGTATAATTTAAAAGATATGTCGGCAGTTGAACCATGGACCATAGAAATTTCGTCGCTATAGGTAAATTTATCAAAAGCGCTATAATCGGCAGTTGTAAGCATATACCCACCGGCGCGCCCAGTTTGCGTCGATTTGAATAATCTTAAAACGCCAGAGTTTGTAAAATGAGCAGTGTCAGACTGATTGACGCCTATCGTAACAGTAGCAGATAAAAATTCAACATGTGGGTCAATGTCCGGAAAAGTTCCAAGATTGAAGCGGAACCACGGTCTCCAACATTTATGAACTGGGCCCGCAGAAACTTGAGTATTCAATAAGAGGCCAGCATTGCTTGTGTTGTTATTAAGAGGAGAATCTGGTGCAGTTCCAAGGGCGCATGCAGCAACCCAGCCACTTGCTGATTTTCCCTTGTTCGTCCCGTCGTTATCGGCTGTTATCTTGAACTTTGGCATTACGAAATCCCTTTGGTCTCAAAGTATTCAGGCCCAAAGCCAGGATCATACCCTCTTCCCTTGAGTTTGCCAACCCGTCTCTCCATCTCTTTTTTAGCATGCTCATGTCCATGTTTGTCGATATATCGCTGTCGACCTCTCTCGCCGCCACGGGCGCCTATTTCTATGCCTGCTTCTTTTGAGAACGCCTCTATAGGATCCACATGGTTCCCCGTTCCCAATTCTACAACATCAAGATGAAGATGAGCCCCAGTAGATGTTCCGGTGTTTCCAACATATCCAATAATATCTCCTTGTTTAACTCTATCTCCAACTCCAAACTTTCCGAATTTTGACATATGCAGCATTCTAAATTTATATTTCCCATCAGCACTAGTAAGATTGAGATAGTTTCCGGCCGTCCGGGATCCCGGCCTATACTGTGTTATAACTCCATCCCCAACGGCATATATTGGTGTGCCCGTCGTCGCGCCCATATCTATGCCGGTATGTGCCCTTCCTTTGGCTCCTGGCTTGAGAATTCTCATACCAAAGCCAGATCCATACTTATGCCCGCGCAATGGAGAGATATATTTTGCTGACCCTGGTTTGGTTGTCGACATAAAGTTGTCTGCTGCGCGAAAATACTCCGCAGGCATCATTTCAAGGGTCCATGGAACTCTCGGGAGAACTTCTTCATCCTTTACTTCTAGCCTTTTTAGTAACTCTTCTTTATCATCGTCTTTGTCGATTCGAACAGTTTCAAGGCCGGCCCTTCGAAGTTCCCAGTCTTTCCGACTTGCATAATCAAAACCTCTAGGCCCGAGAGATATCATTCCTGGATCTACGAGCCAATAATTCCCTTCTTCGTTATATGGATTTTGATAATTAAGAGTTTCACCAGAACCAAAACCATATTTTTCAGGCTCCGGAAGTTGAAGAATTCTCAGCGCTTGACCAGTCATAAGCTTATAATGTTCGGCTATAGCTGCCTTTTGGAGTTGAGCTTCTTCTGCGACTGCCTTTCCGTACCCTTCACGCCTTCCCCAGTCCTTATCTGGTTTTCCAAAGCCCCAGTCAAATATATCACCGATGCCAGGTATGCCCGGTAAATATTTTGTAACATTAGCTCCGATCTGTTTCCAGGCCATCAAGTTAACAGGAATATCTGGTATAAAGTCGCTTCCGACCATTTCCCCAGTTTCTTCATCTTTTGAATATACTTTCCATCCAAAATTCTTTGTTATCCATTTTTCAATTTCTGGAGATGTTGCGATTCCACCATCAGGCGCCAAGCCGTATTTTTGCTGCATTATCAGGGTCGCATATTCCTCTGCTTTTTTGACATTTTCCGCATCGATGTTGTTTTCCCATTCTGATCTTTTGCTTCTATCAAGCCAATTTTCGTATTTCATTCCTGCCGAAACTTGAGTTAAGAATTTGGTCTGACCCCCGTACTCATGGGTATGCTTTATGTTTGGCGCATACGCCATGGCAGCAGCGCCAACTTCCTTCTTGTTGTCTGAAGTGCCAAACTTCTTTATAAGATCGTCGTTACCTCTCATTAAAGAGGATGCTTGCTTTATGCTGGCAGCAGTATCTTGAGCTATAAGATCTCTAATTTGCTTTTCAGAGCCTGTTGTAGGTTCTTCAGAAATTAAATTAAACTTCTCCATAAGAAGCTTATTGATTCTGCGCAGTCTTTCTTCTCTAAGACTTGGCATTGAAAGAATTCCTGAGAACTTCTCTTATTTTCTTTCTGAGCAGTGTTTCAGTCATGCCCGCGGCAACTTGGTTCTTCGCAGCAGCGACGGCATCTTCCGCGTCGCTCTCGGCCTCCGCTGCCGCGTTGGTGTCGACTGGTGCACCAGTCGCGACTGGTGTAGCTGTATCCACGCTTGTATCCACCGCAGCCTTAACATCCTCAACATCAACAGCCTCAACTGCCTCTTCGAGTTCCTCCTTGTCGTCCTCGCCCCACTTGTCGTCATAGTCCTCGTTAACATCTCCCTCTGGGTGATCTTGTCCAGGATGAGCCTCGTTGCAAGTTTTGCCAGGATGTCCGGCTTTTTCTTTTATCTTATATCCAAACTTCTCCATAAGCAGGTTGTTCATGCGCGCATTTCTTATATCATTGATACTCATTTTCGTATCTCCTTTAAAAGTTTCATAATAAATAGTTTCTTGTAAATGGTTTTTGTTATTATCTTCCCAGTCTCTCAAGAGTAAATTGCCCTCAAGATATGCCTCTTTCTCCATTTCTCGCAAATGTCCGTCCTTTTGTGCGTATCCTTCGCCCATTTCCATGTCTGAACTGAATTTTCCATTGCAATTCTGGTTATGGTGCACCAATTCGTGAGATAATGACCGCATAATGTCTTTTGGGTGCCTTTTATCGACAAATATAACAATTTTAGAGTCTTCTGGGGAATAGTGTGCAGTTTTTCCAAGCGGAAGCTCGGCATTTTCTGAATCTGACAAGAATTCTAGTGATGGAGGCCGATTAAAGCCCATTCTTTCTTGCGCAAATGGCAAAAAGCTCTTTAATAGGGGCATTATAGTGCCCAAATCAAGACTTGAGTTGTTTTTTACCATACATTTCATATTTTTGCCCTTAAACTCAAGTAATTAGTCTTGCTTTTGATACAATTCGCAGATTTAATGCTAAAATATCTCTAACGAGGCCTTTTTTGTTGCAAAAAACCCTAGCTTTTGCAACTTCTCTTCCACCCACGCCCTCAAAGACGAGATCAGATATTATACCAAACAATCTTTCACGATTCTTCAGTGTTGTCCAACTAACGAGGTCTCCAACTTCAAATTTATCAAATTTTCCAAAACTTTTAGTCTTTATAACCACGATTCCCCCCTAAACGAGCATCAACAGTCGCCTCAAGGAAGCCAAGTGCATCATAAAGTTGCTCTATGTGGTTATCTTTTAAATATTGAAGATCTTCTGGTTTCAATTGTTCATCATCTCTCGCCATATCACCCAGGTTTTTAAGAGATTTGTGTGCAGCTGCCGTGTCATTGTCGAAGTGACTGAAAAAGAAGTCACTTTGGTGCCTGCGAGGGTCATCCACGGATGCAACCATGCCGCTAAGTTCGGATAAAATCATTTTTTTAAGGTTTTTTTTTGTTATTTTCACTTTCTGGGCCTCCAAAAGCGGCTTTTGTTCTAGAATAAGTAGTTTTGAGACCAACAAAAGACAGTCAAAAACTACAGTTGCATGCAACTTCTACCATTGAGCCCCACTCAACACTCCAGCAGCCGTCCATTTCATAAACTTCAAGCTCATAAGGAGGTTCTTCTCCGTCTTCATAGACATAAAAAGTGTTCGGAGGGTAGAAATTCCATGTTCCAAAGAGTTCTGGCTCGTCATTTGCCGATTCTTTTACAAAAATAGGGTGTTTTGTGAGTCCAGCGTCGTCTTCTTCTTGTAGGATGAAGCAGGAATTGTAATTAAAAGCACCAATATCAAGCTCCCACCAGTAACCGACGAAATAGTCAGTGACTAATTTGGCCTCCGGAGGGACTGGGTTGAGCCAGCCGCGGCAGCTAGCTGCGAGAAGAAGACAAGCAGCTAATAATAATTTTTTCATTTTTACCCCCCGTAAAATAATTTAGTTCTTTTTGTCTCCAAGCTTTACACCAACAAATGAATTGCCTACTCCTCTGAGGTTCAGGCCTGCGCCCAACTTAAACGGCACTTGGTCGACACTTCTTTCATATTGGGCCGACAAATTGCCCTGAGAGAAAGTGTTAATAGTAAAGTCATCACTGATCAAGCCATCTGCTACCGTATCTTCTGTTTTAAAGAATCCAAAATACCTGTAGATGGCGATTGAGGTGCCAGCCATAACAACTGCCGGCTTGCCGGCTTCCATGTCGGTGAAGACCTCTACATAATCATTCTTGTTTAATTCCAAAAAGGCAGTAGTTGTTTTATCTAATGGATCTGGGCCATCAGCAACCTTTCCGGTACCGGTCACTTGAGTAACTCCATTTACATTTATAGTAATAACCGCGGTTCCACCGGAGCTGAGTGAAAATATTGGATTAAATACGACGGCATAAAGACCGGGCTCGGATACAGTAAACTTCCCATCCGCAGGCGTAAATGTTATATCGCTGACTGATCTTGTTTCGAAGTCATCACTACTATAAGAGTCCTCATCAAATGGACTGACAGTCGCAACGGTTGAAATAGAATCAGCAAGGCTTTGTACAGAAATGTAAGGATATCCAAAGAACCCAGAAGTGTCACCATTTGTATGAACTTCTTCGTGCAACCTATAGGCAGAAAAATTAGTGCCAATGTTCGCCCTTACGCCTTGGCCAGCGTCAGTATCGTTCGTAGTCCAAGTGATCGTCAAAACATCACCCGCGCCCAAATCTTCTATAAGACAAAATGTATTTTCAGCAACATCATCGCCGATGATAGCCATAACCGCTCTTGTAGCAAATGTGGTACCCCCCTTCTTTAGTTTCATCGTAATTAATGCTGGCCCGCCTCCCTGCACAGCCATTACAAAATAATTGCTTACCATGATAAGGTACCTTCCTGCCGAATTGGCAGTAAAAGAACCATCAGTCCCAGTCACTGTCATTCCTGCCGTTACCGTTGTATACGATGATGGGTTGCCTGAAAGGTTTGTGTCAAACGGATTATATTCGGCCACATCTGTCGTGGTACCATTTGCTGTAACCAATTGGCTAGCGTAATGTCCACTTGTTATTTCTGTGATAATTACAGAGGTACCCTGTATTATCGTCGCAGTATTGCCAGCAGTTTTCATTCTTAAATGAAGAACATCAGCAGCAGTAATTGACACAATTGTTTGGTGTGTTGACTCAACTGGATCGTAGCCAGTATTCACTCGTTTCTGGCCAACATAGAGCGCAGACTCTGAATTTAGTTTCATCTCGAATGAATGGTTGTTGCTAGAACTTTCTTGTTGTGTGTTGGCCACAAGAATAATGTGATAAACCCCAGCCCTTGAAAAAGTAAAGGTTCCAGCATCCGCAGTATAGGTTATGTCATCAGACACATTGCTAGAAAAAACTACAGATGTATGATCTGAATCGAAGATTGCCGCCAATCCGGTACCGATCACGCCGGCCGCTGAACTGGTCGTACATAATACATGTGCAAAGGATGCTTTTTGCGCATAAGTTTCTGCATGCGAGTTTTTATGAGACATTAATAGGGGCTCCGTTTACAATAAATAGTTATGAGACAGATAATAAGAAACATCAAAATTATTTGCTTGACAAACCATAGCAAACTAATTACATTGTGAAGGTGAGGGGTAATTTTTTTAGGAGACAATCATGATTAAAAACTTCATCAATGACGAGAGCGGTGCAACCGCTATCGAGTATGGTGTTATCA
>Ga0080013_1005347_pt1 | contig 12048 bp, 9 predicted proteins | sample ETNvirenome_6_85_FD_69236 | JGI IMG/M metagenome (GOLD analysis project Ga0080013, IMG submission 69236) | Marine viral communities from the Pacific Ocean - ETNP_6_85 (SPADES assembly) (version 2) | ecosystem: Environmental > Aquatic > Marine > Oceanic | place: Pacific Ocean | collected 2013-06-19 | reverse complement strand
AGTTTAAGTAAATCAGATTTTCCAACTTTTGTAAATATTCCATCTTTGGAGACTGAACGTATCATCAAAGAGGAGAAGATGAAGATTATAGATGGAGATAAAGAATTTGTTATTGCTACTGGACAGATTATGACAAAGATGAATGGTAATTATTCAAGGTTGTTGTGTCAAGTTAATAGAACTGAAAAAAATGTAAAATATTATTTAAGTTCAAAATTTTGTGGTGATAGGGACAACACTGTTGATCCTAATTCAAATAGAAAACTGATACATTTTAATGATGTAGAAAAAGTTTATATTGGAGAGAGTAAATTTTAATGAAATATGTTATAGATATAGATGGAACAATTTGTAAAGAAGTTGGTGATGTTATTGGTAGAGAACCATATGAAGATAGAATAAAACAAATAAATAAATTGTATGATGAAGGTCATACTATAATTTATATTACTGCTAGAGGATTAAAGAGTGGTAGAGGAGAACCACATTATAGACCAATAACAGAACAACAATTAAAAGAATGGGGCTGTAAATATCATGAATTGGCATTTAAAAGTCATGATGCCGATATATTTATAGATGATAAAGCGATAAACTCGGAAGATTTTTTTAAATGAAAAATTATAAAGAAAAACAAATAAATTTTGCATGGACACCTTTTGGTTATTCATATTCTGTACCATTATCACTTGGATATTTAAAATCTAATTTAACTAAACACGGATATAAAAATGTAAAAGTATTTGATTTAAATCAAGATTTTTGGTATAGAAATAAAGATGAATTGGGTAAAGGATTAGATCCATTTGAAGAAAGATATCAAACAATTTTACAAGATGTAACGAGTTGGAATAATCCTGAGAATTATTATTCTAAAGTTCATGTTATAGGACAAGTAAAAGATTTAATTAATGAGTATAGAGATAAGTTACTTGAAAACGACCCAAGTATTGTTGGATTTTGTATCTTCAATACAAATATTTGGTTCACTTTAGAAGTTTGTACTGCCATAAGAGCTAAAAATTCTGATGTTAAAATTCTTATAGGCGGTCCAGAGGCGACAGCATCACATTACAATCCAGGTCATAAATTAAAAGAGATGATTAAACTTGGTATCGTAGATGCTGTAGTATTTGGTGAAGGAGATATTACTGTTGTTGAAGTATGTGAAACGATTTTGACAAAAAAATATGACTATAAAAATATTGATGGGTTGTACTATTTAGGTGGTGGAAACAATGGAGAGAAGGAAGTAAAAAATACATTGTGGAGACAGTTTATTCCTGATATTGATAGTGTTCCAATTCCAGATTATTCTGATATAGATTTCTCTTTATACCAACAACCTGAAATACCAATAGTATTAAGTAGAGGTTGTAATTATAGTTGTATCTATTGTGGTGTAAAATTGTATTGGAAGAAGGCTTCGGATTTTAGAAAACGTTCACCAGAAAGTTTAATGGAAGAAGTAAAGTATTTAGATGATTCTGGGTACATCGAACATGGAGAATTTAATTTTTTATCTTTTAAGGGAGCATATGTAAATACTGATGTGGTTAGAAAAGCAGAGTTGGAAAGTGGAAAATCAATATTGGAAGAATTTTGTGACCAAATAGTTGATTATTATAAAGATGCATCACATGGAGTTCCATTCCAATGGGGTGGATGGGCAAGAGTAGATAAAAATCTTACTCCTGAAGTGTGTAAAAAAATGTTTGATGCTGGATGTCATCACTTAACATTTGGATTTGAAAGTGGGAGTCCACGAATAAATAAAGAAATGAAAAAGGGGTATAAGTTTAGAGAATACGATAATGAATATGCAGCAAATGTATTTAAGAATTGTATGGATGCTGGAATACAGACAGTTTTATTTTTAATCATTGGTTATCCTACTGAAACCAAGGAAGATTTTCAAGAAACAATGAAATTTTTAAAGAAGTATAGAAAACATATTGATGCAGTTTATTGTATGAGTACATTTATTTTAAGTAGGGAGATGATGAATGATGATGATCCCAAATGGGGAAAATCGAGATTTCATCTTCGGTCTGCACGTGGTGGTGGTGGAGATATGGCACCACATCCTATTGAATGGGAAAGTGCATCGAATACTTATGAAGAAAGGTTAGAAAGATTGGAAGTATTTAAAAAGTTTGCAGGAGAAACCGATTTAACAACTATTTCACCGAGATTACCTGATGGACTTTCAACACCTAATCAGGGAACAACAATGGATTAATTATGAATAAAAATTTGGCTATAATTTGTGGTGTTTGGAATGAAAATACAGAAAAAAATATAAAAAAGTATTTAGATTATTGTGATGATTATGATGTGATAATATCATCAGATAAGCATCGAGAAACAGAGTTAATATCTGAACAAATATCAGTTCCACTTGGTGATCATTATTCATATAAATGTTTAGAATGGGCACAACAAGTTAAATCAGAAAGAGAAATTAAAAATCTTAGATTATATGAAGATTGCTTTTTTATAGATGCAAATGGTAAACATAATATTGAATTACCAGATGAGTATATGAAAAGTGCACCAAAGAGTATAGTTTGTTTTGATGGATATAAAAATACTAATATAGTATTGAAAGATATAGGTCCATTTAATATAATCTTAATATCATCAGAGTTTTGGTATGCAAAATCTATTGATTTTGATTTTATATCTAAAATATGGAAATCTGGTTATCTTAAATTGAAGTTAAATGTTTTACCGAACAAATATGCAAGGGATTATATTGGATTACGATTATATTTTTATTGTAGATCATATCATTTTAATTTTATATATGGAAATGAGATAATTGAAGATAGTAATTTTTATGAGAATGATTATTTGTTAAATGAACGTACTGATAATAAAATAAAGGTTGCAATATGTTTATCTGGAGAAGTTAGGTCTTGGGAATTAACTGGAAAATTATGGAATAATTATCATAATCATACTTTAGTTAAACATCCAAAAACTAAAGAAGAATATGAAATTGAATATGATTTTTTTGTTTCTTCATGGGATTGTGTGGAACAAGATGATATCAAAAATAATTTAAAAAATTTAAGAGGATCAGAGTTTTTAGAACCAAATTCTCCTGCAATTTATAAAAATCAAAATCTTTCGAGAATGACTTATTTAAATCAAAGGTGTAATTTGTTAAAAACTAAATATGAAAATGATAATGATTTTTCTTATGATTTGGTTATACAAACCAGACCAGATTGTGTATTAGAACTTGATTTTGCACTTAATAGTATTGTATTGTTATATGCAAATAAACAGAAAGGATATAAAACTGAATACAATGATTATACTTTATATTTTTCACCTACTCATAATGGTGCACCACGTCCATTAAATGAATTTTGGAAGTCCGATGACTGTTTTGTGGTAGGTAATTCTAATGTAATAGATGTTTATTCTTTATTATATAAGTATGCTTACTTGAATGATAATTTTAATTTTATTTCTGTCACACATATTTTACAACCAGATTTTATTAGATATTTTAATATACATTGTATTGAGTCGGATATTAGAGATAAGAGTAAAGTTTCATTTTGGAATATAGTAATTCGTGAGAGTGTAGTAAATGAATTAATTAAGGTTATTAATAAACTTGGTGACTGTGATTTGGTTCATTCTAATATACAACAATTTAAAAATAATACAAATAGTTTCAGGGCATATCAAACAACTTTAAATGCAAATATAGTGATACCGATGGCAGGTCATGGTTCAAGATTTACAGAACAGGGATATACTGATTCAAAACCATTTATTGATGTACTTGGAAAGCCAATGATACATCAAGTAATTAGAAATTTAGCTATTTTATATAATAAAAATTATAAGTTTATTTTTGTGTGTTTGAAAGATGATTATGAAAAGTATAATTTTGATGATTTTAAATATGTTGTAAAACATGATAATATTGAAATTATTGTTTTAGATGAGATAACTGAAGGTGCAACACAAACAATATTGAAGGCAAAAGAGTTTATTAATAATGAAGAACCACTTTGGATGATGAACTGTGATCAAATGATATCTTATTCTCCACACATACAATTACCTGAAATAGGAGCAAATACGAGTGGTAAAGTACTAACTGATCATTTGGAATGTGATGGTGGAATGTTGTGTTTTTATGGAGAGGGTACAGATTGGAGTTATGCAAAAGTTGGAGATGATGGGTATGTTACAGAAGTTGCGGAGAAGAAACAAATATCTAATGATGCAACTGCAGGATATTATTATTGGAATAAAGGTAGTGATTTTGTAAAATACGCTGAACAGATGATTGAACATAATGATAGAACAAATGGTGAGTTTTACTTGGCACCAGTTTATAATTGGGCAATAAAGGATGGAAAGAAGTTTAGAATTTCACACGTTACTAAAGTTTTTGAGTTAGGAACACCAGAATATTTAGATAATTATTTACATAACGATACACACTTTTCTTCAGGTCAAAAAATAGAAGATGTAGTAAAACGTTTAAAGTGAATTGATTAATAAAATAATGATAAATAGACAAAGTATAGAGAATTGGAGACATAATAGGATATCCAAATGGAATTTGGATACTCAAAATTAAAAATTAAGAACACCACAGGAGTTTGATGAAAGATATGGAAAATTATAAAATAGCGGTTATGTTGAATGGCCACCCAAAACATTTAGATATTACACAACATTTGTTTGGATATTGGAATTCATTATATGAGAATATAAAATTTGATTTCTTTTTAAGTTTGTGGGAAACTATAGATAATGATTATGAAAGATTTGATAAAGTTTTAGATTATAGTAAACTCGATTGGGTTACTAAATGGGAAACTTTGAAAGAAGAAGATTGTCCTTATGATTTAAAAAGTCATCCCTGGGGTCAACATCAACCACACTACACTTATACTTTAAAAAAAGTAAATGAATTAAGAAATTCATATGATGAAGAATATGATGCGGTTTTACAATTAAGATGTGATGTGATTATCTCCCGCGACAGATTGGATAAAATTATATATTTACTCATAAGAAAATATAAGAAAAATCAGGTAGAGATTCCAGATTCACAGCTTTCACTGAAAAATATTTTCTCGGAGAGTGGTTCAACTATATTTAATCGAGGTCAGGCCTCAGAAAAAAGACCAGACGTTCAAAATCTTTGGACAGCCGATTATTTTTTTTATGGACACCCAAAAGTAATGGATGTTTTTTGTGGTATGTTTGATTATATTTTTATAGATAAAAAATATGATGGTGTATTGTTAATGCATGTTTTTCAAGCTGAGTATTTAAATACAATGGGAATTTATAATTCAGGAACAAGTGGAACTGCTGTTTTAGTTATTCGTGAACCATATAGGTTTGCTTCTGCAGAAACACATACAAATGCAGGTTGGCATAAACACCACCCATCACCTTATCAATTACAAAAAATAATTGATGAACGAGGATTAGATTGGATTTTTAATAAAGATAATTGGTCAGAAATAAAAAAATATTTTCTTGAAACGGACAAAGAATGAATCCAATAACATATGCATACTTAGAAACTACAAATTATTGTAATTTAGATTGTAGTTTTTGCAATCGAATGGATGCAATCGGCCCACTTAAACATATGAGTTTAGATGATTGGGGTAAATTACTTGATGGTATTAAACATCATCCAATCGAAGAAGCAAAACTTATGGGTATGGGTGAACCATTGTTACATCCACAATTTGATGAGGTGTGTCGTATGTTCAAAGAAACTTTTCCTAAATCAAAACTTGTAGTTGCTACAAATTGTCAATACAATATTAAAGAGGGATTGGAATTTAGAAGAAAGTTTCAAGAGTGTATGAAATATATTGATATGTTGTATTTTTCAATTGATGGTTGGGGTGAGAGTTATGAACGAGACAGAGCACCTGCAAAGTGGGGTAAGTTAATTAAGTTCTTAAAAGATTTTGAAACGATAAATCGTTATGGTTGTGATGTAGTAGTTAATTATGTAGTGAATGCTTATAATGTTTATGATATCGAAAAGGTAGATAAATTAAGAAGAGAAAATAACTTGGGTATGTTAAGATTAAATATTGCACAAATTTGGGATGAAAATATAAAGATGAGTGATGATCTGGCAACATCAGGTTATAGACCAGAAGATTTAGATTATTTGAGAGATAATTGGAGTAAAAATATAATGGGTAGGTCTAAATGGGATTTTTCAGATTGTTTTTGGATAGAGAATGGATTATATACAACAGTTGAAGGTCATGTAAAAATGTGTTGTATGAATACAGGTGCAGAACCATTTGGTAATTTATTTGAAAATTCAATTGATGAGATAAGAATGAATGAAGAATATAAAGAAGTAAAACAAGGATGTGAAACAAATAATCCTACAGAGCATTGTAAGAATTGTTCGTATAAAGAATTAGTTCCGATATTATCTCATTTGGGAGTTAATAATTAATGGTTAAGTATCGTAAACACCTTGATGATGTACACAGAATAGAAGTTGATAAAGATAAGTCAAATTATAAATGGAGACTTGATCAAAGTGAACGTTTGATAGATTTTCCTAAAGAGTTTTGGGATGAATTTATGGGTAGTATAACACAGAATGATTTTATTACTTATCCGTATGTTCATCAACTTAAAGAAAAACTTGCACAACATCATAATTTTAATGGTACTGATAATATATTTTTAGTTCCTGGTAGCGATTTGGCTATAAGAACAATGTTTGATGTATTTGTAACTGCGAATAGTAATGTTATTACTACTTCACCTTGTTTTCCTATGTATGAGGTCTATTCTAAATTATATAATACGAGTTTTAGACAAGTTCCTTATGGGGAAGATTTAACTTGGTCTATTGATAAGTTGATAGATATGTTAAATGATGAAACATCTTTAGTAATAATTGCTAATCCAAATAATCCAATAGGAGATTGGGTATCTAATATGAAACTTAGAGAGTTGTTTTCTAAAACACAAAAAATGGGTATACCTGTTTTGGTAGATGAAGCTTACCAAGAATTTGTAGAAAAAGATAATGAGAGTTGTCTTACGATGGGATTTAAATTTTCTAATGTAATATGCTGTAGAACATTCAGTAAGGCTAAGGGAGCTGCGGGAATAAGAGTTGGTTATGTAGTTACTAATAAACCTTTGATAGATGTTATTAGTAAATTTAGAATAATGCACGAGATAACAGGACCATCTGCGAAGTTTGCTTGTCATATATTAGACAACTATAAAATAGTGAAAGATTATATAAGAGATACTAATGTTGAGAAGTGGCATTTGACAGAAAAATTTAAGAAAGCAGGGTATGATGTGATAGGAGGACATTGTAATTGGGTTCATATTAATAGTGAAGATGATAATAAAAAATTATGTGAAATATTAGATAGATGTACTGATGTAACTTATAAGGCAGGAGTTAAAATACCATTTGATGATAGAACAAATTGGTTAAGAATGACTGTAGGTCCTAATCTTATGGAAACTAATTTTATAAAAAGAGCATTGGAATTATGAGTAAATTATCAGACCAATTACAGAGTGAATTGAAAAATTTTGGTCAGTTTCCATATGGTAAAAGAGATAGGGCATATCAAACTATTGGTGATCATAAAGGAATTAGGGATATGGAACATCGATTTGAGGTGATGGATTTTCCAGATTCATTTGAAGGAAAAACGGTTATTGACATTGGATGTAGTGTTGGTGCTATTTGTATCGAGGCCAAGAAAAGGGGAGCCAAAAGGGTAGTTGGTATAGATTATAAAAAAGAAACTGTAGATGTGGCTAAAAAGGTGGCAAGTGAATATAATCTTGATATAGAATATTATACTTTTGATGTTAATCGTGGATTAGATGCTTTAAAGGGAAAGATTGGAAATGAAAAATTTGATTATACTTTTGCTTTATCTATTTGGGGTCATGTTGATAAACAGGAGTTATCAGATATAATTAATTATTATACAAATGATATTTGTTGGTTTGAAGGACACGATATTGGATGGACTGGAGATACTAAAAGTAAGATGGAACAGAGTTTTGACCAAATGTTAAAATATAGTGAGATTAAACATCTTGGTGAAACTAATGATAGAAGTGTTAGACAGAATTTTAAATTATTTTATAAGAAGTTAGAAGAAGAAACAGAGTTAATTAAAGTAAAATTAGGTAAAGATAATCAATCTACATATTTTGGTGGAAATGAGTATGAATTTGTAGTTCCTTGGGATAGGAAACGAGTTGAAAGTGAAGATGAGTGTAATTCTGAAAAATATGATGTTACTAAAAAGGATAGATATTGTTTCAGGGGGCAATTTTGTAGATTTTTGGGAAGTAAAGATGAGGAATATGGTTATAAGGTTTTTGCGGATGAATTAGATAGAAAAGAAATAAATCTTTTATTTGATATACAGGAAGTATTATTTAATGGTGGATTTGCCCCACGACCACATGAAATTATAAAATGTTGTGATGATACACGAGAATATTTTGCGATAAAAATGGATAATATTAGAGGAACTCATGTTCAACCAGATAATAAGTGGGTAAAGGATTTAGTGGAGTTCTGTGAGAATAATAAAATTCATAGGGAAATAAGAAGCATTCAGTTGGATTGTGTTCCTAAAAATTGTATAAAAACCGATAATGGTGAAATATATTTAGTAGATATAGACCAGAGATACAGAATGGAAACAGAGAAGTCAAATGTAGTTTTTATTCCTAATATTGATTTGGGGAATAGTAGAAATCAATCATATAGTTATTCAATTAATAGTTGGAAACATTTTTGTGATAAATATGATTGTGAACTTCTCGTGTGGGAAGATTTATTATTACCAGTTGAGAAGATGAAAATAACTTGGCAACGATATTATATGTTTGATATATTAGAGGCAAATAATATTGATTATGACCAAATACTGATAGTAGACGCAGACACAATAGTTCACCCTGATTGTCCTAATTTCTTTACAGAGACAAATGGCAAGTACAGTGTAGTTAGAAACAACGGTAGTTTTGAATGGGTGAGAAGATCAATGGATGGATTTTCTAAGTTACTGTTTGATGGAGAAGTTCCATTTGAAGTTTGGGATTATTTCAATTGTGGATTTCAGATTGTAAATGAAAGTCATAAGGAATTTTTTGAGTATGTGAGAAATTATTATTTAGAAAATCAATATGAAGTTCAGAACGCGATAGAACAAGTTAAGGCTGGTACAGACCAAACACTTATAAATTTTTTAATTAGAAAACAGAATATAGAATTAAATTATTTACCAACTTGTTATAATTTACAAGATTTACATTCTAAACAGTTATTGTTTATCCATCCACAAATGTGGTTTGAAGATAAATTAATATTTGAGAATTGTGGTTATGTATTTCACTTTAATGCAATTCCACAAAACGAAATGGGTAGAGATGCAAATTATTGGATAAAGAGAACCTATGAGGAGTTTTATAAATGAAAGTAGCATTCTTTTCAGAAACAGGCAATAACCAAAGATATCCAAGAGATTTTCCAAATGCTCGTACAGAGGTAGCGTGGTGTTTGGCATTAGATGCTCCAATGTGTAGTTTGAATCCATCTACAAAAGAGAGATTAGATAATGATTATGATTTGGGTATCGTGATAATTCCTAAAAACAATCCTGAAAAGATTGATTGGACTTGGATAAGAAGTAAATGTAAAAAGGTAGCAGTAATGCAAGAAGGCCCACATTGGTATTTTCAAGACTATCAGATAGATAAACAGTTTCATTACTATAATACTTTAATAGAGGCAGACTTGGTGTATTGTCATAATAAATCTGATGTAAATTATTATAAAGGATTAGGATGTAAAGATGTAAGAGTGATGAGGAGTTTAATGATACCCGAAGGATTATTACCAAGAAGTGAATGGGGTGATGTAACAATCATTGGTGGTAATTTTGTTTCTTGGTATGGTGGATTTGATTCTTATATAGTAGCAAGAGAAATTGGGGATCCAATAGTTGCACCATCAATGGGTAGAAAACAAGATTTAGAAAGTCAAATAGATGATATTCAGTATCTACCATATATGAATTGGAGAGAATGGATAAATTGTTTATCACAATTTAATATAGGAATTCATTTAATGAGAACACACGCGGCTGGAACATTTGCAATGAATTGTGGGTTTCATAGCATACCTTGTATTGGATATAAAGGATTGGATACACAAGAAACTATACATCCATTAACTACGGTTGAAGTTGGTGATTTGGAAACTGCTAAATATCTTGGTAAAAAATTAAAAGAGGATGATGATTTTTATAATGAGTGTAGTAAAACTTCAGAAGAAATGTTTAAGAAGTTTTATACAGAAGAAAAATGGTTAGAAAATTGGAGTTTACAATGGAAATAGGTATAATTGGATTTGGTTATGTAGGAAAGGCTATGCATTCGGTTCTTTCACCACATTATAAAGTTAGAACATATGATACAAATGGTAATGGGTCGAGTACTAAAGTTGATGATGTAATTAAAAAGTCAAAAGTTATATTTGTATGTGTTCCAACACCAATGAAAAAAGATGGTAGTTGTGATACATCTATAGTAGAGAAAGTAATTAAAGATATTAATAGAATTGCTAAAGGTAAATGGTATAATCCAGATTCTGAATTAAAAACAGTAGTAATAAAATCAACCGTCCCGCCAGGAACTACTGAAAGGTTGAATAAAGAATATAAAAAGAAAAGAGGAGTAGTTACTGTAATTTTCAATCCTGAATTTCTTACCGAAAGACACTTTTTAGAAGATATAAAAAATCCTAAACGTATTATACTGGGAGGTCCGAGACCCCAAACTACAACTCTTAAACAATTATATTCAAGAGTTTATCCTACTACACCAATTATTAAAACAGGTTCAAATACAGCAGAAATGGTTAAGTATTTTATTAATGCATTTTTGGCAACAAAGGTATCATTTGCTAATGAAATTTATAAAATTTGTGAAAAAACAGATATAGATTATGATAAAGTTGTAGAGTATGCTTTATATGATGATAGAATAGGAAAATCTCATTTAACAGTTCCAGGTCCAGATGATGAGTTTGGATTTGGTGGACATTGTTTACCTAAAGATTTAAATGCACTAATAAGTGTAGCTGTGGAAAATTCATTAGGTCTTTATATTAATGTTTTATCAGGAGTTTTAGAAACTAATGATAAAGTTAGGAAAAATAGAGATTGGGAAGATATGAAAGGGAGAGCAGTAGTAGATGATTAAGTATCAATTATCAGAGTTAGATTTAAAGAAGTGTGCTTTAATAATAAATAAATTAGATAGAGTTGTTGATGGTATAAATCATGGTAGGTCTGTTTTTTGGGATAAGAAAAATAAACTTTATTATAAGGTTTTTAATAAGGGTTATATTAGAAGACAGAATTTTATAACTGCATATGAGGCTGGATTTTTTGATAAATTAGCTCCTGCTCTTATTGGATTAATTTACGATGATGAAGATATTGTTGGATATGTAACTAAAGAGGGTGAACTATTATCAGACTCAGAATTCGATTTTAAGGTGGTTCCTGAAGGTTTCCTGACACTTTTAAAAGAGACTATTAAAGATACTAACCTATTTTATTATGACATAGTTCCAATAAATATTATAAAAATAGATGGTAAAATAAGTCTAATTGACCTTGAATCGGTGTACCATTTGGATGAATTATATGATTTAGATAAACATCAAGCTAAAATTAAACCACCAGAATTTAAAGATTATTTAAGTAAATTAAAAAAAGAGGTAGACTCAAATAAGATGATAAGTTTTATACAACCGAGTAGAAATAATTTAAAATATTTAAAATGGTCATATCATAGTATTCGTAAGAACTTAGGATACAGACACGAGATATGTTGGGCCGATGATTTCTCTGATGACGGAACTTGGGAATGGATGAACGAGATTGCCGACAAGGATAAGAATGTAAAGATACATAGAAATGAAGGGCCAAATAGATTAGGTCACAC
>Ga0080013_1005345_pt1 | contig 12049 bp, 6 predicted proteins | sample ETNvirenome_6_85_FD_69236 | JGI IMG/M metagenome (GOLD analysis project Ga0080013, IMG submission 69236) | Marine viral communities from the Pacific Ocean - ETNP_6_85 (SPADES assembly) (version 2) | ecosystem: Environmental > Aquatic > Marine > Oceanic | place: Pacific Ocean | collected 2013-06-19 | reverse complement strand
TACAGGCTCCTTGGTTGATCAACTGGGTTTCCCCTCTGATTCAAAAAAGATAGGCGAATTAGCAGGAGCAACGGTGTTTGAAGAGGCTATTGTGGCTATACCGTTCCTTGAACGCAAAAATAAGCTTAAGTCCGAGGCTCAATTGACCACTATACAAGGTCATAATTTTTTCAAAATAGACAGAAAAATTATGCAAAAGCAGATCAAGGAAGGGGAAGGCACCAGTATTACACAAATGGTTAAAAATATTCATAAATATGTCATTCCGCCGAACTATAACTTTATAAAATACGATGATATTACACCCTTTGTGATGTACTTTTTTGAATTTAATACCACGTTTACTCAACAAGATCTCTCCTATATGTGGCAAGGCGTTATGCCGGATCTTGCAATCGATGGAAATGAGCAATTTGATGAAGTGACCGTAAGTCACCCGGCTGGTGAGAAAGAATTTTATCATGGAAAAACAATTCCCTCTGATATTCGCTGGATAGTATTTAAAGTCAAAAAGAAAGCCAGAAAAAGTTATTCTGATGTAGTTAATTTAGTAGAAGAAGCGGAACAGGAGTATGGCTATAACTGGCCTTATGATTACTGTTCTTTGGTTGAGATGGCTAAATTGGATGTTAATTTTAAGATTACTCCGAAAAAAGATATTCTTGAAGAAGACCTCCCCATTGGCAAAATTTTAAAAGGTGATTGATAAAGATGAGCTTTTTTAACAAAAAAGAAGACGTGATGGACATACAGTTGACCACCTATGGAAAAGAACTTCTTTCAAAAGGCAGGTTTAAGCCGGTTTATTACGCTTTTTTTGATGAAGGCGTTCTTTATGATGGAGCTAGAGCAGGAATTACTGAAATTCAAAATGCTATTCAAGTCAGGATTAAAGATCAAACGCCTTTTTTAAAGGCTCAGGCAGATTTTCTTTCACCGTCTGTTATCGCTAGTCGTGGCGAGCTAGTTCCCAACGAAATGGATGCTAGAGAGTTTCCTATGTTTGATTTTGATATAACCTATGAAAGTCAATTGGGGACTTCTAAAAACAATTCAGATTCTGCTCCCGCTTGGAAAGTATCAACGCTCGAATCATCCTTAACCGGCTCAGTAACTTTTTTAACTGCCTCTAGCACTTCACGAACGTTGCCTATTCCGCAGTTAAACCTAGGAACAGATTCTACAAAATATCAAACTTATATCACTTTAGGGGGCGTAGAAGCTTCGGATGAATGTGATATTTCTTCTCTTCTTTCGTCAACTTCTAACGAGTTTCCCGATGGCACCGTGCTGAATGTAGAAGAAGGTGGAATTCTTTTAAAGATTGAGGAAGCGAATACGCTAAATCTTAAAGACAATTTTGAAGTTGAATTGTTTCAAGTGATACAAAAGAACGAAAATCAAGTAACGACAACTCCTACTAAAGTTTTAAAACCACTTAAGTTTTTTACATTTAAGTCCCAAATAAAAAATGGAATTATGATGGATCAAGCCATGGACTTTAATGACATTCAGAATTTAGACAAAATTGATGAGTCGTTTGCTTCAAACTATTTTGAGATTTTGTTTGATGGAGGCGTGGACGAAAATGCAGTTTGTACGCTCGATCTTAAGAGGAGTGGGCAAGATCCTTTTGTGAAGGATCCCGTTCAGTGTGTTTCGCCTTTGGACAAGAAAATCAAAGCCTATAGCCCTGTAGACTCCGGCGATGTAGAGAATATTCTTGCTCAAATTGAAGAGGAATGTGAATAATGGTTAACGGATACGGAAATGGTTTCAATGGCGACTCCGATGATATCGCCGGCGATCAAAATCAGCAAGATGGATTTGATAGCGCCGAAGAGGATAAGCAAGAGCCTGTCGAGCCCAAGTCCGAATATACAAGCTATGGTAAAAAGGAAGAGGAGGAAGACTTCCAGAGATCTGTTGAGCAGACACAGGCAATGAATGAGGCAGAGGCTCGCCGCCAAAGAACTGAAGCTAGTAAGTTAGATTTTTCATTTCCTAAAATGATCGCAGATTCTTTTCCTACCCCGGAAATAATGGGTGTGGACTTTGTCATGTCTAAGTCTTATGATAAAATTGAAAAGATTAAGGTTAAAACAAGGGTTTTTGGTGATTTTCTAGATGATGAGTGGTTTTGGGAAGATTTTTTGGAGTTTTTTGAATTAAGAGTATTTTTTGTGCCCGAGGTGGATTCTACCAATGAGTCTATCTATGGTTCTCCGTTGTTCGGGGAGGAACAATTAGTTGACGTAAAATATTTTAATACTTCGCCATTGTTTCAAGCACAGGATAACCGCTTACCCGCCGCAGATTTTGGAATGGCAATTCCCGCTATGAACAATCGCAGCAATAAGCTTGCCAATGTTTATGTGAAGGAATTTACTTTAGATCTTGCTAAAAACCTTGTTGATTTAAGAGGGACATCGTCAGCAATAGTTGCTCGTACTTATTTCGACGGCGCCGCTTTTGCCAACAAAATGCTCGATACCACCGTTTCTAATGCTGCGGAATTTGAAGGAGTATTTTCCCCCTTGGTTCCGAAAAATAATGGAAAATGGGATTTTATACATTTTTCTGTCAACTCTCAGTCCATGGTAGATTCGATTCGTCGAAGATATGCCACCTTTATAGGTTCAACTCCCCCTAAACGATGGAGCGGAACGTTTTCTGTAACTGGGATGAGCGCAGCAGGAAAGTTGGAAGCCGTAACAGTGTATGATGCCCTACGGGCAAAAGCTAGTGTTCCCAAAGTGGAGTTTAACGACGAACCGTACCCTAAGACAGATGCTTCAGTAATAAAAGCTTCTACTTTAATGCTTCAATTTATCAATACACAAAAAAACTTTCTTAAAACCAGTGTAAATCCCAATAATAAGAAAAAGTTTGAGTTTGCAGAGTGTCTTGGTGACGCATTTTCTGAGGCACGTATTGTGAAAAACGACGCTGGTGATGTAAATATGTATTTTTCGATGGACTATATTCAATTACTTAAGCAACTTTCTTCAATTCCAACTGCTGTTTTTAACAATATGGAGAAAAATGGACTAAGTGATACAGTAAGAAATATCAAAGTTATCGATCAAAGCGCAGGGAAATTGACAACAGGAAAGTATAAGTATACTCTTGATATTGGTGTCGATAGTGATATGGAAGAGTTTACTTTGAAAAACGTTTCAAAACTCAAAGACGCCGTCAAGAATATCCTCCAGTTTACTCAAGCTGTTAGCCGGACCCACGCTGTTGATCCCCAAACGGGAATCTGGGATCATGCATTTATTATGTCTCAAGCTGATGGGACGATTACTAATTTAGAAAAAGCTGTGGATATTTTTTATGATATTTTGGAATCTAATTTGCTTGAAAGTTTTTATATCAATAAGTTTAAAATATATAGAAATCGGATAACAAATAATTTCAATCAAGCTGAATTTCAAAATAAGGAAAAAAGTGCGCTAGTTGTGAGCACTAAAGAAAAGGCACCTTTTACTTTTGAGAATAATCCCAACCTTGTTGAATATAATAAGCCTAGTTTTGCCTTTACCTTTACAACGGCTGATTTGGCTATGAGTCGCCAAGAGTTGAAGGATACATTTCAAATTGAAAATATGACCTTAGTGAAGGCTTTGGAATTTAAAAACATTTTGAATGCCTTTCAAATTCAATTGCTTAGTTTAATTCAACAGGATAAAACTCCCACGGCATTGTCGGAAGCAAAAGCCGGCTTTAAAGGAGATATATCTTCGGCTCCGGAGAACTTTATTGTGTTGGGGGGAATTTTTGATGCCACCGAGTGGGCAGCTTTTTATAGGAGCGATGACGATATACAAGGGCGGGATATTGTAAAAAATCCAGAAGTATTGTTAAAGTTTAGCCCTTCATCTCAAAGGGATCGCGCTGACGATAGCGTTACTACTTATCTGTTTAATAATGTAGAGGCAGACAAACTGGGCAAAGATTCTCCTCTTCTCCGAAAAGCTTCCCTTGGAATGGTGGCTTTTTCCCACCTATCTTTGGAAAAGAATTTCGATTTCAGATTTACCGGCACTGTCGAAGAGTTGACGACGTCGGATAAAGAGACTGATCAACTTGAAGTATTAGATTTGGGAGATAAAAAGTTTATTGTGGCACCACGAAATTCTCAACAGCAGGTTATTGAGAAGGAGAGTGTCACAAAGTTATTTTTATCCTTATCAGATCAGCCCACTCCTCCGCCACCGGCGCAATTGGAATATTTGAGCGGATATGCGAAGGGGGTGATGGAAACTTCGGGAGATGAAGTTGTCGCAAGTGTCACTGGAAATGACCGCACTGCTGACGATGTTGGGCTCACCCCGGATCAGGAATTAGAGGCGGAATTGAAAGCAATGGACGAATCTGCTGATGAAGTTGTCGTAAATGCCACCAGAAATCAACGCACTGGCGGCGAAATGAAGGAGAATGCCCCCTCCCCTCAGACAATTATGAGGGAGCCTATATTTCTTCCCGCATCCCAGTTAACCGAGAGTGATCGGGGCAGAGAATTGTTATTTAGAATTAAAAGAGTCGGAGCAGGCAAGGATTTGCCTATATCTGATGGATATTTTGTTAAAAAGGTGTAGAATAACCAATGGCTAGTGATCTTTGTAAACCATTACTGGGAAAAAATCAAGAAGGAGGGGGGGGATCCGGCGACGGTGGACCGCTTCCCGGTGGAGGTCCAGTGACCAACCATGTGAAGGATCAATCTTTAAGATCGAAGCATCTTCACATTGTTAGTAAAGAGTTGTTTTCCGATCGCCATCACGCTTTTGCCTCGGACGAAATCCGTGCGGCATTATTAAATCATTTTGGCTCTAGCTTAATCCCGTTTCGGCGCAGTGATTTTACTCAGCGTACTTTTCGGGTCGCCCCGAGCGTTGATGATGTATATTTTGATGTTGCACCGCCACTAGAGGCATTAGCAAACGCTATTTTTAAAGACGAGCAGGGCAAAGAATTTACTTATATCAATTTTACGCTCAATGTACCCTTTAATGAACGAGAGGTGGAAGCAAATGCCATTCAGTCGGGAAGACCCCACCAAACCGATGCAGGTTTTACAGGAAAAGATCCGCGTATTTCCACTTATAAATTTGAAGCGAGATATAATTTCTATTTAAAGGAGTATGAAGATAAAATAGCTAACGCAGGGGTGGAAATACGAGCACTTCCTAATGCACCTATGTATTCGTTTTTATTAGAATCTTTATACGATAAGGATACGAAGAATTTTGACAAGGAATATTTAGATTATTTGGCATATTCTAAGAATACGGCTCCATTTGTAGGAGTAGTTGCGGTAAAGAAATTCAACTTTAACAATTATCTAGAAAGATACGTGGTTCCTGCTACTAATTTAAAGTCGGACTCTGTTTCGATAGAGCAGCGGAGCAAGTTCAATAACCTTATGGTGGTTCAAGATGACGTAGTTGAGTATAATAGGCTTGCGGAGAGATATCGCTATAGGGCTAATTATGGATTTTATCTCGAAATACCTTTTGAAACACCGATAACAGGATCTAAGAGCGAAAAAGATATTTTTAAGAAGATCCTTAAACAAACCAATACCGACTTAAATTTGTATAACGTCCTTCTCAAGACGACTGACCTTTATTCTTATGCCGCTGACCCCTGTGGGCAACTTTGGCGAGAATTTGTTGCGATGGCTCCAGCAGAAAAGAAAAAAGAGTGGGCAAAATCATGGGATGACTTCATGGGAGGTCGATGGAAAACACTTTGTGGGACAGAAGACTCGAAAAACTTGTTTCGACGGACATATGGCACCCTTGAGGCTCAGGATTGCAACACTCTTTTGACAGAATTTCTGGCAATGTCCTTAGAGGATCGTAAAAAAGAGTGGGCAAAATCATGGGATGACTTCATGGGAGGTCGATGGAAAAGCCTATGTGGTTCTAAGGGGGAGGCGTCTAAGAATATTTGGCGCCAAGCTTATAAGTCAGCGTTGGTTATGGAGCCATTTGCCCCTATGGAGGGAGAATTTTACACTAACTTGAGCTATATTCAATCCACCACAAATACTCCATCTTTAAACTTTTCAACGACTCCACAAAAATATAGAAGCTGGGATTTAACATCTTTCTTTTCTGATTATGAAAAAACATTTAATGCGCTGAAGGGGTCTTACAAAGATATTTTTAATTTAGCAAAGGATAAAAACAGCATTATTTTGGGCGAAACAAATGATGCTATTCAAAAATATCAAAATAATTCCACTTATGATTGGTATCAAGCGTTGATGAATAAAACAGCAAATGTTCAATTTAAAAAAGGTATCCAGAATAATCGAATTAAAAATCCGGCGGCTTTATTTGACACGTTGTCTGATACACCTTATGAGGTTCTTTTTTATCGAATTGAAAAATCCACTTATGATTGGTATCAAGCGGGAGCCACTCAAAACTTCTATCTTCCGAATCCCATGGAGGAGTCCGAGTTTAAAAATAAATTAGTGAAGTTTTTTGACTCACAAGTAAAATATGGGGAAGAATATAGTTATAATGTTTACGCCTATCCTTTGGTGTTGGGTAAAAAATATCATTATGAAGCTGTTTTGGATACGAAGCGATTTGCGACAGCTAAAAGTGGCAACTATTATATTGTGTTTGATTTTTTATGCTATTATCTTTTTAATTACCGTCGCGTATTACGGGCGCGGAATAAGGGACTAAGCTTTGAGACGAGAATCGAGGAGATGGAGCCCGTTGGCTTGCAGTTGGTGGATGAATTTATTAAATTTCGTTATATGGGAGCAAAAAATGAGGCATATAAAAAATTTCTCAACACCATGAAGAGTGAACTGAAAAAATTTATAAGGAATTTTGTTGGCATCGCGAGAGTTCAAGCTGCCAGTCACACGGAGCCAAGAAATTGTAAGGAAGTTCTTCAACAGTTTTCTGCCTTGTCTTCCGCAGATAAGAAAAAAGCTTATGTTGGGGTGCCATGGTCTAAATTTATGGATGGAAATTGGTCAAAATGGTGCAAAACCGACTCCAATAAACCTCAATTTAGGCTGATCAAGGGCGATCCTGCGAGTGGCGTATGGCCACCTTCACAGAGATTAACAGTGTTTACACAAACAGTTTTTTCATTTCTTTCAGATTTTTTCCGTCTGGATGGTACAGGCAGGTGGGATTATTCAGCGGATACTTTCGAGAAAGAATTTGGGACAAAAATTAAAGCAGAGTTGAGAATCGACATGGCTGCTTCTTCCGGCGCCGCTCCTGCTTCGATTAAACAGGCAGCAATAGATAAGGAATTTAATGATTTGTTAGCAAGCTGGAGCACAATGAGTAAAATTATAGCGGGAATGATGACCAACGGTTGGTGGGCTGGAACTTTGGGTGGATCTCCGGGGATGCCTTCCCATCATGCACAAGCTATGAAAAATTTTAAACTCTTAGCCAAATATACGAATAACATTTATTATAAAGAGTATAATGCTAAAATTGGCGGCAGTGTGGCAAAGGGAACGGATTTTGATGCGTTTAAAATTGTAACAAAGGATTATATTCCTCTTATGGAAATTCCGTTATTTTCTGTGTCTGATAGAATTATGGATTCGCCACCGGTTTCTCCACAAGTTACTTTTGCACCTTTTAAAGATGTAGATAACAAGGTTATGATTAAATTGAAAAGTCGCAATACTCAATATTATGAATTTCCTCATGCGATTAGAGGAGAAGATGAAGAGAGGATTCGACAGCTTAAACAATCTCGGGGCACTGATAAGATGGGGAGGCTCTTGTTTAAGACCGATGATTATCTTTCACGTTTTGAAATTTATAGGATGGAAGAGAAGCCACGAACTTATACCGATTTTGCTACTCACTTGAGGAAAAAGGCAGATTTGCAAGGAAAATATTCTTCGTTTGAGTATTATGACACAATTGTTCCCAATAAGAAATATTATTATGTTTTTCGCGCTTTGGATGCACATAATAATTTTTCTAACCCCTCTCCTGTTTATGAATTTGTTTTGCACGATGACGGAGGATATATATTCCCCGAAGTTAGAACTGTAGACTTTGAAGATAAAGATTATTTTGATTTTTCCACCACCATGCAGAAATATGTACAAATAAAACCATCCGCTCAAAATGTAATTTTAAATCCCGAACTAATTAAAGATAAAGAGAGCGCCTTTGATTTAGACTGTTATAAAAAACAGTCGGCGCCGCCACCGTTGGGGATCGCTCCCCATGGTGTATGGGGTAAAAACTTTAAATTAAGACTGACGTCTAAAACAAGTGGGAAAAAAGTTGATTTGAATTTTACATTTAATAAAGCCCATAAAAAGGTAACCCAAGAAGAGAAAAAAGATGAAAATCTTAGACCCAAGGCAATATATAACAAGAATAAGTGAAATAAGAATAAATAACTAACTATTTAGTTGTTAAAGGAGTGAAAAAATGTCTTTTATTGATAATAGTGGTAACATTATCCTCGATGCAGTTCTCACAGACTTAGGGCGAGAGCTGTTGTCGAGAGGAGATGGAAGTTTCAAAATTTCCAATTTTGGTCTAGGCGATGACGAGATCAATTATGAACTTTACAATGCTAGCGCTGCTACAAATGCCGAATCAACCACTATTAAGCAATTGCCTGTTTTTGAAGCTTTTACAAATAATACGGCAGCACTGAAATATCGCTTAATCAATATTGTTAGAAATGATCTGCTTTATCTCCCAATTCTGAAACTCAATCAACTTGATGATGCTACGAAGCAAACGACCAGTGGATATTTTGCTGTATGCGTTGACAAAGACACTGAAGATCTCCTCTTTCAGAGCGGGGATGTTCAGGGAGTCTTGGCGGGAGCAAATCCCAATGATCAAGCATCTTTTATTCGTATTGATCAGGGATTGGATACAAATGAGATTTCATTCACCGAAGCCCTGACTCCTGATCTCGTGGAAACTAACTATATGGCTTTCCTAGATAATAGATTTGGCAGAATAATAACTCTTGGGGGAGATTCGGTAGGAATCACCCGCATCACAGAAAATAATGAAGCTGTTCAAGAAGGAAGTTTAGGATTTGACACCGGTGAAACCCGTGGTTCTCCTTTGAGTTCGGCTTTGGTTTCAGAAATCAATAATACCACCGATTCAAAATTTATGGCGATTGCTGGTCCTCGGGGGACCACATTTAGATTTAAAATCAATTCATCGGAACAATTGCAGTATTCTACTGCCTTGTTCACAAAACTTGGTGGTACAATGAACTCTTCGACATTTGTGGGCTCCGCAAGCGATGATCTCTATTTTATTGATAGCATTTTGAGGGTAAAGGGCGGTGTAACTGGTTTCTCTATTGATATGCCCGTAAGATTTCTTAAGAAAAAATAATTAAAGGATAGAAAAATGGCAGGTAATACAAAACCTTTTGATCAAATTAACGATGTCTCCTCTATTAAGACTTTGCTTCGTGAGGCAATTCCCATTACGGGCTCAATTGTGTCGGGAACTTATGCAGAGCCGAACGGAGCCGGGACCACTTCCAATATTAAAAACTATGCCCATGGGCTTTTTCAGTCAGTTTATGATTATCCATATGCGAGTTCCTCAGCCAATCACTTGTTTGATTTAACTGCGGGATATAGTAGCGCTTCTGTGCTTTATGGCAATGCAAATGCCATTTCAGAATCTAAGAAAAATAACATTTATAACGAAATGGCACAATTTCTTGTGGGCTATACTCAGAACGGAGCAATTGAGCGTTTTGACAAGGACGGTGATTTAACTGGTGGTGATAAATTTGATAATATTTTGGTGGTGAATGTCGCACGACTTCTTTCTAAGGATGGTATCCAGAAAGGAACTTTTTCACTATTGATGGGGGTTTCTGGCTCGGATGGTGGATATGCATCCCCCTTTAATGAAATAATTGCAATTAATGACACCAATGGCACTGGCTCTTATAAAGTTAATTCCCCGAAAGGCGAATATGGGATTCTATATGCCGCTAACAGTTCCGGAACTCCTCTTAATGGAGTGGGAATGTCGGCGTCCGCGTTAGATGCCCCCTGCGGACTAGTTTATTATCAGGCTGGCGTGGCTGTTTTGTCTGCCTCCATGTTTATGCCGACCACCGCCGGTGGTCTTTTAAGTGCATCTAGCGACAATATGATTTGGTATTCTGCTTCGACTATTTCGTGGGATATTAACGAGATCCTCACTAGTGGCTCCCTTTCTGGTGCGTCTGACGGTCTCCGGAGACGATTTTTTAATCTTTCGTTTAACAATACTACAATCTTAAATTCAACCATGTATACTTGTCGGATTGCGTCAAGAGATTTTAATTATAGTTCAAATCCAACATATTTGACTGGTAGTAAAATTCGGGTCAAGGGCGACGATCCTCAAAATGATCCTAAAGCATTTTTAACCACAGTCGGACTCTATAATGATCAAGACCAATTGTTGGCGGTTTCGAAACTTTCCAAACCGATTGAGAAAAGTCCAAAGGAAGACCTTCTTATTAAAGTCCGGCTTGACTATTAATAAGGGGATATGCAGTGTCTTTTTACAAATTTAAAAGGGGTGATGTCCTCTTAAATACATTCACTGCTCGTCCAGAATTTAATTTCTTTATTTATAATCAAAATCGATATATAAATAATAAGAATGTTATTTCTGGGACGTATTCTTCTAGCGTTACCAACGTACCCCCCGGTTATGTAAATCTCTATGAATTAAACATTAACCGAGCTTCTGGAAGTCTTATTTTCCCATGGATGTATGCTCAAGAAAATGAGTATTTGCGTTTATCCTCGATGAGCAAGGAAGCGCAAAAGGCTAGTGCGAGTGTTACGCCGCCATTTGCCGTTTCTGGTACTTACCCATTATCTTCTTCCATTCAATATTATTATTATGCGGCCTCCACTACAGCAATAAAGCCGCGTTTGGAAGCTATTCGGAACACGACCAATTATTATAGAGGCTTAAGCCCCCATTATGTTTATTCGGGCTCAATACCGGCTTATAATACCGGTGTTTGGAGATTCCGAGATCTTAACACTGAAAATGTTGGCCTCATTACAATCCCGGCAATTGTTCATGGCTCGGAACTTAAGAAAGGTTCTGTGTCGCTTAAATTCTATATTTCCGGAACATTAGTTGGCGAGCTAGTGGACTCCTCTCAGCGGGGAGAATTACGACAAGTTTCCGGCACTCTTTTTGCTAATGATAACAGGATAGCAGGAACTGTACTATACAATGAGGGTCTTATAGTCCTCACTGGCTCATGGGCACTGGACTCTAGTCATACCGAAGATTATCTCGGTGGAGGAAATGTATCCCCTCAGTGGAATTACTTTGGAAGCACCATTTCAGGATCCGCCATCACTACTATAAGTTCCAGCTATATTTTGAATTTTCAAGCTACCGAAAAAATTCCCAATCTTACCATGCTTACTTACGCTAACCGAGGACAGTTGAATTATTCAAATAATCCGACTTTCCTCTCTTCGTCCAAAAACAACACTCCGCTGACTGGCAGCATAGGATATTTTGAACAGACGGATCGTCCCATTAAAAATATTGTTTCGTCTTCCTATACGCAAACCACAGGCTCTTTTGAAAAAATAACATACATTACAAAAATTGCTGTTTATGATCAATATAAGAATTTGATTGGGGTGGCGAATCTGGCAAATCCTGTTCGAAAAAGAGAAGAAGATTCATATACATTTAAATTAAAGCTTGATATGTGATATAATGGTCCTATGTTATTAGGTTTAGATATAAGTACATCAATTACTGGGATCACTATTCTTGACAAAGAGGGTGAAATAGTATATAATGAGGCTTTGGATACAAGAAAGTATAAATCACTATTTGTAAAAGCTAGAACTCTTCAAGAAAAATTAAAAGATATTAAGAAGAATAATAAGATTAAAAAGATTTATATAGAAAAGTCTCTTCAATCTTTCCGATCTGGATTTTCATCTGCCAAAACACTTTCAGTCCTCTCAGCTTTCAATGGTATTGTTTCTTGGATGTGT
>Ga0080013_1005344_pt1 | contig 12052 bp, 18 predicted proteins | sample ETNvirenome_6_85_FD_69236 | JGI IMG/M metagenome (GOLD analysis project Ga0080013, IMG submission 69236) | Marine viral communities from the Pacific Ocean - ETNP_6_85 (SPADES assembly) (version 2) | ecosystem: Environmental > Aquatic > Marine > Oceanic | place: Pacific Ocean | collected 2013-06-19 | reverse complement strand
GTCGGGTGACTTTCCGCTTTCAACCATTCCCCTATTGGTATGCGTTGTCGGCGGTTAATAAACAGTGAGCCAAGAGTACCATCTTTTCTCACTATGAACAACTTGTATGCTTCTATCATAGGCTTTACCACTTGAATGTAAATGTTAACATTGGGGGGGCGAACCCCCCCGCAGTTAGGTTGGTTAAGCTACTAGCGCAAGTGCTAGTTCGTGTGCCTGTCGCTTCATCTTCGCGCCATCCCCAAGGAAGGTACGATTGAACCGATTTTTCTTGGATGTACCCTTCTGGGTGACCAACATCCTATAGTCAACCATATGATATACAGCTTGGGTAGCACCATGGAACGTCAAGACACGAGAGGGAACAGAGTCTTCATGTGCCACACCACCCGGACCATTATTGTATGAGTCAATAATATCCGATACTGTGTCAGACACCTTCTTGGCTCTGTCTTTCTTGTCTTCCTTGTCCTTGTCCAATAAGGATTTGAACTCAGTATCAAGGTTAGTCTCCGCATCTGCTTTCATAACGACACGGTAGAAGAACTCATTGAGATCATCCTTAGTTATGGTCTTAGATGCAAGAAGTTCTTGCTCTGCGTCCATATTTTTATTGGCTTCAAACAAACCAGACAAGTCACCCACTACCTGCTTGGGGTCATACTCATACCTGTGAGAGAAGTGAAACACATCCTCTGCATTCCTTAATGCGTAGGTATAGGTGTTATTACAGACCACCATAGTACGCACGAAAGCAGCATCTGATGTCCCTTGCAGGTCATACGGCGATGTAAGCAGGATGTAGTCAGTGACCTTTTCACCGGCTACTATCTTGCTCTCCTTGGTAGAACCCATGATCCATATCTTTCTACCATCCTGTATAGAACCCATCGTGCTGACTGGGACACCATACTCTTCAAGCAGAAGCGTAGAGGCTTCGACCACTGTCTTCACTTGATGTAGATGATAGCGATTGGATACCCCATAACATAAGGGTGCGTAGTTATCACTCCTGATCAGTACCTCACGCTCAGGAATTCTAACTTGCCTACCGGCAGGGTCACGGAAGAACATAGGTCTGCGTAGCACCTCGTAGCCCACTCCAAAGACAGTATCTGCCCACTCCTGTGGGGTTGCGTCCTTGGACATACGTTGGGCTTCAAAGCCTTCCTGCTCCCACCATGGGGCTTTGTTACCAATTGCAGTCGCCATACGGATGACGTTACCAGTAATATCAATTTCATGTGACATAGTTTGTTTCCTATATTGAAATTATGTATGTAAATGTTTACATACAGGTGCACACTGCACCTCGATGCTCACCATCCAGATGAGCATCAGGGTTAAGTGTTATGAGAAGAACTCATCCAGTTCGGTGAGCGGGGTTCTGAGTAAACGCCTTTCGTATTCATGATAGTCGTACTTAATTACCCACTGGTAGACTGGACGCTTTGCCTTACTCTCTAGGTTGCGCTCCCTCGCTATCACGTGCATCCGTTCAGTCTCAAGGCAGTCATAGATAAAGGCTTTCGCCCCTTTCAGAGTCCTGAACTTGACTGTGGTGTCATAACCTTCAGCGCCTTGTGAGACAATACCGTACTTCTTCCAGTCAGCATCGTTGGTGATGATGATCGCAGTGGCGTTGCCTTCGAGGTCGGCATAGGATGTGCCTATATATGGCATACAAGACCCCCTTCCCTTTTAAGTTCATTGAGAACCTCATTGTAGGAAGCCTTATCTACCCACTTGGCACGAGAGATACGCTCTAACGCCTCTCTGACGTTCTCCTTCTGTCTCCTCACCCAGTCGGGTGGAGAATCTGGTCTGAGCTTAACGATAGGACAGGCCAGATAGTGCCACCTCTCAGTGCCATGGGAGAATACCCTGACCTCAGTCTGAGTAGAGCAGACACGGCGAACGCCTTCCATTACTAGTACCGAATGATTATCAAGTTCCATATTACATCTCCAAGTTGAGTGTAAACATCTACACTAGATTAAGGTGATAGTTAACATAATCACCGCCAAACAAAATGCAATGAAGAGGCTTAGACCTGCAATATACAGTAGCCAAGCCCTATTGCCCATTACTTCTTTCAATTTAATTAATCCCATCATGACTTGGGTTTTCCTTCTTCATCTGCCAGCGCTACTATTGCCGGGGAGGATGAGAGTAAGTGCTCTAGCCAAGATTTAGGAGTTTCGTTAGGGGAATCTATCCAAAGTTGAATCGTTTCTAGAATGTGATCGAACTCTTCTTCGGTTTCATCTTTCTTTAAGTCATTCATCAGTCTTCTCCTATTAAACTAGATGATAATCTTTTAACAATGCCCTAATAGGCATCCCTAAAATACCTTCGTCAGTTTCCAACGGTCTGGGATGGTCGCCTTCACAACCGCAGGTATTCTGCCCGTCATTGTAAATGCAACCAGTATGGTCGTTGATACACCACCAAGCACCACTATCCTTGAGCCATGGGCTATCATCCCATTCTCGTTTGCAAGGTAATCCGCTAGGCTCATCTTTCTCTAAATCAGTCATTTAATTCTCCAGTGTTATTGACGTTTATACGGCTAATGAAGGTCTTTCGGTGTAACCTCAGACTGGGTTATATCTAGACCTAACTCGTTCAGTTTATCCTTCATCTCTGGGACTAACTCAGATACAATTTCCAGAAGGGTAGATAGAACGGATCGTTCGAGTCTTCTCAGTGCCATGAACTCAAAGAACTCTTCGGCAGTTGAGACACCCAATTGCTTATCAAAGAAAAGCGCCAAGGTGCAAGCGAACTTCATGAACTCGACCTTTTCTTCTTCATCTTCTTTCATGTTACTTCTCCTATATGAAAGTGAATGTAAACATCTACATTGATGCAGGATGCATCTGAATAGGGGCCAATACATGCACCCCCATTGGGTTACACCCTAGTCCTGCTCATCCCAGTGCTCACCACAGGCATAGTAACCACCATCCCCTGCATACCAGTTAGCAGGTTGGGGGCCAACAGAATTGAATATGTCGCCACCATTGGACAGTTCAGCATCAGGATACGCTAATCGTGCATCTGATTCAGTGTGAAAGGTATCGACAAAGGACTTCTTGTCTTGGCCTTCAAGCACACTGCCTTGGGGATATGTACCCCATGCGTAGATGAACACGACTCCACGCTTATGCTCTAATGTATATCTGTCAGTCATTACTTGCTCCGAATGTTATAAGATTGATACATCTAGTTGATTGGGTTAAGCCTACCTCTACTGATCTCACCATCAGATACAAAGTGATCTCTACCCACTCTGGAGTGGGCCTTGTAGAGAAAGTTAAGGCGCTTCTGGTGAACTTTGTACTTCGGGTCACCTTTACTGATACAGCGCGACCATTTAATACATTCGTTCACAATGTGGTTACCGATTGATTTCATAGGATTGTTCCAGTGTTAATGTTTACACTCAGTTTAGCCCAAGATACCAGTTTCAGAGGCTTTACACCATGCCTCTGGATAGTCCTTCTGGGCTGATACCAGACTATCATATGAGTCTATCTGTTGAGAGAAGCCACCATCACCATGCCCAATGACTGCCCAGTATGAGTTACCAGTATCCGGTCTAGTCATAAGATTGATGGAGTGATGGGTGATTTCAATAACATCTACTACAATGGTCTGTTGCATTTCATAGTCCAATTGACGAGTGTAAATATCTACACTCAAGTTAGTACCAAGTCGGTACAGTCAAACCCACTGGCCTCCACCAATGGGCTTGCGCTTTAACGACTTATGATAAGGCTTTGACTATCGCCTTCGCTCTGGCGGTCTTCTTATACCGTTCTTGCCCGGCTTCATTCATGGCATTGAACCAAGACAGAAACGCCTCGTCCTTTGCCATTGTTCCACCGCCACTGCCACCACCACCAGACCCCTTCTTGGCCTTGCAGATAGACAGTTCGCCAGATTTGACCTTGGCGTGGAAAGACACGAGTTTCTCAGCGTCATACTCATATCCCTCATCCGTCACTGTTATGCACGGGGCTATGAACAGTTTCCAGATAGGGGAACACAAGCACCGAACCCTCTCCCTTGCCTTGTCAGACTTGGGATAACCCAGTTTTACCTTGGCTTTGTAGATAACATCTACCACACTACCGGCAAGGCTCATGTGCTCTCTGCCAATCATCTCAGCGACACCATGAGTCTCGATCATAGAGGTCAGCAAGGACATGTAGGTAGCGGTAAGGCTTGACTCGATTGTGTTGGTCTTTTCGCACAAAGTGGTCTGCTTTTCGTTCAATGATGCTACAGTTAGTTTGGGCATAGTTTTGATACTCCCATGTATCAATGTGGACGCCTTTATTTAAAGGACATTCACGGATAAACAACTAGTTAACGAGTGTAAACGTCTACACTCACCTTGCAGATAGTAGGGGAAACACCCCTTTTTCCCTGCTGTAAACATTATATGCGTGGAGCGGGACTCTATCGGCCCTGTGCTGAGTGAACCCCCAAACAGTGGAACGATCCGCCCCCCGTACCGGCCGCAAAAAAACACATACTCTCATACATTCTACATTCCCCTAAGATTTTTTGGAAAATTTTCTGGGTATTCATGGTGGTGAGCTAATTAATCATAGCGGTAGGGTGGTATAGGGTGGTGGTTTAAAACCCCGTGACGGGCATTACAGAGCCTCTCATGGCCATTATCCCATATGGGGCTAGTAATATAGAGGGGGGGGTTGACAAGCATGTTATAATAGAGTTATATTACGGATGCTGGAATATTATGGAAATTTTATTGAGGATTAGTTATGGCTATAACAGGTAGGTCAAGAGGAGGGCATCCAGACTTTGGATTGGGTGGTGTTTCTACAGGACATTCAGCAGGATCAGGAATGGAAAGTCAGATGGGCGGCACTATGATAGGCCCAGATGCTTATGGAGGCCAAGGACTCGCACCTATCGGTGGGTATAGTCCTGCTTATCAGGAAATGATGCAGCAGAGACAGCATCAGGCTCAACTGAAAGGTATGCTAACAACTATGCAACGGAAGTGGGGATATGACTTTACCAAGAGTTATCTTGAGGGTTATCTTTCCCAGATAGACCCCGGCGCATATCCGACCAGCCTCCCAGATCGCAGAGGTGGGCCAGCACTAGGACCACATAGGAATTATAATCCCCAAGAAACGGCTAGTTTTAATGAAGATGAAGCTCTTGGGGTATTTAATCAGCACACCACACAAGATGTTATTGATGCATGGAACGCACCTATAAATACTGCTCCCACTACTAAGTCTGTACCAATCTCCGGTGTCCCTTTAGCCAATCGGTTTGGAAATTCAGCCCGCTCTAGGAACCGTGGGTTAATTGGAAGAAACCAGAACAGATGATATGGTCATATCAGCTAAATCAAACTATGGTGGTGGATACCCAGATTTCGGATTTAGTGGAACTCAACGAGCAATGTGGGGAATCTAATGGGCATAGGGAACTTTGTAGATGACTACAGAGGAAAGTTAGTAGAGGATTCTACTAAAGCATGGATAGATTCTCCATCTACATGGGATAAAGAAAGCGCAGAAGAGCAGTGGGAAATAATTAAACAGAGTGCTAAAGATGCTGGCATGTCTGTTTTGGATTGGTTCGCAGAAGTGGCTTTTAAAGGTTCCCAGAATCCTGAAGGAATGGCACAAGAGGCTCTAGGCGCAACCAGTTATCCTTTCAGACAAGCTGCTGAAGTTTCTTTTGACTATCTGAATCCTTGGTCTACAGTTGATGAGCAAGGCTCTCCTGTTGGTTTAATGCATTCAGAGCAAATGCCAGAATGGTTAAGCGGTTTAAATGACCCAGCGATGCAGAGGTCTATGATTCAGAATCCGGGGTTGCCTCTGGCAGGAGCTATGCTTGGTGGTCTTGGTATTGGTGTAAACAAATGGGCAGAAGGTGAGGATGTTCTTAAAGGGGATTTGGTAGCAGCAGGTGGGACTTTAGCTGGTCCTATGGTTGCCAGTACCTTAAAGGGAGCCGGTAAGGTTGCTCAGAAGTTAGCGCCTGATTTAAGTAAGAAAGCAGTTGACGAATCTCGCAGAAACTTTATGAAGGTCGCAGGGATAACAACTGGAATGCTTGCCGTTCCAGCTATAGGAGCCAAGGCTATCCTTAAGGCAGGGGCAAAGGGTGGAGCAAAGTTAGGAGCATCAGTAATTGGAAAAACCCTCGCAGGTAGTTTCTTTGGAAATATAGGAACATTACTTAAACAGGCACAAAAGGGAATTGATAAAGGCATTGATGTAAAAGGGCAAGGTTTGACGGCTGTATATGATACGGCTGGAATGAAACTTTCTCCTGCTTCGTTGGTTAGGTTGGGAACTAAAGAACAGAACACTTTATCTTTCTTCAAGAAACTTAAGGAAGTGTCTGAAAGTGATTTAGGAATTACTGGGTGGCTCGATGGGACAGCAGCCCGATCTAGCCAGAGGGTTGGAAGAGTTGATCCAGAGACTGGGCTTCCTTTTGGAGGTAGGCCCATAACACTTGACGATACGACCCATATTAGTGATATGGGAGGTTCCAGAAATAAAGTAGGAACTGGACGAACTGAGGGCTGGAAAGATTTAGAAGTTGATGAAGAATATGTTGCATATATTAAGAATTTAACGAAAACTCTTGATCCAACTCTTTCACAAGAGTCCGTTGATGCAGTCAATGCTATTCTTAGTAAATTTAATAAGAATGTACGGAATATTGAAGATCGTTTTGATATAGATGGTTTTTTCCGTACTGGCGATCAGAAGTTATTAGATCATATAGATTCTGCTGAGAAGTTTGATCTCACGCAACAATACAATGTATTGCATTTGGATAGACAGAATGCCGTAAGGTTAGCTAACAACATGCAACATGTTAAGTGGGGAATGGCTCACTTAGAACATCTTGAGAAAACTAATCCTGAAAGACTTATAGAGATTCTTACAGATATAGCTAAGGTTGGTGAAAAGGCAGTCCCGTCAGATAAAGCAGCAGCGAAAATTGCGAAAGAAATGTTAGAGGCTTTACAATAGATGGAAGACGATTTCCTTGAATCACTCGATCCTCTACAAAAACTAGGATCAGAAAATGTAGATATAGTATCTTCAAAAGGAACTCTAGAAACTTTAATAAGGCATCTATCTAGGGCCATGGGTATTTCTTCACTTAACCCTCGTAATGATGAATGGGAAGGATATCTACCCGATGTTTCCGATTCTAAATATGTTGCGGCTTTCAATACTGGTAAACCAACCTTTGATTTGCGGGGAAATTTGATAGATTATGATCTATCAGTTGATCCTCGTATTGTTATGCCGACTCAGGATAGGCTAGATTCTCTTATTGAAGGAGGTAGGTACGAAGGAAGTGGAGACTTATTAGAAATTTTAAGTCATGAACTAGGACACTCAGGCTTAAATGCTTTAGCCACTGACTTAAACTTAGCGCCAAAAATCTATCAAGGACAAAATATAGGCGCAGATATTTCTCAAATTGTAGGACTTTTACCCGGATTTGATCCCAATCCACATTGGGATACTTTTCTAAACGACTATAAAAGACAGTGGATGGGTGAATCTCCTCCTACTGTTATTTTTAGTGGTGAAGATACAAATTTCAATACTGGTAAACCAACCTTTATCTCTGATGATTTCGACAAACTATTATATGTTGATAAATCTTTTAATCCATTTGTTGAGTTAGATTCTACTCCAATAGTAGATTTTGAACACGATTTACTTTATTCTATGAAAGGTAGAGAAGGTTTTGGACCTCCTCTTGAATTAGAACCAAGATTTAGAAGAGATTACGAGAGTATCGTAGACTTAATTGAGGCTTTACAATAATGGCAGCAAAAAATAAATACAAGGAAGTCTGGACACCCCAGAGAAAAAGACAACTAGAACTTTTGTTTTACAATGGCGGCTCTGTTATAGAAGCCTGTCACATATTAGGCATTGTAAAGCAAACATTCTATAACTGGTATGATAAGTATGATGACTTCAGGGAAGTTGTTGACTTTGGAAAGGTTGCTGCTGAATCATGGTGGATTCAGAAAGGGCGCGACAACGTAGACAATAAAAGATTTAATCATGCTCTTTGGTTGTTGATGATGGTTAATAAGTTTAAGTGGCACTCTGCTTATGCAAAGCGTGAGGAGAAGAAAGAGATTATTAACGAGCATAAGATTGAAGTTAAGAATGCTGTGGATGTAGATAGTATTCTCAAGAAAGCTATCAGTAAAGGAATTACTCAGTTAGACAACTCTAATAAACAGGTACATTGATATGCCAAAAGTAGGAAAGAAAAAGTTTCCATATACTGCTAAAGGAAAGAAAGATGCTAAGTCTTACGCTAAGAAATCTGGCAAGAAAATGAAGAAGGCTTACTAAAATGGCATGGGGAGATACTGAAGGAGGTTTTGCTCAAGGCCCACATGGTGGTGTAATGGGTGGTATGGCAGGAGGAGCGTCCTCTCCCGGTGAAGTTAGTGATGCTAATCAGGCAGAGGCAGCGGCGGCTAAGGCTGCAAAAAATGCCAACGCATTAGCAGCAGCAATAAATAGTGTTCTGAATTCACAAGCATATAAAGAACAACTAGAAAAAGCACAAAAGAAAAATAAGGCTGAAATAAATAAAACACTGCAAGCTGGAATTGATAATAACTTGCAAGCCATGATAGATAATTTGGGACCATCTTACGGTGAACTATTTGATACTAATTTTAATTTAAATATTGAAGCTCCAGTAGGTTTATCTCCGGGGTATCAAGGCGCTGTTACTCCCGGCGTTAGTCCACCATCAGTAAGCCATGACTTTGAAGGTCTTATAGGCCAGCAAGAGGAGAATGAAGCAGATGAACTTGATTTTGATTATCCAATAACTACTACTTATGAAGATATATGGTCGAGTAAACCAGTTCTGTCTGATTCATATAGTTCAGGTGGTGGAGCTGGACCAATAGGTGGTGGTGGATGGGGCGACACAGAAACTACTGATTTCGATGTTAATGCCTTTGCAACTGAACTTGGTGATGAGGGATGGGGCGATGAGGGATTGGCCGCACTAGCATCAGTATGGGGTGACAATCCCAATCTTGATATTGGGATTCCAGCCCCCACAGAAACTACTGGCTTCGGAATAACCGCTCCGTCGAATGCGTTAGGCATGGAAGAGGTTGGCCCAGCCGCAACTACTGGTTTCGGGATAACTGCGCCGTCAAACGCTTTAGGTATGGAAGAGGTTAATCCAGCCGCTGCAATTGAAGCCCAAAAAGATAAGGACTTTCTTGGTACAGATATTAAGGCAAGAACTCTAGAGGAACGAACAAAGAAAGAGGCAAATACAGCAAAGCATTTGACATCGTCACAAAAATTTATGAATGAAGTTAAGGTTAAAGAAAAAGAACTAGACAAACTTAAACAGGTTCCATTTACTAAAAGAACGTGGTCGCAACATAGCAAAATAGGAAAACTTCAAGAGACGCTAAACAAGGTAAAAGAATCAGATAGATATAGAACTGCACACGCAACCGTATATGGAATGTCTAAGCTTGGGAAAGCAATTCTCTCATTAGCCCCTTATGGGATGGGGATGCAGTACAAAGCACTATCCAAAAGAGCAATAGAAAGTGGAGCAATAGATACTCGTACTTGGGCAGATATAGTAAATGAAATAGAGACTAGTGTTAATAAGCCTGAAGGACAGACTACCGAAGAACAGATTACCGATTTACAAGATTCTATTGAAGGAGGGTTCTGGGGGCTTTTAGGATTTGCAAAGAAAAATCCAAAAATATTTGGTCCCTTAAGCGGTGATGAGTTATGGAAATTGGTTATGGATGAAGATGCTTTTTGGAATTATTATGAACAAGGATTATTAGTGGGCTAAATGCCTAGTAAAACAAAAAAACAAGCCAAATTTATGGCTATGTGCGCCACTCCTAAAGGGAGAGCAAAGGCAAAGGGGAAATGTCCACCAAAAAAGGTAGCAAAAGAATATGCAAAGCATGATCGCGGAAAGCGTCCTAGTAGATAATGCCAGCGCTAAAGCCGCAATTAAACTTGCAGAACACCTTCAGACAGTTACTTATGAAGAAGCGATTGAAGCTTATGCTCAGTGCCACCGTGATCCTAATATTGATGATTCTTTTATTAGGACTCTCGCTCAGTCTGATCGTTACTACCTTGGTGTGTTTATCTGCAATCGTCACGATATGTTACATCCGTGGATATATGAAAGATGCAGAGAGGTTGAAGGAGGCAAAGACAATCACTTAGACCTTTGGGCTAGGTTCCATTACAAGTCATCAATAATTACATTTTTAGGATGTGTACAGGAAGTTCTGTGTAATCCTGATATAACTATAGGAATTCTTTCTTACTCAGCCCGTCAAGCTAAACCGTTCCTGCGGCAGATTATGCAGGAGTTTGAAGGCAATGAGAAGCTACAGAAATTATTTCCAGATATACTTTACGAGAAGCCTAAACAGCAAGCTCCTAAGTGGGCTGAGAATGAAGGCATATGTGTCAAGCGACAATCTAATCCTAAAGAGCAAACAATTGAGGCTCATGGACTTGTAGACGGACAACCTACCGGACGGCATTTTTCTCTTATAGTTTATGATGATGTTGTAGTTCAGGAATCTGTTTCAACCCCAGAACAAATTAAGAAGACTACAACCCAGTGGGAGTTGTCCCTTAACTTAGGCTCAACGCATGATCCTCGTTATCAGTATGCGGGTACTCGTTACTCTTATGGTGATACGTATGGTACAATACTTCAAAGGGCAGCGGTAAAGCCTAGAGTACATCCTGCAACCTATAACGGTCAAATGGATGGTGAGCCAGTATTTCTTCAACCACAACGATGGGAAGAAATAAAAAAGACTACCTCTACTTTTACGGTAGCTTGTCAACAGCTATTAAATCCAATAGCTGGCAGCGATGTTTCATTTAAGGATGAATGGTGGACTGAGTGGGAAGTAAGACCATATACCTTGAATGTTTATATCATGGTTGATCCAGCACATTCTAAGAAAAAAGAATCCAATAGAACAGCAATGGCTGTTGTTGGCGTTGATGCAAACTATAACAAGTATTTGTTAGATGGTTGCTGTCATAGGATGTCTCTTTCTGAGAAATGGACCTATCTTAAAAGGTTAAGGACAAAGTGGAAGAGAGCAGCCGGTGTGAGGGAAGTGAAAGTTGGATATGAAAGATATGGCGCTCAGTCAGATATAGAACATTTCAAAGCCATGATGTCTATGGATGGAAGTAGCTTTCCTATTTATGAATTAAATTGGGTTGGTGGTGGTGGGGCGCAATCTAAAAAAGATAGGATACAAAGATTAGAGCCTGACTTTAAGGATGGTTCATTTTTCTTCCCATACCCTACTGATGAGAAATATTTAACTTCTAACCAGTTAGACTTTAAAGATAGGAATCAAGCGTTCCTTATTTCTAAAAAAATAATATGTATAGATGAAAATAGAAAAACATATGATCTTTCAAAGTGGGTAAAGGATAATGAATATAGTTTATTCCCGACAATACACCCTGACTTTCTAGATGCGCTATCGAGAATATACGATATGGACCCTGTACCGCCGCGATCAAGAAGAAGTAGATCATTAGAACCTGATCGAGAGGCAGTCTATTAATGGCTAGACGAATACGCAGAATAGGAAGAAGAGATTATCCTGCTAGGAGAGTTGCCTATAGAATGATAGATGGGCGAAAGTTCTATGAACCACAACCTCGCGCTTTTCCATACGGTGTTCTTCCTTACGTGCAAAACTATTACTGGACTGCCGGTTATACAGTGGATGATTAATTATGAAAAAACTATTGTCAACATTAGCCTTTTTATGTTCTCCCGTAATAGCAGAGGGGCCACCTACTGATGTGATCCCACGCTTTGTGCAGATGCAGATATTCTGCGTACCAAGTATAGAAAGGATGTCGGACATACTAGGAGAAAAGTTTGGCGAGGCTCCAATAGTTATGGGCCAACTAAACGAAACCGATTCCTT
>Ga0080013_1005343_pt1 | contig 12053 bp, 11 predicted proteins | sample ETNvirenome_6_85_FD_69236 | JGI IMG/M metagenome (GOLD analysis project Ga0080013, IMG submission 69236) | Marine viral communities from the Pacific Ocean - ETNP_6_85 (SPADES assembly) (version 2) | ecosystem: Environmental > Aquatic > Marine > Oceanic | place: Pacific Ocean | collected 2013-06-19 | reverse complement strand
GGAATCGTTCAGATGAAACAAGAGACAGACGGCACGAACAACTGATTCAAGAGATGAATGATATGACTGATGATATTAACTATATCAAGGGCAAGCTAAATAGTGGTAGATAGAGGTGAATGGCAACGAAAGAAAAGATTTGCAGACTGTTTTAGACGTGCTTACCAAGCACAGGGAAGAAAGCAGTGAGCTGGCAAGTGTGGTGAATGATATTAGGATATGTCTGATGGGTGACCCCACAAAGCACGAAGATTTAGGATTACAAGGTGCGGTTGAGCGGAATACAAACTTCCGAAAATCGTCTGTTAAGGTAATGTGGGTGATGATTACTGGCTTTGTCGGTATGGCTTACGCCACAGTAAGAAGTTTATTTAAGTGAGGCAAAAATATGAAATGGTTAAATAGTATCACGGGATTCTTCGTAGGTGAAGATTCAAAGAAACGTCAAATGGGATTAGCGGCTGGGTTGGTTTGTTCAATGGCTTATATGCTGGATTATATTTCATTAGATATGTACGAGGCACTAATGCCGCTTGTTATCGTCTGGTGTGGTGCAGCTTTCTCGGCAAAGTTATCAAAGTTACAGAATGCGGTAAAAGCAAGTAAGTAATTTGGATTTAGCTTACAACAAAATCTTCATTCGTGAGGTTGAGAAAGTCCTTGAACACGAAGGAGGATACAGTAAAGACCCAGATGACGCTGGGGGTGAGACTAAGTTTGGGATTAGTAAAAGAGCATTTCCTGATACGAACATTCTTGACTTGACTAAGGCAGACGCAATCAAGATATATTGGGAGTTCTACTGGAAGAAATTCAAGATAGAGATGTTGCCAGAACATCTGCAGGGAATCACATTTGATATGGTAGTGAATAAAGGTGGAAGAGGCATCAAGATACTACAGAAAGCGGCTAACGATAAGAACATAAAAGATAAATTAATTACTGTGGACGGCAGGATTGGACGAATGACAGCAGAGGCGTGTCAGAAACTTGAAATAGATAGAGTGGTCGCTTACAATGTTTTGCATTATAGCAAAATTGTCCAGAAGAAACCATCACAGATGAAGTTCTGGTATGGTTGGTTTCGGAGAGCGGTTTCAAAATTGTAAATAATGATTAAGTTTAAATATGATGAACTACAGGGGCAGTTTGAAGTTTTAGATGACAGGCTTCAGGTGATTGGATATGCATTGAGCGGATATATTGCACAGGAAATGGATAAAGATTTAATAGTCACAAGCGTTTATCGTGGAGAGAACAAACTGTCCACGCATAAGTATTACCGTGCTTTTGACTTTAGGGTTCAGCCGTCAGGTGGTGAATCTATTTATACGCCTGAAGAGATAGAGAAGATTAAGCGCTTCTGCGAGCATTTTATCTACAGTTCTAACCCTAAGAAGTATAAGTTTAAGACGTTAAGGGTACATGGACCGGTTATGCATGGTCATGTACAGTGTAATGCGGAAGGAGTAACTGAGCTTGCCTAAGCAGACGCTAACATTGAATGATTTCTCTGGTGGGATTAATAACTTAAAAGACCCAAGAGATATTGCAAATAACGAAGCTATTGATATACAAAATTTTATGGTTGATAAGCAGGGTGCTATAAGAACACGTGGCGCTGTTGCATCACAAGGTGCAATTGACAATCAAACTGCTACAGCCCAAGGCGGCTATGGTCTTTCTGTTTTTGAATTAGACCGGCAAGCTACGTCCGTATCAGTGACAGGTTCGTCTGATATTTCTTTTGGCAAGTTTTTCAACTGGGCATATATAGCCAGCTCTGCTGTAAGTCTTGAGGATTCATTCCCTGTTGGGTCTATTATTCTTGTTGAAAATACTACACTGAACAATAAATATTTTACTGTGATAGCACATGAGACTACCCTTCATTGGCTTTTTGTTGATAGAGCGTTGACAGCTAACGAAGTTAATACATCGGCAAAAATATCATTTCACCCGTATGGCTCTACACTTATTGCACTATCAGATTCAACTAATGGTGAGGTAGATTTTTATTCAAAAGAGGCAGACTCGTGGGCTGCAGGTGCTATGAGCTTGCATACATCTGCTCAAACGGCGGAAGCAAGAACATCATATTATTCGATAGACCAAGCTATTCGGGCATGTGATACTGATACAATTAATAATGCTGGTATTATTAAGTGGTATGGTATGATACAGAGAACTCATTTTAATGGTGTTCAGTCAAATAATGTTGATTGTCAAGATAACTATCTCGGGTTCTTTGAAGAACTTAATTCACTTTCTCCGCCAATAGAAGGTAAGGTTCATGCATCTGATTATCCAACTGCAATTGCAACAACATGGGGTGAGACTGTCAGTGTAGGAGAGGAAGATGATATATTAGTAGCAGACTCAACTATATTTTCAGTTGGTGATTATTTTAAAGCTGACGATGAAGTATATAAGGTAACTAATATTGATAGTGCAACACAGATAGATGTAAGTGCAGCAGAGGCTGATACAACTGACGCAGGCCATGCTAATGGGGCCGATATAACTTCATGCGGGAAGGGATTTAATATTAGCGTTACACTGGCAAGTGATACTGCATCAACATGGTTGCCTGACACATATCAGGTGGCATTTAGCTTTATATATGATGAAAATCAGGAGTCATTACTATATGTTCCTACGGCTGATAATACATTTGTTGTTGCCGACGGTGAAAAGTTGCAGATGGTTGTTAGGGCAACGAGCCCATTTGGACCAAGGGTAAATGGAGGTAGGGTATATTGTAGGCCAAGTGGAAATACTGATTCTCCTTGGAAGTTACTTCTTGATATATCACTTATGCGGGGCGTAAGGGCATCATTGACATCTGATTATGAGGTGACCTCTGGTGGTCTTGGATGGACTGCAGAATCTGGCGCATTGGGGGTAGCAAATATACAGTTTTCTTCAGAGACCGTTGAGGCTCTTTCTCAAAATTTAGATACATATGAATCAATTAATGGCTATAACAGTGATATTTTGTTTAATTCAATTGGTGCTGATGGTGAGGGATGGAGAGCAGCAATTGTTACGAATAGAAGGACTTTCGTTGCCAATGTAAAAGTAAAAAGCGAATCAAGCGCTATACAAACCATTTATTCTGATAGAATTATGTATAGTATGCCAAATAAATTTGATACATTTCCATCCCATAATTATATTGATGCTGTTCTTGGCGATGCAGAAGAATATATTCAGCTTTTAGAATATGCGGATAGGTTATTGGCATTCAAAGAGAAGTCAGTTCAGGTTATTAATATATCTGACGATGCTGATACTAATTGGTTTATAGAGGAGAATATAAAACACAATGGTATTAAGTGGCCTACTGGTGCTACTAGGACTGATTATGGGGTTGTATGGGTAAATGATAATGGTTGTTACATTTATAACGGCAATTCGATTGCTAACTTGATAGACAATAAGATAGTTGATACTGGTGGTAGTTTAACACCGCCTTCATGGTCTGATTTTATTCAAGCATATTCTATGGTTGGCTATGAAAAGCAGCGCAAGCAACTTATTATAATGAAGGATTGTACTGGTTCTATTGCTACAAGTGGCGATGCATATATTTATGACTTCAAAACTAAGTCATGGGTATTTGCACCAGATTCATTTACAGACCAAAAGGAATATACAAATTTTATTTATGATTGGGATGGTTACTTAGTGACAGCATATGACAGCTCTGGTACTATGATATTTCAAAAGTGGGATAATGACTCTACTGCCACTACAGGTATGGTTTTAACAACCAAAGATATGGATTTTGGTGACCCAGCAAGGGTAAAGAAAATATATAAAGTATATGCTACTTATAAATCAAGCGCAACACAAGCGAATCCTATGGAGTACTCAGTAGATGGCAAGGCAAGTTGGACAGATATTACAACTGGTGCTGGTACAATTACAACTGGTGCTGGCGCAAGTGATACTCTGCCAATTGCTAGTGCTTGGGATGTTGCTACATTTTCACTTGCGAACCCAATTAGCTGTCAAAGTATTCAGTTTAAATTAAATCCTCCGTCTTCAGGTACCTTTGATATTAATGATATTTCAATTGAATATCGCCCACTAAGGAAAAAGGTAAGTTAATGCCTACTGATAGAGTAGTAAGAAGATTACAAAGCTCCAAGGGAGGTAGGATTGCTAGCGGAGACTCTAAAAGAGTTTCCAGTCATGCTCCAGCGCCAAGCAATATGAGTGAGGGTGAGCAGGTTTTTGCAAGAGAAGGCAATAAGCCGCTGGCACTATATAAAAAACATGCTGGCGAATTGTGGAAAACATATTTTACCAAGGATGGCGATGATATTATAGATAGGGATGCAGATATAAGTAGGAATTTAATTGTTGGTCGTATGTTTACAGCACCAAGACAGCCAGCATTCCTTGCTTACAATAGTGCCATTGATACAAATATTGCTCTTAACTCTTGGGTGGGAATTGATTTTGATACTGAGGCATTTGATAATAATAATAATTTTGCGTCTGATACGTTTACAGCGCCAAAGAGTGGGCTGTATTTACTTTCGACTAATGTTACAATTCAAGAATTAGATGCAGCCGCAACATTATATAGGGCAAGAATTAATACATTAAATAGGATGTATGTGAGTTATATAGACCCAAATTATTCTGCCGATTTGAATTACTATACATTTAGTATAACCGCTGTGGCAGATATGAAGAAGGATGGGACTGCCAGCGTTGAAGTATATCAAACTGGTGGGACGCAACAAACAGATGTGACCGGTGGTGCATGGTTGAATACATATTTTTGTGGATGGTTTTTAGGATAAAGGAGCGATATTATGCCACCTGAATTAATGAGATTTTTAGAGTCAATGAGAACTAGAGGGCGTGCTGGCGAGTCTAGGCAGAGGAGCGGTATGTATAAAGAACTGAAAGCTCTTGAAGAATATGAGGCAGACATAAACAGACAAGCGACTACGAAATCCAAGCAGCAGTCAAGGCGAAAGTCAAAGGGCTCATGGGGAGGGATTCTTGGGGGAATGATTGGGCTGGCAATACTTAGTGCAGCGACTGGTGGATTAGCTACTGCCCCAACACTTGCATTGATGGGCGCAGCAGGAGCAGGAGCAGGAGCAGGTACGGTTATTGGCGGCGCCCGCGGAGGAAAGCTTCGTGGTGGAGTAGGTGATATAAAAGGCACTGCGGTACCACAGGGTGCGTTTAAAAGATTTGAGGGGGCAAGGGTTCGTGGTAAGGAAAAGCTTGATGATATTAATACACAACTTGGAATTGGTAGGGATACGTTTAAGTCATCTATTACCTCTAATGCGCTCAATGCAGCCCTTTCTGCTTATTTAGGTGCAGGCCAAATTAGAGGTGCAGATGCAGGTATTAGAAGTTTTGGTCAGGCAGAGAAGCAACTTGGTTGGGGAGATGCACTGAAGGCTACTTTCAAGTACGGCGGCGAAGATGTTGGACGCTTAACAGACTTAGGGGCAACTACATACGAAGAGATGCCAGACATAATAAAATCACTAGCATATGATGCTGAAACGGCAGGTGGTCCTGGTAACGTCCAAAAAGAACTGGGTAGCTTATACAAGCATTTGCAAACGCCAGAGGCTGGTCGCTTAGCAGAAAAAGGTGTAGCTAGGGCTGCATCGCTTACGCCTGAGCAAATATATGCGCAGTCAATAGAATTAAATAAAATTGCACCATCAGTAATATCAGCTTATGAGCCGCCAACTTTTGGCGAAACTGGTATCGGGCGGGCAGTGACTAGTGGAGGCGACTGGCTAAAGGCGCTACTAACATTTATGCATGGTGAGCAAACAAATCCTTGGCAGAGGCCGAGTTGGACACCATAAATAGAATTAAAGGAATATAAAAATGCATATAAATACTAAAGTAGTTTTTGAGTGGAATCCTGATGCTAATGAGTATGCAGAGGTATACTCAGAGGGCTTTGAATATGAAGGTGATGTTGCACAATGTCAGTATACATCCCCAACTGGTACTACACAAGAACAAATACAGGCAGCATTAGAACAGTATGGGATAGACCCATCAGCGTATGGTCTTACGGATGAACAGATGTATAATTTGTTCAGTCAGGGTGGCGGGGGTGGAATAGCTGATATCTTTGGCGTACAAGGTGGAGAATACTTTACCCCGTTTAATCCGTCTCAATTCGAGTCAGGTTTACAGGGAATAGGGCGAGAACGGCGAGAGAATACACAGCTTGGAACCGGAGGTATTATGTCATCATTACTCCCTGGTCTGTCTCAGGCTAGGCAGCGTACTGGCGGTTTTGCCGGTGGCGGTGCACAGAAAAGTTTCTTAGAAGATATAATGAGCGGCGCTAGGCAAGAATATGGAAAACTACAGTCTCAAGTTGGGAGGAATTATCAGGGGCAGCTTGGTACTCTCTTCGGCGGATTGGAAAGTTGGCTAGGGGAGCAATATGATGTTGCTGCTGACCTTAATCCACAAGGTGGTGATATTGATGATAATAACTACGAACAATTCGGTGGCGGTCCCCCTCCAGCAGGTCAAACTTGCGAAGACTTAGGATTGATTGAATGTGCTAGTGGAAATTGCGTATCTATGGAACATTTGTGTGAAGGATAAGGGTTTAGGGGATACAATTTCATCGATTATACACAGTGTTTCTCGCGGTAAGATAAAGGAATGTGGTGGTTGCAAGAAGAGAAAAGAATGGCTTAATAGGAACGTTCCATATGGTAACGACTTTTATAGTTCAATGAATGTGCTTTGGAAGAAAAGGAAAATTTAATGGCGGTAAACATACAATACGAAGACCCTATTGGCAAATTAATTGAGAGTTTGCCTGGGATTCTTCTTGAGAAAAAAAGGATAGACATTGCTGCTCAAGAGGCAGAAGACTTAAGGGATTATCGAGGAGCCGAACAAGAGCGTCTAAGGAAAGAAGCATCTGATTTGGCTGCCTATCGCGAAGATAGCATAGAGCTTGAAGAGCATAAAGAAATGATGGACATGGTAGAAGGGCTAGTTCCAGCACAACGGCTCCAAGTACTACAACATATGTTTGCTCAAAACCCGGATTATATGCCCAACGGACAGGCTCTTATTGCTGGATTAAGAATACAGGTAAAGAACGAAGCATTGGATAAGACAAACTTTGCAAAAGCAAATAGCCAACTTCAAAATAAAAACATCTCTGGAGCCGCCACAACGCTTGAAGATATAAAAGACCCAAACCTTGCATCAAATCTCAGCACTGCTATAAATACTGCCAGAAAAATACAATGGGAGGTGAGTAGGCCAGAACTGAGTAGAGAGCAGCAAGTGTTGAAATTGGAATTGGAATTAATCAATGAAAGGTTAAAGCTCGAATTAGATGCTAGGGAATATAATGTTTCTGGATTATTGATAGACCCTTATAGCGAGGTTGCTCAGACCATAGCAGAGCTACGGGCAAAATCTAAGGCTGCTTTCGACAAGTTTGAAGCATCATTAGCCGGAACCCCTGTTACACCTCCTGCTGGCGGAGTTACACCTCCTGCTGGCGGAGTTACACCTTCTGCTGGGGTAGTAACTCCTCCTGTGATTACACCAACAAGGCAATATTCATTTAGAGTTACGTCAAGTAAGCTTTTAGGTGTTGGAGGCGACTATGGTATTGAAATTATAGACCCTGCAGGCAATTCAATGGAAGTTAAAGCGCGCTTTGTTGACCGCATACTTGAGGGCAAAAAAGATGTGAAAAATTATATAGGTAGAATGAAAAATTTATTTGGCGTAGATAAGGCAGAGGCAACGAAACTACTATCTAAGGCTTACGCATCCAGATTGGGAGAAGTAGGCGAACTTCAGGGCGGTACTATTTCAGTTAGAACGGTAGGGGCAGTCGACTCTGGTCTTTCGTTAGAGGACAAAGAAGCCTTGGATGCCGTCTTGCAGGAATATTCAGAAGAATAATATGCCTAGTGACGATGATACCAGGGCATTTGTACGTGAGGCATTTAATCGGGGACTCACTGAAGACCAAGTAAAGCAAGCTTTAATCCTTCGCAGACAAAAGCTTACAGCCAAGCTAGTTATCAATGCAGAAGAAGATGATAGTTGGTGGGATTCTATGCCTACATGGTGGAAGAAAGGTTATAATGAATCCATCGAAGGCTTGTCACGTCAAATAGCTACTGGCAAACCTGTATTTCAAATTCCCGAAGACTACGACCCAGGCATCTTAGAAGATATTGGTGCTACAGTTGCATCATTTTTTACCCCCACTGACATAGGAATTTTTGCGGGTGGTACGCTTGCCGGCGGTTTTGGTGGCCCGGTAGCTACTACAGCTGCAAAGGCAAGCGCACGTGCAACACTTAACTTGCTGGTTAAGGCTGGCGTTAAAAGCTCGGTTGCTAAGAAGGTGGCTACATCAGGTGCACTTAAGGCTGTAGAGCGTAATATAGCTCGTGCAGTTGGACAGGGTACTGCATTAGGTTTTTATTCTGGTATAGGCGGGACACTACAGAATAAGATTGTAACTGGAGAATGGGACCCCATAGTTGGCTTAGAGGCTGCTGCTGGTGGTTTCTTTCTTGGCTCAACTGCAGGGTTTGCAGGCGGCATAGCAGGTGGTGCTACAACCAAGTTTGGTAAGCTTGTACGGGTTCCTTCTGAGATTACAGCAGAGGCTAGTGCTTTTGCTGTTGCAGGTGCGGCAACTGAGGGAAGGCTTCCAGAACTAAATGATTTTGTTCATTCTGCTGGTGTCATCCTTGGGATGCGTAGTGCAAAGGTACCATTTCTTCCGTTTAAGGGCGTTAAGGGGCTTGTTGAGCTTAAAACTAAGCCTAAATATATAAAGAAAGACGGTACTACTACATATAGAATAGCGCAGGTCAAGACAAAGCCCGACGGAACAAAGATACTCTTGAGAGAAAACCTTAAAACTGGTAAACAAAGTTGGATTGAAAAGGAAAAATTTGAGGTATTACATACTAAACTAAGAGCCCGAGATATTCCAGCTATCATTAAAAAGACAATTAAAGTCCCTGACTTTGAAAAGACAAAGCATTCCGCACCTCCTAAACCGCCACAAAGAAGGTCTCTTCTTGCAAAGGCGCATCAATTACAAAAGCTAAATCTGGACATTGTTAAAAGGCGTAAGGGGAAAACCGATAAAGAAAAGTGGGCAAAATTTAAAAAAGATAAATTTGGTAAAGAATCCATGAAGGATTTCAGCAATGAAGAAATAGTACAGTTTATGCAGGTTGTTGAGAGTCAGGCAGGTGATATGTTTAAACCAATTCCCAAGCCAATAAAGCAAAAGATTGAAGAGGCACACTGGAATGAAACTAGGGCAGATGTATTCATAGACATTAAAACAGAATCTACATTTGAACGGAATTTGCTTAGTCGCCTTCACATGAAGATGAATAAAATGAAGGAAGGCAAGGCGAAAGATGTTCTGAAAACGTGGCTACCATCTGAAGAGTCTGCATCGTCTTTGAACGACCCGCTTTCTTGGAGGCTTTTACGGGATACCAGCTTGATAGCCAAGAATGTGAGAAGAGTGGCTGATGAACGCATCTTGAAGAATTTACTTCTCCCAATAAAAGAAGCAACTGAAGGGCGCATCTCAAAAATGACAGACTTTGAGACAAAAAATTATGAGCTATTGAAGCGTGTTGCAGAAGTTTATGATGGTAAGGAAGCCAAGGGAGCTGCAGATGGCAGGTTTACAGCAGGTGATGTTATAAAGGTGGCTGCTCAGATAGGAAAATTTGATAAAGCTAACCATCATTATGTAAGGGCGGCAAGGCTCTTTTCTTCGTTTAAAAGCGGTAAGAAGGAGACACGACCAAAAGGCATTCCTGATGCTGATTTAAAAAGGGCAGGTGTTAAGTTTAATCCAAAGCATAAGGCCGGGAAAAAAGAGATTGAAAGGCGTGATAACGAATTTTACACAAAGATGGAAGGAAAATTTAGCAAGCTTTTAGATATGTACGGTCTTGATAAGGCCATAAGAATGTTTTCACAAGATATGAAGGACTTTAAATTTGGCGTCAAGAAAAAGTATACACCACAAGATTGGCAGACAAATGTTGCTCACTTGACAGAATTGGTTCTTCGTGGAAAGTCTACAAGGCTTCCTACTGGGCGTTATCACGTAAGAAAAGCTGAAGGAATAAGAAGCCCAGAACGCATGTTGTCTTGGATAAAGAATGGTTACTATCGAGACATGGCTATGCTTCACTTAGACCATCGTGTTGGGGATTTAGGCAGACGACTTAAAAAGATTAATCCAGATAATATACGACATATAACACCTTACATACAGAGCCTTTATGGTCTGCCACAAGGGAGAATAAAAATTGTTAGTACCACCGCTGGATTAAGCTATACATCATGGCTTATGTCAGCTTGGCCTACAGTTCGTAACCTTACGCAGAACTTTGCACGTATGATGTGGTTTCCTAAGGTTGCTGTACTGCGTAACATTAAATGGGCGATGAAGAATATTGAAAATAAAAAATATTTCTCTGAGGCAGATAAGAAGTTCTTTATACAGCAGATAAGTGAAATGACAGGTGTTGCAGATTCTCATCTACTTTCATATACTTATTGGAGGAACGCACCTAAGGCAATCAGAAAATATGAAGATACATTTAAGTTTATTTCTAGGCATTATCCTTGGAGTGACACCATTAACCGTAAAATGTTATTTGCGTGGCTTAAGCCATTGCACGGAGAGGTAAATAAGTATCTGAACCATGAGGGTGTATATGCAGATAGAACCAAGGCATATGAAACGCTCTCTCGCAGGCTTCGAGTAGGTCAAATGCAGGACGTGGTTCAAGTTCATTTGCGTGGTACATTAGAGAGAAAGGCTGGCGAGAAGAAGGGTAATGATGTATTAGCGAGAGATTTTATGCAAGAGTATATTAGGCAGATGGAAACCGATGTGCATCATCAGTATTTGCGGCATGAGCGTCCTATCTGGATGCAGAAGAAGACGATGAAACCGTTTGCAGGTCTTTTAACATATTCTAATTCTACGTGGGCTAAGGTATGGAGAGAATCAAAGATTATGACTGAGAAGGGCCGTACACCAATGGAGAGAGTACAGGCTGGAGAGATTCTTCTCAATCAATTTGCAGATGTATTTGCTAGGATGGCTTTGCGTGTTGCCAGATACGGCACATCTATATGGGCATTGAAATCCCTTACAAGCGAAGAAGATAAGAACGCATATAAAAATATAAAGGCTGAAGATGCATATGATACTATGTCTTGGCTCATCCCATCGTTGGCAGCCAACAATTTGGTAGAATTGATTACCGACAGGCCTGCAACATATGGTGCTGGCGAATTGTTTGTTAGGCTTCCACTTGAGATTTCTACCGTATCTCAATTTGCCAAGTCTTTCCTAAACCCCCTTTACGAGGTTATTAAAGATATTGATGATGAAGACTCATGGACAACACTTTTAAATAGCACAGAAAAACTTGGCGTAAATACGCTACCCCTTTTAGATACTATGATTACATTCTTATCTATTAATTCAGATATGTTTCATGGTAGCTTGTTTGAAGACTTTATACCTGCAGCAATACAGGGTGATATGACACCTGAAAAGATGCGTAGGCTTAAGCTTGAATTTAGAGGAAGAACCCGTGATAGGTTTAATTACATATCATCCAAGGAATTTGATGATATGGAGAAGCTTGTATACGGCGCACGTCGCATGCTTGTACATGGTGAAAGGCGCTTAGGAGAATTACGTGAGCGTGCATCAGAGCCATTTATTCATGGTATAGTACTTGAAGACATGGCAAGTAGGTTATACAGAGACGACCCAGAAACCGCTGAAAAGCTTCGCTTAATGGCTGACGAATACTTTGAAAAACATGAAGAAGCTCAGAAATTTGTTCCACAGCGTGCAGCCAGGATAGAAGGTGGTGCCCCATACGTGCCTGGGAAGCAAAAGATTGTTAGAGAAATGCGTGAATTACAAGGACTACCTAGGATGCAATAATGTCAAACGGTTCCCCTCATAGTAATATAGA
>Ga0080013_1005342_pt1 | contig 12055 bp, 10 predicted proteins | sample ETNvirenome_6_85_FD_69236 | JGI IMG/M metagenome (GOLD analysis project Ga0080013, IMG submission 69236) | Marine viral communities from the Pacific Ocean - ETNP_6_85 (SPADES assembly) (version 2) | ecosystem: Environmental > Aquatic > Marine > Oceanic | place: Pacific Ocean | collected 2013-06-19 | reverse complement strand
CATGCTACGGCGTGATGAATGGTTCCATGCGACAAAGGGTGGCATGGGCAGTGATGCCAAAATTGGACACGCCGCAAAGAAGTTTTTGGAAGATAAGACCAACATTATGCGTAATCGTATGTACGAACGTCAAGCTGGTTTTACTAAAGCTACTAAGGAGGCCGATGGGGATTTTACGCTGGTAGGTCAGGCGATAATGACTATTGAGATGCATCGGGATCGCTCAGGGTTGTTGTATAGAACTTGGCACCCAAGGGATGTTGCATGGACGGAAGGTGAAGATGGGCAGGCGGCTAATCCTACCCGTGTCTGGCAACCGTATGCATGTGATTTGTGCAAGATTTTTCCTGATACTGTGTCTGAAAAGACAAAAGAAATCGCTAATAAAGACCCGTTTACCCGGATAGACTGCTACCACATGATCCGTCCTGTGGATTACCACAACGAATCCAAACTATACGATGGCACGGCTGTTGGGGATCGTCCGTATATTTCCACTTATATCGAGGTCGGTAAGGATGGCAAAGAGGGCGGTATTCTGGAGCAAACGGCCTTGTATAACAAGATGTATGTTATCCCTCGTTTCCAGACGGTTAGTGGCTCCCCGTACGCCTATTCGCCAGCGACTATAGCGGCTCTGCCAGACGCGCGGTTGCTTCAGGCCATGACTAACACACTGTTAGAAGCAAGTGAGATGGCGGTGCAGCCCCCTATACTCATGGCGGATGGTGCTATCCGTGGCGATATTCAGTTGTTTGCCGGTGGGCGCACAGTGTATGAGAGAAATTACGATGAACGAACAGGCGAGGCGATACGACCACTGCCCCTGAATATGAGCGGTATTCCACTGGGTATGGATCAGGCCGAGGCAATCCAACAGAGTATAAGCGATGCTTTCTATCTGAATAAAGTGACGCTCCCTAGTATTCATACTGGTGATATGACGGCCTATGAATTTTCAGAGCGCATACAGGAATGGGTGCGAAATACACTACCTTTGTTTGAGCCAATGCAGCCAGAATACAACGGACAGACCTGTGATATAAGTTTTGATTTATTAATGCGTAACGGTGACTTCGGTAGCCCGATGGACATACCAAGAGAACTACAGGGTGAGCAGGTTGAGTTTACCTTTGAGTCGCCTATTAGTGAAGCGGTAGAACGCAAGAAGGGCGCTACTTACTCTCAGATGTCTGAAATGTTAGCCCTTGCTTCCCAGAACCGGGAATTGGGTATCCATGAGGTTGATGGTTCCAAGGCGTTGCGTGATGCGCTATCTGGCATTGGTGTACCGCAAGATTGGCAGCGCGACGAAGATAAGGCCCAAGAAATGAATCAAGCTCAACAGGCTATGCAGTTGGCGGCTATGGCTGAGGCTAGTTAGTTATGAAGCCTTGGGTCAGTCCTATAGATGATGGTCGGCTGACTGTATATGCCGCCGCATCAATCCAGGCCGTGGCAAGAGGTGAGGCCGATGATAGACAGCAGCAGGAAGCCCTAAAATTTATTGTTGAGGTGCTATGCGGTAACTATCATAGCACCTTCCAGCCTGATCTGCCCGGCGTTAGTGGTGATCGAAACTCCGCCTTTGCTGATGGCAAGCGTGACGTAGGGCTTAATATTGTTGATATAGTCGAAAGTGTCGATATATCAAAACTTGAAAAACAACATAAGGAGGTCAGTGATGGCAGACCCAGCAGTAGCAACCAGCGTAGTAGATGAAGGCGGGAATCCCAATCCTGAATTATCTGTTGTGGGTAATCCAGATACAGGCAATCCTGCCCCTAGTGATGCACCTAAAGAGGGTGATGCCCCACCTTTTGGTGACAACTGGCGGCAGGCTCTAGCGGGTGAGGATGAGAAAGCGTTATCCCAATTGGAGCGTTTTTCCACACCGAACGACCTATACGACTCCTATCGACAGGCTCAGGACAAAATTTCCAAGGGCCAGGCCAAGACGCTACCAGAAGAACCAACGGACGAAGAGCTATCAGCATGGCGCGAGGCTAACGGTATTCCTGCCAAATCTGATGCCTATGACCTGACGCTTGATGATGGTCTGGTGATTGGTGAGGATGATAAGCCCATTGTTAACAATATGTTGACAGCCATGCACGGTGCCAATATCAATCAGGATCAGGCTAAGGCGGTAATGAATGCCTACTACACAATGGAGCGAGACCAGATAGCGGCTGTGGCTGACAAGGACGAGACTGACAAGACCGAAGCTGTGCAGCGCCTGCGTGACGAATGGGGGCCAGACTTCGCAGGTAACAAGAATGCGCTCACGTCCATTCTGAACATGGTGCCCGAAGCCGTTAGGGATAGCTTTAAGGGAGGGCGGATGGCAGATGGTACAGCCATGATGAACAGCCCTGAAATGTTAATGTTTCTAGCCGATATGTCGAGGAAGACGAATCCGGCAGCGACAGTGGTGCCCAATGCGGATAACCCAGGCCAGGCCATTGCTGATGAAATTAAGGACATTGAAGCGAAGATGGGAACGAAAGACTACGACGATGCCATGCAAGCACGGTACAGGAAGTTACAGATGGCCCAGAATCCAGGCATGAAAGAATTTTAATAACAGGTTATAAACAGGTTATTAACAGAAAGTTGACAGTTATGCACAGGCCGTGGTATAACTGTCAACGTCTTTGCTAAAGACCCCGAAGCTGACAGGCTTAGACCCCTGTAAAGGATAACTCTAGCCCTAAGCAACTCGGTCAACTCTTGAGCGAAATAGTTGATATTTAACTTTTCATTTAAGGGGGTTCCTCATGGGGGCTACAGCCTATCAAACGCAATATCGTCAAGAAACCATTAAGGGTTACGAGAACGATAATGCACTACTTCGTAACACTGTCACTACCGAGTGGGCTAGACAAGCCAACAAAGCGGTCTTTATGGTGTCCGATTCTAATGGTCGAACAGCCACTACGCGTGGTTCTAACGGCTTAATTCCATCCGGTTCCAATAACTACGATCAGCCTGAAGTCACATTGGTCGAAAAGAACGATCTGGTAAAACAGATTGACTTTGACATCCGAACAGGCCAAGGCAATCAATCCGCGATTATGCAGCAAACATCGCGCGGGGTCATAAACCGGGATATTGATCAAAGCATTATCACTCAGTTGAATACTGGTACGATAGATACCAATGCCGGCACAACGTTGAAACTGCTGGACGGTGCTACTGATAACAGTGACAAGCTGATTACAGCACCACTAGCCACACTGGGCATAAATAAGGTTCCGTATGATGGCAACATCTTCGCGGCCATTACGCCTGCCTTCTTGGGTTATTTGACCAAGCTGGATCAGTGGTCTAGTGCTGACTTTGTTGAAGTGAAGCCTTTGTCTGGCAGTAACATGGCTGGCAGTGGTGAATTTGGATGGGGTTACTACAATTGGCAGAACATTAAGTGGATTGTCCACCCTGAACTGCCTGGTAACGGTACTAACGCTGAAAAATGCTTTATGTATCATCGTAACGCTGTAGGTCATGCGGCTGATATTCAGAATATCCAAGCGGTTGCTGGTTATGATCAAGAGCAGAACTACAGTTATGCGCGTACCACCATTTATCACGGTGCATTGAAGCTACAAAACAATGGCATTGTTGTTATTAACCACGATGGCTCCGGCCTGAAATTAAGCTAAGGGGGCAATCATGGCTTATGCAACTACTAATCCACCAGCACTACACTCTCAGGCAATGGCCGGTGCGCGTGAATGGGTTTACTCGTCTGCTGATGCTTCAACCGTAGTTGATGGCAACGGCTATTTCAGCAATGGTTGGGATTTGGGTATGCGCGAAGGTGATACTGTGATGGTTACACAGACTGGCGTAACGCCAGTAGTGAACACAATTCATCTGGTTAGCGCAGCATCATCTGCTAGCGGTGTTGATGTATCCAATGCCCTGACAGTAACGGCAACAGACTCCGATTAAGGGCTGCGGCTCATTTATAAGGGGCTTCGGCCCCTGCTATTTCTCTCAGGAGGTTTTATGCACATTAATACGTCCCAGTTAGACCTTGCTGAATTTGCACGTAATCAGCATACTTTGATTGCCACAACAGATCAGTCTCTTGAAGATATTATGGAGCCGGCTGCTTGGGCGCACAGCGCTAGGACTATTCGCCCTAGGGATAGGATAGAGGTTATTGCAGAGGATCACTCATGGATGGCTGAACTGTTTGTTGTGTCTACATCAAAGCAATGGGTAAAAACCCAATTGCTAAAAAAATGGGAATTTAAGTCCAGTGCCAAGTCTAAAGGCAAGTCTAAAGGCAAGTCTAAATATGAGGTACAATGGCGCGGCCCTAGTGACAAGTATTCCGTTTTGCGTATTTCTGATAAGTTAATAATGCAGACTGGCTTTGACGATAAGGACGCGGCAGAAAAACACTGTATATCCTTAGCGGCATGATATGGCTACCAAACTGGGCGTTTACAATGCGGCACTGCGTCTGTGTGGCCAGAGACCTCTACACTCCAGTAGTGGGTTAACTGAGGCTACTCCGGCCCGTTATGCACTGGATAGCGTGTGGTCTGAAGACTATGCTGACGCATGGCTTGAAGAGGCTGATTGGACGTTTGCCCTTGACGGTGCCTCTTTAGGCAAAGATGATGCTATAGAGCCAGATTTTGGCTACAGCAACACATTTGAATTGCCTTCTGAAATGGTCAGACTATCGGGCGTTTACGAAGACTCCCTTATGACCATCCCCCATAGGCAATACCGCCATGAGGGGAATTGGATTGACTCCAACCTTCCCTATATCTATATTCAGTATGTTGATCGAACAAAGGGCGAAGTTATTGCAGATTGGTCGCCCAAGTTCGTTGATTTTGTTGCGGCTGGTCTAGCCCTAAAGATTGCGCCTGTTTTGCATGGAAAGGTAGACACAGATAGGCTTTTTGCCACGTTTGAAAGGATTAAACATGAAGCTGTTTCTGCTAATGGATTAAGCCAACCATCCCGCTCATTACCAAGAGGTTCTTGGGCAAGTGCGCGTATTGGTGCCAGCAATGGGATCGGTTAATACGCCACTTCTGGCCTTTAATCGGGGCGTGATTGCGCCTCAAGCATTGGCACGCGTTGATCTGGATAGAATGCCATTCTCTGCGGAGACGCAAAGAAACTGGTTGCCGTCCCGTTTGGGTTCCATGTCGTTGCGTCCCGGCTGGCAGTATTTGGGTGGTACCGAGAACAATGAGACCACTTATAATATCGACTTTATCTTCTCTAGGACGGATGCGGTCATTATTCAGTTTACATCTACCAAGATACGCTTTTGGGTTAATGATGCACTAGTGACCAACACAGACGGCTCTATCAAAGAGCTAACGCACACCTATGGTAGCCATATTCACGGTTTAAGTTATGTGCAGTCTGCTAATGTGATCTATCTGGCCTGCCCCCACCATAAACCCAAACAGTTAAATCGCTGGCTGAGTGACAACAAACTATGGGCGCTTGAAGACTATGATAACCAAGATGGGCCTTTTGGCTTAATCAATACCACTGCCACAACGATTACACCGAGCGGTTTGACGGGCAATGTTACTCTAACCGCTTCATCCAGCTTGTTTTCACAGGAACAGGTGGGGGCGCTGTTTCGCCTTGAATCTTCCGGCCAAACTGTGAGCGATTCCGTTGCGGCTGAAAACACCTTTACAGATGATATTCGTATCACGGGTGTTGGTTCGTCAAGGGGGTTTGCTGTCACGGTGTCCGGCTCATTTTCCGGCACGGTGACACTACAACGATCCATTACGGCTCCGGGTGATTGGACGGATGTAGAGACCTATACAGGTGGTATTTCCAAGACGTTCAATGATGGTTTGGACAACCAGATAGTCCATTACCGGATAGGAATTAAATCCGGGCAATACACGTCTGGTACGGCCAGCTTACAGCTCACATTTGGTGGCGGCTCTGCCGTGGGTGTGGCCCGGATTACTGCCTATACCAGTGCGACTTCGGTCAGTGCAGAAGTATTGGACAGCTTAGGTAGTACGGGTGCCACTGACCTTTGGTATGAGGGTATGTGGTCAGATAAAAAAGGCTACCCCAGCGCGGTTGCTTTGTATGGTGGGCGCTTGTGGTGGGCGGGTAAACAGTACTGGTATGGCTCAGTCTCGGATGATTACACGTCATTTAATCCTGATACGGAAGGCGCTAGCGGCCCGATTATCCGTCAGATAGGTTATGGCCCGGTTGATTCTATTGAATGGTTAATCCCACTTGAAAGACTGTTAGCGGGAACGGCTGGCGGTGTGGTATCGGCGCGTTCCACCAGCTTTGATGAACCATTAACCCCAACTAACTTTCAGATGAAAACACCAGATAGTCAGGGTTGTGATGCTTCTGATGCCGTGGTGATTGATGATCGAGGCGTTTACATACATGGCTCCCAACAACGGGTTATGGAATTAAGTTTTGACTACACCAAGATGGCCTATACCTCAGCTGATTTAACGGCGCTTATACCTGGAGTCCTATCGGCTGGAGTCAAGCGCCTATTGGTACAACGTCAACCAGACACACGGGTTCATGCCATTATGAATGATGGCAAAGTTTGGGTCTTGGTGACTGATCCTATTGAAGAGGTCTTGGCTTGGATAGAAGCAGATACAGATGGCGAAGTGGAAGACGGTTTGGTTTTACCGGGGACGGGTGAAGATAGCGTCTATTACACGGTTAAACGCGGTACGAATCGGTGTTTTGAGAAGTGGGCACTGGAGACCGAATGCGAAAATGGGACGGTCAATAAGTCACAGGACAGCTTTGTGACCTTTGCCAACACTCAGACGGTATCTACCCCCCATATCCCCAATGGCACTGAGGTTGTGGCCTGGGCAGATGGTAAGGACATAGGAAAGTTTACGGTTGCGTCAGCTCAGGTCGATCTTGGGAAGACCTATACCACAGGTTCTTTGGGTTTGCCGTATGACAGTTGGTATAAAAGCAGTAAGTTAGCCTATGCCGCGCAACAGGGTACGGCTCTTACACAATCAAAGCGCGTCTCAAGTTTAGGGCTGATTCTACATAAAACCCATGCCCAAGGTATTCAATATGGGACTGACCCCGATTACCTGTATAGCCTACCATTAACCGAAGACGGGCAGGACGTAGACCCTGACAAGATTTGGGATCACTACGATGCGGAAGCGTTTCCGGTGGGTAGCCAGTGGGATTCTGACACGCGTTTATATTTAAAAGCGGCAGCGCCAAGGTCAGCAACGGTACTGGCGGCGATGTTGAGGGTAGAAACCAATGGTTAAGGTACGGTACGCCACGGCAGACGACCTAGATCAATTCTATGGTCAGGAACGCCCCACATTAAGTGTGCGCGGCGTGGTGGCTGACAGGGATGGTGAGATATTGGGTGTTATTGGTTTGGCTTATCAGGATAACGAAATGCAAGCGTTTTCCAGTATGAAAGAGGATATGCGGCAATACCCTATGACGATAATGAGGGCGGTTAGCAAGTTTAAAACGATACTGAAGAGATATGGCTCCAATGTATTAGCGATTGCCAACCCAGATGAAAAACACTCGGATAAGTTGCTGGAAAGTGTGGGTTTTCAGTTTGTAGAAGATATTGCCGAAGGGAGGCTGTATCAATGGCAGACCCAATAACACTATTGGTTGCTTCCACGGCAATAACCGCAGGCAGTCAGATCATGGCTGGCAATGCGGCCAAACGTCAGGGAGTAGCGGCACAGAAGTCTGCGAACACCACGGCCAAGCAGATTGACGAGAACGCGGCCAATGAAGCGGCCTACAGTCAACGTGTGGCACTGGAGGAACTACGCCAGTCTGAGTTGATGTCCTCAAGAGCAAGGGCATTGGTGGCGCATGGTGGCGGTTCTACAACGGATGTAGGCATAACAAATTTACTATCTCGGATAGATAACGAGGGTAAGTTCAATGCGGCAATGGCGTTATTTGACGGTCGACAAAGGGCCAAGGGTTTAAAAGTGCAAGCTGATGTGACCCGTCAAGAAGGGCAGATGGCGTATGAAGAAGGGAAGGCAAAACGCAGGGCTTCACGATTTGGGGCGTTTAATACGGTTTTAAGCGGCGGATTAAAAGGCAATGAAAGAGGTTATTGGTAATGCCCACGTTACCTGATCCAAGTGGAATTAAACGGCGGTTGGCTACAGGCCAGCAGGCTGTGAGTCGTCTGGACACTTCGTCTATAGGTCGAGGTGGGCAGGCTATGGCTCAGGCTGTCGGTGGCCTTGGTCAGAGTTTGGCACAGGTGGGTGATTTTCAATATGCCAAGAGTGAGAAAGAGCGCGAGGAACAAGAGGCCAAAACCAATCAATTAGAGCTGGTAATGGCTCAAACCAAGAGTACCCGGCACAGGCAGGAAGCCGTATCGTCCATGCAGGGCCATACGGATCACAAGACGTATGTCGATACCTATCTTGGCAAGCTGTCTGATAACACGATAGCTGATGATATTAGTGATCCCCACACCAGGGCTTTGTTTGAGGCCAGTGATGCAGAGAATACCGCCATCGAAGAAGCCAAGGCGCGTGAATATGCCTTTAAAATGGAATCGAATCATTTTAGGGCAGAGCTGGACGATCAGCTAACTGCGCTTTTGAATATTGGCACAACGGAAGCACTGGAAAATGCCCATGATCTTATTGATGCAATGCAAGACAAGGGCTATATTTCTGCTCCTGAGGCAACGGACTTTAGACAGGCACAAAGTAATGCCTTTGTCGTGAACGATATTAAGGGATCGCCAGCCAGTGAGCGCCCCGCGCTGGTGAAACAATACAAGCAGATTTTATCGCCTGAGCAGCAAGAGGCCATTTTAGAACAGGCCAAGGCTGATGAAATTGAAAACGCGTCTATCTTAACGGCTGATGTCTGGATGGCCGAGGACTTGACACTGGAAGAGGCCAGTATCAGGGCCAAGAATATCCGTGATCCTGAAGAACGCAAGGCCACGGAAGCGCGGTTTAAGTTGCAGTATGCAACAGCAGAAGCGGCCAAGCAGGATGAACAAAACGCTCTGTATGAAGATTACACGTCCCAAGTAGAAAATGGCGAGATTAGCTATGACGATATTCCCCGCTCGGACAGGGATATTATGTCACCAGCGCACCGGGCGAATTTACGTGCGCTACATGCGGAACGCGTGGCCCCTTCAAAAGAAACCAAAGTCGAGACGGATATAGGTGTTTACGATCATCTGAACGTGCTGGTAAACCGTGGGGAATGGCGCGAGGCTCGTCAGTATTTTCTTGATAACTATATGAAGTTGAGTATCACAGACAGAAAGCACTGGTCAGACATGACATCCAAACCCTACGATGTGACGGTCGAATCCTTTATTAAAAGCAAGGAGTACCTCAAGAACGCTGCTAGTCAGAGTGGTGTAGGTAAAGCTGATCGGCTTGTATTACAGCAGCGTCTTGATGCTTGGTACAGAGGCTATCAAGAATTAAACGAAAAGAAGCCTAGCGATACAGAAATTCAAAAAGCGGTAGACGGGCTGTTATTGGAGCGTCCAGATACAGGCTTTATCAGTGATGATTATATGTTTGAGCGCGAAGGCGCGGGTATTGAACTCTTGTTGAAGGATGTGCCTGAAACCCAGCTTAACGAACTCACACAAGCCTTTGAGTCGCGCTATGGCCGTGTACCCAATACTCAGGAATTGTACGACCTTTATCTGCACAACAAGCAACGGGGGAACTTCTGATGAAAATTTTATTCCCAGAAGACCAAACCCCGAATTTGCTGTACGGCCAAAGCAAAGACCCTGACCGCCATGCCAAGGTGGTAAGCCTTGCTGAACAACGTCAATTGCCGGTTGATGTGGTAGACCGTAACTTGGCTGACATTAAGCCCGAACGTCCGCGTATTGAGTTTCCAGCCATGACCCGAAAGGCGTTACAAGACCCTGATACGGCGGCAATGGCCCATGATGATCTGGATAACCTGAGCACACTGGAACGCATCTACCAGAGACAGAAACAGGCCGAGTATCAACAATCGCTTATTGGTCGTCACGCTACGGCTGTCAAGCGTGGCGCACAGAGTTTAAATGTGGGCTTGTTAGGCGCTATCCAGAGCATGATGGATTCTAACGACGAATGGCTAGATCAAGCCCAACTAGACTTAGCAATGGGCGTGGACAATAGAGGCTGGTTAGCCAAGTTCACTGATCCAGAAGGCATTGAATACCAGAAGTTTGTTGCCAAGCAGGTCAGGGAACGGGATAGGGATTTTGCGGGTAAGGTCAAACCAGAGGATATTGAAGCTGGATTAGAGCGGGAAGTCATTGATTACTTGCAAATTCCACCAGACTACAAACGCGCTGAGTATGCCGATTTAGTCGATAACGCACCGACCAAAGCGAAAGGTATTCAAGCGGCTGTGGGCTACGTTATGCGCAACCCAAGCATGCTAACCGCACTACTTGCTGAGCAGATTCCGGGACTGGCGCTAACGGCCCCAACTGGTGGGGTGGCCTCCATAGCGGCCAAGCCTCTTACTAATCGGATTGTCAATGAAGTGATCCGGCGCTATGCACAAAAGGCGCTTGTTGGAGCCGGTGTTAATGCCACTTCCAACATGGTCAATATGTACGGTGCAGAGATTGCCGAAGGTTTACATAAGGGCTTAACGGTAGAGCAGGCTTTAGAAAGGGCCAAGACCAAAACCTTGACGGAGGCTGGTGTAAACGCGGCCTTTGCCTTTATTCCTATTCCGGGTAAGGGGATTACCCAAGTCTTAGGGGAAACCACCAAGCAGGGTGTAGCAGGCTCCACAGGCGCTTATTACGGCGCTCAGTCGGTAGGTGAACGAGCCAGCTTGTCTGAATTGACGCTTGAGGGGTTGGGCGAATTGACCACAGCCCCGATTGATTTAGCCAATGTAGCTTATGCGACCCGTCAGGATCGGCTTAACCAAGTCGCGCAAAACGAACAATTAAACCTGATGCGCTCCAATGTGGATCAGATGCAACTTGATGAAATTGTCGAAGTTGCCAAGGTTAACAAACTGGGTGAACGCCATTCCGAAAGGTTCAACACCTTTATGCAATCGGTCATTGACCACTATGGCGAAGGGGCGGCGGTTTATATCGAGCCTGAAGCATTGGTTGATGTTGACCTTACCCCTGATATGCAGCGTCAGGTTGATCAAGGTGCCACAGTATCTATTCCTTTAGCTGAATATATCGACATGGCGCGTCAATCAGATGCGTTACGTCCCCATGTGCGCTTACGCGAAGAAGGTTTATCTTTAAGCGAGATGGAACAAGCGGCACCCAATATGGAAGCCCGTGTTCAGGAGTTAATGGACAAGGCCCAGTTAAACGCTGAGGACGTGTTAAAGGCTGATGCTATCGGTGAGGATATTTACAACCAACTGATTGCCACAGGGCGTTATTCTGACCAAGTGGCTCGGACTTCAGCGCAGATCATCCCGGCTTATGTTGTGACCAAGGCCAATGAGTACGGTTTAACGGTTGATGAAATGTTTGACCGTTTGGGCTTTGGTGGTGTGCGTGGTGCGGAAGTGCCTGTTGGTGATGATGTGCTGACTCAGGAAACCCCCGGTACCACGGCATGGGAAGCGGCAGAGGCAAAAGGCTTGGATATGTCCGAGGAAGCGCGAATGCAACGGGCGCGGGATATGGGCTTTGATACGGAGACTGTTTATTATCATGGGACTAATCAGGATATTTCCGAGTTTTTAACTGGTCTTAGAGGTAGTGCAACGGAATCCAATTCGGCTGAGAAAGCGTTCTGGTTCACTAATGATGCCCTCACAGCCAGAAGTTATGCAGAATATTCTGCCAAATCGGTTCCGGTCAGAAAGTTAGTAGATGAAGCGGAAAAAGCAGAAAAAAGTGGTGATTGGGATTCCTATGATAATAAGCTAAACGAAGCAGAGTCTTTGGAATCCGATATTTATAACCAACCAAATCGTGGACAGAACATCGTCCCTGTTTTCTTGCCTAACAAAGATGAATTAAGTGTTGTTGATATGAAAGGCCAGTCGTTTC
>Ga0080013_1005341_pt1 | contig 12055 bp, 33 predicted proteins | sample ETNvirenome_6_85_FD_69236 | JGI IMG/M metagenome (GOLD analysis project Ga0080013, IMG submission 69236) | Marine viral communities from the Pacific Ocean - ETNP_6_85 (SPADES assembly) (version 2) | ecosystem: Environmental > Aquatic > Marine > Oceanic | place: Pacific Ocean | collected 2013-06-19 | reverse complement strand
TCAATCTGTATTAGAACCCACTCGTTTTTTGTTCGTACTATGTCTCGTAGCATAATTTACAATATTTAAAGTAATCGGAGTGTCCTGATCGCCACTATGGGTAATCTTATCACCATATTGTTGGGGTTTCAATTTAGATGCAGTCCATTTCAGAGTATCTATTTTTAATCTTCTAGCTTGGACAAGATTAGAAATAGCCCTCTTATCTATATCGGGATTATTTGATGCTTCTATTACGGCATTTTCAGCGTTCAGGGCTTCATCGTTTATTAAATCCGCGTAATACTCAGCCTGTTCTTCTCTTGCTATTTTATACAACTCGCCAAAGGTTATATCATTTACCTTGTAATCGACTTTGGTTCGCCAAGAAAGGATAGTTTTTCTGGTAGGCATATTGTCACTTTTTACTATTTTAAGTAAAGATTCGCCACTAGCTAGTCTATCGCATATCTCTAAAGCTATTATCTTATTGAATTTACTATCTTTATTCGCCATGTTAATTGTTTTTTCTGTGAAACTCCTATTTATTTGATGAGGTCGTGAAATAATAAAATAAATTATGGGACTCCTTGCCCCGTTATTGCTCCCCCTTTCGACTTCAAAAGGTACTATATCGCCCCATATACTGCCGACATTGCTCCGCCACCTTAAGCACTTGTCCCCTTTGTTAGTTGGTCGCTCTCTCTCGTATGCGCGTGTAGTTGAATAGCTTAGACTGAAATCCAACAGGCAACAGATAACGGATCATAATGCTATCTACTAAAGGTATTGACTCTCATTGATACGCCTTATTATGTATTGTCTATATATGTAGGGTTGATAGGGGTTATGTTTACCCGTGAATTGCGTTGCTAATATCGCCTTATATTAGGTCTAAAGGGTATTGTTAAGCTGGTTTTTGTAAGTGCTTGTTTTTAATGGCTCATATTCTTTTGGGTTATGATACCCTTAACTGATGCACTAAAGTTCAATAGAGGTCATTGTGTGAGACATTAAACAAGCTGACAACGCCAAAAATTTTGAGATGCCAAAATAAGTACAATTAAATGCGTTTTTATTGTTGTTTTATATTACTTATTGCATTATAGTTCGATAGTAGTATTTTATTAATAAATAGGGGTAAATATTATGAACGATGAAATGACGGAAAAAATGTTGTCAGCGTTAATTGATATTCGCGTAGCTATTGAGGAGCAAAAAGAGGAGTTATCAAGAATTGCTGAAGTAGTTGAAAGCGAAGAAGGGTTAAGCGTAACAATCAATAAATAAGTTAATAAGGAATAGGCGATCATTTGATCGTCTATCCCGTGTTAATTTCAACACGTTTAAGGGGTAAAATTATGAGTAAAATTTTAGAGATCGGCATTGCATTAACATTCTTTAGTGTTTTTCATTTTCTTTTTGCGATTGGATTCGCCACACATTTTGGTGGATTATTTCAGTCATTAATAATTTCAAATGTAACATTTGGAACTTGCTTTTTAATCGTTGCTTTTTACATTGTAACAAAAAAGGGGTAAATATTATGACAGATACAACAGCACCGCGTTTGTACGTTGGTACTTATGCGAAATATAACAACGGATCAATCGCTGGTGAATGGGTTGATCTTGAGCAATTCGACTGTAAAGAAGATTTTTATAAATATTGCAAAAAATTACATAAAGATGAGCATGATCCTGAGTTCATGTTTCAGGACTTCGAGGGATTTCCCAGCGATATGTATTCAGAAAGCGGTATTGATGATCGCTTGTTTGAATTTATAGCAATGGATCAACATGACCGCGAAATTGTGAACGCTGGCATGGATTATTTTGGTCAAGATGAAGATTTAGAATACATAAAAGATCAATTTGTCGGAAAGCATGAAAAAGAGATCGATTTTGCTTATGAATTAATAGAGCAAGGCGGTTATCTTAATGAATGTCCCGATATTGTAAAATATCATTTTGATTACGAAAGTTATGCAAGGGACTTATTTCTTGACGGATTCACGTTTTGCAATGGTTTTGTTTTTTCAACTAATTAAGGGGTAATCTTATGACAACAGAAAAAAATAAAACACCAACTTATAGAATAACACTTGAAGAAGTGCTTAAAAATTACCCACATATTTCAAAATGGGGAAAAGAAGTAGTTAAGGAAAAAATTTCAAGAGATATTAAAAAGTTAAAAAAATAAGTTAGCAAGCTACGCCCTACATTGTGGGGCGTGTCGTGTTAATTTTGACACAATAAGGGGTTATATTATGAATAGAAAAAGGGGCGTTATTTTTAACACTTTTTGCCATGTTATTGGGGGAAATTATGATTAATTTATATTATCAATTTATGAGTTTGTTTGACCGCATACCGATCGAAATTACGCTGTTCCTTATTGTTTGCGTACTTCCTATATTATGCTTGATCTTAGACGATCTAATATATAGGGGAAAAACTGGATTAAAAAGGGGGAAATTATGAAAATATCAGAATTAAAAATTAAAGTAACACCAAAATATTATTATGGTTATTTGCAAGGGGTTATTGTCAAAATTAATGGTAAAAAATACCCTAGAGAAAGAAATCATGTCTATGCAGATAACAAGGATAACAAGGCTATAACAACCGCTTTAATCGAGGGGGGTTACCATAATGATAGTGAATTAGTGGTATCTGCTTTACAAAAAGAATTAAAGCAAGAAAAAGCTGATAACAAATTGTTGGCTCAATTATTCTTAGCTACAGGTCACAAATAAATAAACACCCCACCAGCAAAATATTAACCCCCTTTTTGGGGGTTTTTTTTGCTCAAATACGAGCCAATATGTTAAAAAATTTATGAATTTATGAGTTTTTATTGTTGCTTTTTAGTATATATTGCATTATAGTTCACATACACATATTAGGAGATTAAATTATGACTAAAGAGTTTACTTCCGTAGTTACATTAAAGTTTGGTATTAACAACATTGAAGCCAATACAAAAGAGGAGTATATCCAAAAATTAAAAGATTCATATTATGAACAGTATAATATCGAAATTTGTGATCAAGAAATTACATCAATACAGGAGAATAAATTATGAAAAATAAATACACAGTATGGGTTGGCGGTACAGAAGTAAATGACCACCTTTTATCCAAAAATAAAGCAAAAGAACTTGCTTCAGTATTCCATGATTATGATGATGTAGTTGTTGAAAAAATTACAACTTCATATTTCCAAAAATCACAGGAGATTAAATTATGACTACTGAAAAAGACATTAGAAACTGGTTTGGAGATCGTGGCTATCCTATAGAGGATAACTCAAAATTAAAATTTAAGGTTTTAAATAGTTGGTTGTTCATATTAGATAGAGAATATGACGAAATAGAATTATATGAAACAGATACAATTTATTGTGAACCTTACACATCATGGGACAAAAAAGGGTTTAATTGGAGTAATAAAAATCTACAAAAATTAATCCCGATATCTGATTAACAGCCATTGAACAAGGACGTTCACCCCTTTTTATTTCCCTTATTCAACATTGCCCTTTTGTACGCTATCGACATTGCCGTTTCTTTCTTTTCCTTTTTCTTCTCTTTTTCCTTTTTACTCATTGCCCTAAAGTGATTTACGAATGACTTTCTCTGAAACTATACAGCTTTTCAGAATTTCGTTATTTCCGCCTTGCCCTTGATCATTCGTTACAGTTGATGCAAGGTGTATTGAAGTTTCATTTTCAGCTATTTTAAAGCCTATGGTACGGCACAGTATTGGTGGTTCTTCCAAATCTTTTAATTCTACCCAGCCCCCATCTCCAGAATGGTCTTGCCATTCCACACACCAAACAGGTAGCTTCTTAAATGGTTTTACTTTTTTCGTCATAGTATTGTCTTTGTTTTACGGGCGGATCAAATCTTGAATTACAAATTCTGCAAAAGTATCTTCTGTACTTATGACTTTTCATATAACGCCAACCAGAAGTAGTAAAATCTTCTCCCCCACATTTAGTGCAAACTATTTTATTTGGATTATTTTGATAAACCGCATAGTTGGGGTGGTTGTTTATGAATGGCATTAATTTATGATAAACGTCAATTAATAATTTGACATCTTGCTTGTTATAGGAAACCATTTTACGCATTGCTTTATAAGCTAATTCTAAATCTGGCTCTTTCCCGACAATAGGATATTTAGCTTGAACTATATCCAGCCATAACTGCATACCGCCTGTTTCCATTTTCTCGCCTAATTCAAGGTAACGCCCTAAAAAATCTAATTTATTAGAGTCAAACCTAAAGTAACGCCTTGCAGATTTTAATGTGTCTATCATTTGGCGTTCATTAACGGGTTCTAAAGAATGTTTTATAAATGCTGTATTTAGCTTTTTCATGTCAAAAGATGCGCCATTATGTGCTAGAAGCACAAATGGCTTATCTGTGTTAAGGACTCTATGAAAAATTTCAACAGGGTAGTAATCGTCAAATATATTATTCTCGAAACGCTTTTTATCATCAGCGATAGAAGTAGAGTAACATTTCTTCTGCCCTACCCATTGCCAAGATACTGAAATAATACTTTGGTTTTCTATGATATTTGTGTGGGGGATATTAGTTTTGAATAATTGAAAGGAAGTGGCAACGCAGGGTAACGACTCGATATCAAATGCCAGAATATCCATAGCTTGTTGTTTTTATTTTAAGAGAGACTACCCAATACAAAACCAAGAATAAACAGACCGACATACCATACCATTGTCGGTAAACTTTCTATAATATCCCAGAATAAATCTTTTAAATCATTTAATTTCATTGTTGAATCCTTTTATTTTTTCCAAGCGTTAACCATTTTTTCGCCACTTCTACCAACAACGTAACCGCCCAAACCTATTTTTAATAACCCCCACATATCTGGCGGTATTTCAAGCATAGGGGCATCTATCCAAAACAACGATAGATACGGGTATAAGATATAGTTGTTTGCAATAATAGCGACAAAGGTTAACATTGTTATTGGTCGCCAGTTTGCCGTCAAAAAATGTTTCGACTGTGCTTCCTGTATAATTATTTCTGCGGTCTTTTCAAATTCCTTGAAAGAACCATCAGCAAGCATACCTTGAAATTCAAGCTGTGCTTCTTGTTGTTTCTCTTTATCAGGGAATAATCTTTTTATAAGTGTATCTGCTAGTGGTGCTAATATTTGTATCATATTATTTCCATATACATGAATTTATTGAGCAAATACCGACTGAGCCGTTATTTGCAATAATTTCATTCGGTAGACTTTCTCTTATTCTGCATTGACTTTTAATATATTGTACACCCTTATCTTTAAAGGTATCTTTCAATATGTTAGTAAACTCTGGAGATGCTTTGAATTTTGCACATTCAAGTGCGGTAGGGAAAAAGAAACTTGTATTAGTTTCGTCAATTCTCCCGTCATAAAAATAGATTAATAAAATAATGACAAATTTGCTCATTTAACATCTTCTATCTGTAAATTAAAAGTGATTAAGCCTTTTGTTAGGTTAATAAATTCATCAAAAGCCTTTCCACTTCTTAAAATAGCACACTTTCCATTTAGACTTTCAAATTGTTCCCCTAAAATTACACAGCCTAACGTATCAGTTTCCACGTTTCCTTTGTGAAACAATACATGAGTTCTGTTAGGGACTCTTTTTATTTCAAAAGTAGAGCCGAATTTAGGAGAATCTACTTTCTCACAAGAATAATTCTTTGGCGGTATACAGGATATATTCTGTTTATTGTCTCGCCATTCTGGTTCAAGCGTTAAACAAAAAGGGATATTGTTGTGGATAAGAACGCCAAAAGTACCATCTTCATTTTCTGCTACCCTTTTAAGAACGAGTAGCATTAATTTAACTTTTCGGTACTAAAATCTGGCGTAAAGTTAATTTCATACTCAGTAGAATTAGCATCTCTAATTGATGTAATAATTGCATTGTGGATAGCTAATTCTTGCGTTGTCTTTTGCAAAGAATCATGTATTTTTTCCATAGTTGCATTTAATTGTTCTAGTTCTGCCTGAATTTCTAGCCAAACTTTTTCTAGTTCTTCCATTTTATTTTCTCTTTGGGGGGTAACCTTTCTGCTTGCTATTTTTTTTGTATTTGTATTCACGTTGCATAGTTATTTATTAGCAATGTACATGGTAATTTCAAAACCAAAACGAATATTTTCAAAATCAGGTTTTTCCCAGTTCATGGTTATCTCCAAAGTTAAGTTAAAAAAAACGCCCAACAACTACCCCTAATTGTTGAGCGCATTACCCCAAATATATATAATTACACCCGAATATAGACGTTTTATTTACATTCAACAACAGTTATTTAAGGTTATATATGTCTTATAAGTCATTGTTCTTTTTGATTTGCTTTATTTCTGATTCCAATTTTTTCAGTCTTTTATCAATTTTCGAGTCATCTTCATGATCGCTACATAATTCAACTGTGTCTACCTTTTCCCCACATTTGTAACATTCTCGCTTTCGTTTTACAGATTGTGATAAATCAAGGGACTTGACAACGTGCATTTTTCTATAATTACACTTAGGGCATCTCATAGTAAATTATAACTCGCTAATGCTAGTGTTACCTCTGATTCAGAATCGTATAGTATACTATCTAGTATGTGGCGTATAGAATTTCTGCTTGGGTCTTTACTGACCGCCCATGAATATATGGTTGATCTAGGTTTTCCTAAATGTTTACACCACCAATTCAGATCATGTGCCGAACCCCATTGAGCAGGGCGTTTTCTCCACCCATGAATCATGTCTAAAACAAAAGATTTGGGATATTTACGATCCTTAGAAATAGCTTTAGCAATTATCATTATATCATTATCAACAATAGGTTTTAATTCTTCCGTGTAATGTCGATAAGACACATTCATAACTCTTTGATGTAATTTACCATATCTTTCTTTCACTACTCTATTAGCTAAATTCTTAATCATTATGCCATCTGCAATTCTTTCTAGCTTAGACATATATTCATCGCCTGTTTCTTTATCTGTAGTTTCTTCATATGGGACGGCAGAATCTGCTCTGGCATTTTCCATGCGGTAAGCATAGTTTAGCCAATCATAAGTGCTACGTTTATCAGCCATTAAAAATAACTAACAGTTTCTATGTAACCCTTTGTACCGCTTTTTCGCATTTCTTTAATTCTTTTTAACTCTGACTTGTAGTGTTCGTACATTTCTTGCTTTTCAGCCTTAGTCATTTTTCTTGGCTTATGATGGGCTTCACATTTCCTTTCGAGGAAATCTTCGCCCACAATAGAGACAATAAAATTGGTGTGGTCTTTTGGTCTTGTCTCTATAAAATTATGACAGCTTGCACATAGACAGGTTAGCAAGTCTGTATCATATCGACTCACATTTCCGTTACCTCTGCCGTTAAAATGGCTAAGGTGCATATAAGCATCTTTATAGGTAGCTTGACCCTCGTTTGAAATGTAGTGACACTTCTGACAAGTAAAGTCAGCGCGTATTCTACATAGGTCTGATATTACAGTATCAAATTTGTCGCGCTTCAATGTTGTTTTTAATCCTTTCGTTAACAAACTTTTCTTTTAACTTAAACTCTTCAAATTTTAAATTTTGTTTAGCGCATAATTCTTTTTGTTGTTGTATGACTAAATCTATCAAAATAATTCCTTTTGTAAAGTTTCTTTCTTGAAAGGTATATCGACAAGCCTGTAGCTTCCCTTGAATTTTGATTTTATTAATTGTGGAGAGGGTTTTAGATTTTTTAATTCATCGACAGTTAATGTCATTTTATCGCCATTGTAGGTTAAGACCATACCACCCTGACTAATAGCTTTTTTTACTTCGTAGTCCCTGACTGAGACAAATTTACCTTGCCAGAGTTTATTTACAGTCTTGGCTATCATATTTTGGCTCGTAGTTTTGGACTGAAGCTATAAAATAATCATTACCTAATATTTTTTTTGCTTTTTCTACCGCATCATTGTAGTCAATAGCTTCAACGTGAACCCACCTACTGTGTTCTCTCGTTGTGCCATGAATGTGATACTTCATCTTTTTATCTGTTCAATGGTGTCCTCTGCTTTTTGTAGATTAAACAACATCTTAGAAATAGCATCGGATTCATTGGAATGACTAGTGGTATTCATCACGTTACTCGCAACCTCAATAGTAGCTGTTAATAATGCTGATAATTGGTCAATCTTTTTCAACTCTTCCTCTTCCTCTAAAATATCCTTATCATCTTTTTCAAATATCTGTAAGCCAAATTCAACCTCAAAAATTTTGGCAAACATAACGCCTAAATGAATGTTTTCTTTTGTTTGTTCTATATCATGCTTGTTAAGCATATCGGTAATAACTTTTTCATAAGCCCTTTCAGTTGCGGAAAGTTCTATGTAACCATCTTCTGGTGTTTGCATCATCGCTAAACAATGATCAACTGGGTCTTGGTAATCTTCGTAATCTATCATACCATTTCCCCCTCATTGGGGATAGTCAATTCAACACCGAAACTATACCCATATTTTTGTACTTCTTCCATATATCTTTGCATTTGATCGACACTCATTATTCGAGTAACGGGCAAATCTAATGGTTCTACCATAATTTTTAATTTGTTTTCATAACTAAGTGGTCTGACAATTTGATCATAATCTTCTCTGAAATCATCATTATCTTCTCTTAGGATAGGTACACCATAATGTAACTTACAGTACGCCCTAACATCAGTTGCAGTTTCATCGCCTTTAGCTTTAGCAATTTCTCTGTACCACATGAAACAAGTTCTGTTCTGCATCTCTGACCTGTTATGTTTTTTTATTTCCACTAGCCATTTAGCATCTTCGTCTAAAGATTTAATGTCATCAATACATTTCTGTTTGCTATGTTTTGTTATCGTCCACTTTATCATTACAAAAAATCGCTATCACAGATAAGAAGTAAATTATAAATAAAATTGGTATCAAAAGTATTAATTTTATTGTGTCCTTTAGTTCCATTTAATTAAAATCTGTGCCGTGTCCTTGCCATTTACTTTGCCAAAACACTCGCACACTTTTGTTATTGCTTCGTCTAGTCCTAGTTCTTTCATTTTTGCGTGTGCGTTCTGGCGCACCGCAAAAGAACTGGTAGGTGTAATCTTGATTTGGTGTTGGTAGGTAGGCTTCTTCAGCTTGCCTTGTAAGTACAGCCTTTCGTTTAAGCTGATTAGCGGTGTGTTGTCTGGCTTTTCTTGCTCTCTCCTCTTTCTCCAATACTCTCGCCAATTTCGCTTTCTCATTTCGCTCTTCTCGTTCTTCTTTTGATAGGGTTTTTTTGGAGTTCTTCGTGGACTCTTGCGATCCATTCTTTGTTTGATTCACCATCGAGTCGTGGGTATTTGGGGATGATTTTTTCTCGCCACCATTGGCGTACATATTCAAGCCCTTGAGGGGGGAAAAGTTTGTCATAGCATTTGTGACATAAATCTAAAAATTGAAAAAGTTCTCTAACATAATCTCTACCACATTCTCGACAATATCTATTAGTAACTACTTCTTCATCATATTTCTTCTTCATAATATTCTCCTTTAAAAACAACCTCTTGCTAGATTCTAGCCACAGCCCCCCAAACCCCCCATTGAAAAAGAGATTTGAAGAGCCGACAACAACCCCATGCTGAGTTCATTGCCACTATTTGACCTGTTTAAAGTCCCGTCAAACTTCGCCCCAAGACTTCCTACTCATAAGTTAGGGGGCATAGCTCGAAAGCTATGTCCCCCCTATAATTACCATCTATTTATAGGAGACCGCATTATGAAACGGCTGATGACAATTATTTTGACAATCTATCATATATTTTCTGACATTTCACCACGCTAGGCTCTTTTATCTCCTGACTACGGAATTTATATAACCAACGTAGGGAAACACCTATCTCAGAGCATAAATCCTCTGATTCCTTAAAATTAAGCGGTTTTACCAAATTCTGTGTTTCTTCTAATAAGTTCATTTTTCGATAATATAGCACCTAGAAATATATTGCAATAAGTGTTGACATATTATTTTATTCGCCCTATATTGCAAATATGGATATTAAGACAGTAAAAAATTGGCTACATGACGAGATAGAACTTTATGGAACTGAGCAATCAGCAGAATTTGCAAAGTCGCTTTTATATTTCATAGAGAATACAGAAGTAATAACAGTTGAGGAGAAAGAATTATGGAAGTCTTAGATTTAAGAATTGATACTGACACTTGGGTAAAAGACTCAAAAAGAGTAAGAGGAAATGTTGTAGTTAAAATAGGTAAAGTCAAAGTTGATTGTCCTTTAGATACTGAAGAGTGCCAAGCTATTTTAAGTTCGATTGACCAAAACAAAATCAGAGAAAAACTAAAAGAATGAGTAAACTTGTTATCATCAGAGGTGTTGCAGGTAGTGGAAAGACAACTCTTGCGAAAGAGAGTTATTCTAATTTTGTCCTATGTGAAGCAGACCAATATTTTGAAACAGAGAATGGTTATGAATATGACCGAAGCAAAATAAAAGATGCTCATGCGTTTTGTTTAGACAAAGTAAAACAAAATTTAGAAAAAGGTAAAGATGTTGTCGTTGCAAATACATTTGTGAAACTCTGGGAAATTGAGCAATATCTGAAATTAAGTTATCCAACAAAAGTAGTCGAGACTCTTGGTGAATATGAAAGCATACATAATGTTCCAAAAGATGTTGTAGAAAGAATGAAAAAGAATTTTGAACCATACCATGATGCGTGGTACGAGGGTGTAATACTTTGACTGAACCACAAAATATATATTCAGGTATATTTTTTCCAAATGGGTTACACATGACTTGGCAGTTTGGTGAAAAGTGTTCTTTACCAAAAGATGTGAAAGAGGGTGATGAAGGTTCTGTAAAACTCCATTCGTTTTTTTGTAACGAGAGCATTGGATTCCTTCAATGTTCATTACCATTTGCGATTGATAGTGATGGTTATTTACAGTCTGATAATATGACTCCACTCCATATAACATTATGGACAGGTAGAGACTTAGATGGTGGTATCGTTTCACCAAAAACAGCAGGTGATATGTTAAGAAGTTTTTGTTCGGGAGAGGAGTGCATACAATATAACCCATACATTCAGCAGTTTAGCTTATTGACGAGAGGTATAGTGAGTGATGATGGTAGACCTGTTGACTTTGAACCTTATTGGCGTGGCAAATGGGGGTATTTTAAAAAATAAAATGACTAACAACATACAAATCGTGAATACACGAATTAGTCCAGATGCTAAGAACACATTAAGTCAGTTGAGGGATATTGTGTGGGCATCAGGACAATATCTAATGGACACCATACCAGAAATGATGGTGGCAGGCGCAGATGATGACGATGCGGAAATACTGGAATACATAGAGATTCACAAATGCGAATCTCATGAGTGCGAAGATGCTGTGTATATATTAGAGGAAATAGTATCCCTCGCACGATACGCCAGACAACATATAAATAAAGAAAAATTATTAGAGGAGGAAGTAAATGAGGAAATCTAAAGAAGCTAAGCAGAAACGCAAGAGACAGTTAGCGGCACAAATTCGTAAGAAACGTGAAGCTAAGCAAGCCAAACGCAAAGCTAAAGAGGAGGCTAAAAATGCCTAAAACAATAGACAAGATTAAAGATTGGTTACTAAGCGAAATAGAAACAGAGAAGATAGTTCCTCTTGATGGAACACATGATATATGTGCAGGGAGGGTAGAGTGTGCTAAATCACTATGGAATCAAATTGAAAAATGGGAGAAAGAAAATGCCTAAATTTAAGATACTAGTCACAATGGGTAAACTATCTGTAGACAGGCGTATGGTCAGGGAATCTCTTGGGGGGAATATGTTTGAGTCCAGAGCCGAAGCACAAGAGGCTTACCATGCTCTCATAGCGAAGTTAGAGGGCGAAGTTAACAGGGTTCAAGAAACACTAGATGCCGTAGTAGAACACGGACATATCGTGGAGGTAGAGTGATGGACTATGTAGACACAAAAGTATTTTGGAAAACTATAGCACTAATAAAATCAGTAGGAGGTATAAC
>Ga0080013_1005340_pt1 | contig 12059 bp, 10 predicted proteins | sample ETNvirenome_6_85_FD_69236 | JGI IMG/M metagenome (GOLD analysis project Ga0080013, IMG submission 69236) | Marine viral communities from the Pacific Ocean - ETNP_6_85 (SPADES assembly) (version 2) | ecosystem: Environmental > Aquatic > Marine > Oceanic | place: Pacific Ocean | collected 2013-06-19 | reverse complement strand
GGTATGATCATCATCACCAAGACCCCCAAGACCACCGTGATCTATATCTGATTCTTGTATAAAAGATCCATCAATATAACCAGAATCATCCATTTTTATAGGAGATCCTGCTGCACCCTCTTCCCCCCCTCCATCAGTTATAAACTCAGATTTTTGATAGTATCTTGCATCACCTCTTGTATCATTATGATATTGGGTATGGTCATCGTCACCAAGACCAGCAATACTTCCATGATCAATACTACCCTCCGTAAAATGAACAGAGGTAGAAGCAGCATGTGATGTATAAGCTGAACTTAGTGCATTATTAGTAGCACTTAAAACGTACTGTGGGTGATCATCATCACCAAGACCAGCAATACTTCCATGATCAATACTACCCTCCGTAAAATGAACAGAAGCAGAAGCAGCGTGATTAGTATAGGCTGAACTTAAGGCGTTATTAGTAGCACTTAAAACATATTGGGGGTGATCATCATCCCCTAGCCCACCAAGACCTCCGTGATCAATTCCCGTTACTGTTAAAAACGTACCTTCAGTAGCTGATACTACCGCCCCGCTTAAACTTCCTGATGTAAAGAAATTAAAATCTTTATCAACATAGGCGGCATTAACACCTCCTGAGTCTTTCCATTCAGTTAGGTTAGTTGCATTAGATGCCTTTGCTTTTATTCCAAAAGGGGAATAACTAGTATTTCCCTGTACGATTGTATTTCTCTGTGAGGTAGCGGGGTCCCCAATCAAAGCCTCTGCTAAGTCGGGAACGGCAGAATTAATTGTTAATGTGTCCCCTCCCATGACAGTAGTAATTCCGTCTCCACCAGCAATTGTTAAAGTGTCACCAGGGGTTATGCCTGTCTCTGAACCTTCATCTCCCGCTACTGTCGTGTCAGATACAACGAAGTCTAAATTTCCATCGCCATCATCATATGAAACGGCTATACCAGTTTCTGTACCGTCAAGCATCCCACCAACGTAGTCTTCAACCTGCTCCCGCGTGAGTTGAGTTCCTGCGGGAGCAGCGGAGGCTTGCCATCTAGTACCATTAAAAGTTAATAATTGTCCGTTAACTGCTCCACTAGTATCTGAAGATTTTACATTAACTAAAGATTCGAGGCTTCTGTTATTTGCAGGTTGGATCTTATATGACCACTTAGAAGATCCTGCCGTGCCCCAATTAGCTACAGCTCCACCTGTCCCATTGTAAGAAACAGTCTGGGTAGGGTCTATATTTAGTTCAGCCCCACCTGCACCCCCACTCACAGAACTTACAGCTAAGGTTATCTTAGCTGGGGCTGCTGATGTTTCAACCTCATTTCCTAGCTCAAGATAAAATAAAGCTTCATGGGAGGGATTTACCTCTTCCCAATAAGCAGCAGTACCTACGCCCTCTGCTCCCCCTGCCAATTGAAGGAATTGGTTGGAGTGGTCTACATACCCCTGTCCTTGTGGGAAATTTGAATTTCCAATCCCGCCTACAAGACTTGCTACTACCTGACTGGTAGTGGCTGGAACTGTGGTATTGGGTATTATTATACCTTTAGGGATATCCCCATGAATTGGAGGGTCATCATAGTATAACCAAGGACAGCACCACATAACAACATCATGGATGTTCTGCCAGTTAGTCGTGTTTACAGCAGTACTAAGATCATATTCAGCGAATACGCACTCACCATCAATAGAAGATAGAACAACTGGGTATAGGGTTGGTCCAGTGCAATCTGACATATTTTAATACCTACTCAGCTTCGGGTTGTTCTGGCTCTGCCTCTTCGCCATCCTTAAGTAGATCCGTAAGGGCATCTAAGTTTGCAAAGAAATCTTCTTTAGACATCTTTTCTTTAGGCTCTTCATTTTCCTCTATCTCTTCTTCCTCATCCTCTTCTTTATCTTCTTCTTTATCTTCTTTTTTCTTTTTTTTGTCTGATCCCTTTTCTTGCTTATCTTCTTCTTCTTCCTCTTCTTCTTCTTTGGCAGCCTTAGTGCCACCTTTAATTCCCTTTTCAGGGTATCCCTCCTCTGAATCTTCGTCAGCTCGGTCCTCGTCAGTAGCCTCGGAATACTGCTGTGAAGCCTCGCCACTTAAATCTTTCTGAACTTCTTCTGGGGTGGATGGGCTATCCGTGCCTTCTGGTCCATAATTGCTCTTCTTGTTTACTTTCTCTGTTTCCTCTTTCTTCTCTGTTAATTTTTCAATTTTATCAGATACTTTTTCGGCCTGAGCTTCAATTAGGGAGATAATTTCTTTTGAAGATAACTCATTGTCAAACATCTCTTTAATAGTAATTCTATCAGCTATAGAATAATTCTTACAGAGAGAATCATATTTAGATCTAACAAATACTTCTTGCAAAATATCGTTAACATCAATAGATTCTACTCCTGATTTTTCTTTTAGCATTGTACTGACATTCCCAAGGATATCTCGTATGACAGAGTGCTTAGGGGATAATCTGGAGAGAGATTCAAAAATAACAATCTGAGCCTCTACTAAGCCCCTAAAGGAAGCTACTTCCTTTAGATTCTGAATATTGACCCCGTACTTCTCATTAATTGTATTAATAAGTTGCTTTTTAACTGGCTTCTTCATTTCAAAGATAGCGGAGGCGAATGTTTTAATATCCTTCTCTGAGAAGGGAACATCTATTGAATTTTCATCTAACTGTAAAGTCTTAGTAAATGTCTCCACTAACTGCTTTTTAGTAGCTAAAGCAAGATAGGGGACATCGCATAATGCTTCGGATAAGAGAGAAGAAATTTTATTTTTATCTCCACTATATAAGAAATACGATAAATTATTAATATTCTTATTATTAGCCCAAACTAAATCAAAATTCTTCTTAGACTCACTAATTTCTTTAGTAATAAGTTCTTGTCTACAAATAATGTCATAAATACTCTTATTTGTTCCTGAATCAAAGGAAATGGAGTCCATCTCGGAGAGGTTCTGCATGGTTATCTTGGGGAGGTCGAATGCCTGTGCAACAGAATTAGAGAGCTTAACGGCATTTTTAATTTCAGGTATATTTGAAATTTCTTCTATATTTTCGTTTAACCATGAAATTACTTGGGGAGCTATTTCTAAAAACTGTTGAAATTCATCTGTCTCAAGAATATTTTGAGATGGGGAGAATGATCTAGATTTATCTTCAAGTCTCTTCTTAACATCAGTAAATTTAAGTCTAGTCTCCCATAGATTTAATATAGAATCAAAAGAATCTTCAGCACTAGCGTACTCAGATTCATGAAGATTAGATACAAACCCCTTAATTCTACCTGATATAAAATCATTAAAATGCTCATTGTCAGCAAATATCTCGCTGTCCTGCACTTCTATGTTCTCTAATGTTATTAATTTTCTATCTATGGTATAGTTACCATCAATAACAAAACCAGACTCTGACACAAAGGAGGCTCTGTTAGTTTCTGAGTCAACAGAAAATAATTGAACATTCTCTCTAAGAGATCTTCCCAGGTAATCAGAAATTTTAATTACTGATTTTAATGTATTATTACGATTCTCAAAAATATATCCTAACATCTTTAATAGCTCCTTGCTTTATTATTTACTATTCTATATTGCATAATGTATCAAGTATTTACTTTTTTACCTTAAATCTTACATTGGAGGAGAAGGAGACGGTCCTTCTGGTGTAACCCCACCTCCAGGCATTGCCCCTGGAGCACCTTCAGGACCGCCCCCTAAAGCTTGTTGCGCCTGAGCTTCCTGCTCTGCTGCCTTTTTCTGTTCTTCTTCCAATTGTTTTTCTACTTCATCAATTTCCTGATCGTTCATATCGTAGTAATGCCTATAGATATATTTCTTAGAAAATAACCCTGTCTGAATTACAGTTTGGGCGACACCTGCCTTTTCACTTTCTAATTCTAATTTTCTTTTAGCGAAAATATCACTAGGATCGGGAAGTTTTATTTTTAAATTCTTAAAATAAGCCCCATCAAAGCCTTTTAGAGCTAAGTGTCTCTTGGCTACCAATTCTAGACCTATTTCTATAGTCTGCTGTATTCTAATAATAACTCTTGCAAACTTAGCGTCTAATTGAGAAAGATTAGCCTTCCTCTCGGGGGATTTATCTTTCTCTACAATATAATCTTTAGGAATCTTTAACCCAGCCAGAAGTTTATCTCTGTAATACCTTACGTCCTCTATTTCACCTAAATTTTGTGCTCCTGGCAATGTATCTATTTTTGTTCCCTTATTGTTTCTATGGGGGACAAAGAAATCCTCATCGGCAGATAAAGGGTTGTATCTAGCGTCTATATTGCCTGTATTACTATTGTAGAATTTTTCTTTCTTAAATTTTTCTTTTAATCTCTCAATAAAGATTTCAGCCTTAGAGGTGGGAAGATTTCCAACATCTACATAGAAGATTCTCCTCTCAGGCGCTCTTGTTAGTCTATAAACTAACATAGCGTCTTCTGCTAATCTGAGAGACCTAAACACTCTCATAGCGGGCGCAGCTACTGATTTACCGTAAGGATAAAAAGAAGGATCTGATGTATATAAACGGAAATGTACTATTTGATTTTTATCAAGATTAATAAATTTAGATTGGGCAAAATCATCAATCATACCAGGAATAGGATCGGATGTGCCTTTTTGAGGTATTTCTTGTAAGAATTTTTTAAGAAAACCAAATTCATCCTCTACTCTTATAATATAATTTGGATTTAGTACCTTTATCTTTTGTAGACCTAATTTTGGTCTATTAACATCTAAGATAGTTTCAATGAAACAATCCCCATACTTACAAGTATTTCTTGTAATATCCCAATAAAATTTATCTATTCTGAGGTTCTCGAATAATTCATTAACTTCTTCTTTAATAAAATCATAATCTACTTTAATATGCCATCTTTGATCATCTGAACTTTTTTGAGTAGCATCGTCTGCGTAAATATCAAATGCACTTCCTACCTCTGGGTAGTCGTCCATATCTTCATATCGTTTATACCTTTGCTTCCTATCCAGCTCCTGTTTTGGGAGGGATACGGCATTTTTTGAAATAGTAAACCCCGTGGGATCGTCATTAATAGACCCCTCTAATGGAGGTAGCTCTCTAACAACATCAAGGCTCCGTACTGTATCACCTTGAGCTTCTCCTGATTGGATATCCTCGTCCGCTATGGCCTGTTGTCCCTTTTTAGTAAAGAAACTAGCAAGAAATCTACGAAGGAAGCCCCCCTTTAATGAAGCCCCATCCCCCTTCGATCCCTGAAAGGTAGTATATCCAAATTCATCTATTCTTTTGTCTTTGTCAATAGCCATTTTAAATCTTCTTCTGTAATATCTCCACCTGCCGTAGAGATATTTCGTCTCCATAAATCAGGCGCAAGCGGAATGTCTTGCTTATGGGGTATTTGCGAATACTCTATTATATCATTCTCGCTCAATGTATGTAGGGCAAAAGTAGCCAAAGCAAGGCTCATAATTAGATCATCATTTTTTCCAACATCTGCTTTTATCTTGTTATTATCATCAATAATAAAGGTTAAAAGCTCGTTTACCGTTCTTTTAGAGTTTACTTTAATTACTTGTTTTCTGATAAATTCTTCCATTTTAGCTAACATAAATTCTTTATTTTTAGCTGTAGTTAGATATCCTATCCTATCTGTGCCCTCTTCCATCCATAAATTTTCATATTCATAAATATTAAAGAGCCAGTCTATTAAGTTCTCACCTATAGTATTTCTCTCTGGCATGACTAGGGCTGTGCCGTATAAAGACGCTTCTGTATCTATAATTTCTGCGAATTCATTTATAGGAGTTTTATTAGAGTAAAACTCCGCTACTTGTTCTCCATTATAACAATCTAATATTTGGAAGGCAGAGTAATCTCTTTCCCTACCTAAGGAGGTATCGACACCAATAACATATTGTCTAGTTGGATCTGGTTGTTTGAATACGCGCATCCTATTATTATACTTAATATCATAATCAGGATTTACGTCCTCAACCAACCTCTTTAAAATACTTCCTTCTAAATAGGTATCGCCTGTTCCGAGAAATTCACATTCATACTCCTGTAGCCACTGTTTAAAGGGCATGTTGTTTTTTGTAGTTTTTTCCCAAGCCTCAACATCCACCCCAACTGATTCTAATTCTTTATAAAGATCATCAAATCCTTCCTGTATTTTATACTCGGGATGATCCCTCCACTCTATGTCTATAGGATTAAATGAATTTTCTTTATTTACAGCTTCTTTGTAAATACGATGATACCAATTCCCCATACCATTAACAGTAGATAGAACAAAGGCTCTACCCCCTGTTGAGATTATAGGATAAACAGCAGCCCAGATAGTCTCGATGTTTTCAATAAATGCAGCCTCATCAATAATCAATAAAGAACCTGCTAAAGAACGACCTGATTGTTTACCAGAAGGTCTGGATTTGATAATAGATCCATTTTTAAATTTTAAAGTATGCTTATTAGATTCTACTATAGGTTGCTTTAGCCATTTAGGAAGTTCATCGTGCATAATTTTAACTCTATCTAGGACCTCTGTTGATTCTGTATCTCCCTTAGACAAAATCACAACTGTTTTATGTTTATTAAAATTAGTAAAATGTAAAGAATACGCCCCAGCTATAGTGGTGCAACCTGCCTGTCTAAACTTTCTTAATATATTAAATCTATGTCCATCTAAGTCGTTTACAATTCTCTCTTGAAAGGGGTACAATTTGAACGGAACTAAACCTCGAACAGGGTGAGCTACCTTTATATAATTAGACATAAAATAGGAAGGATCTTCCCTTGATTTAACAAATTCTTTTAAAATATTGTCTTCCATAGTCTATTATAGAAATATGAGGATATACAGTATAATCTGCACTAGAAATAAGGATTTAAATCCTATTACACAAAAATTAGTTTCTAAATTATCTAGTGTTCCATCAAAGGTTCTACTCATGGTAAATCAGAAATCAATATTTTCTGGGTATAAAAAAGCTTTTGATAAAGTAAATCCTGATGATTCTGATATTTTCATCATGTGTCACGATGATATAGAAATAAATAATACCCCAGAAGAGATCGTAAAGTATATTGGGATTGCCAACGCAGAAGGTTATGGCTTTGTGGGGCCAGCGGGAACAAAACTATTAGGGGAAGATGCCGTTTGGTGGGAACAGGGGAGATGGAAAGATGGACACCATTCAGGGCAAGTGTATCATAAGGACAAAGATTCCCCTCAATTTCATCAAACATATTACGGCCCCGTAAGCAAAGTTGTAGTTTTGGATGGATTATTTTTAGCTGCATCTGCTAAAACTTTAAGAACTGTGGGATTAGAAAAACCTAAATATTTAGAAGGTCCTTGGGATTTTTATGATATTCACTATACCTTTTCTTCCTATGAAAAGGGGTTGACCAATGTAACGGTTCCTATCAATATAGCTCACCACTCACGAGGGGAGTTAGTTGGTAGGGATGGATGGAATGAAAATAGAATGGCGTTTATAAAAACCCATAAGTTACCTGCGGAGATATAACATGGATTTTCTTCATTGGGTGTTAGCAAGTTTTGGGATTACTACAATAATATCTGTATCTAAGATATTTAAACCTATTAGAGAGTTTGTAGAAGCTAAGTCTAAATTCCTAGGTGGACTCTTATCTTGTAGTATGTGTACAGGTTTTTGGGTGGGCGTATTTTTGTCTTTAGCTTATTATTCGCCCACAGGTAATATTTTCTTTGATGCCTGTGTCGCTTCCGCTTGTTGTTGGTTACTTTATTGTGCAACTTGGTTTACCACTCTTAGATTTGGTGCATAGTCGTCAGCACCCCTTAGAGCATCTAGCGCATCTCGGAATCATAAATCTAGATAGCATTATTCTAAAACCAATCTTCTTCATCTTCACTGTTCTCCTCTTCCCACTCAGCACGATCTTCCGCGCTCAGGGCATCTATTGTTAGGTTAATAGTAGCTTCTTCAACCGTCACCAAGCGTTCCTCGGCTTTAGCCACCAGTCCCATAGCATCTGTGATGGCAGACTTCTTTTTGGGTTTGGGTTTATATTCAGGTGAACCGCCAAACCATCTCGAAACCATCGCAATGAATCCAGTTGCATCTGCCATGAGTCATCACGCCTATTAAACGCGCTCCATTATGTACTGAATAGAAAAGGTTACAGCACCTGCTGCCAACCCGCTTAAGGCTAAAACCTTAGTCTTGAAGTCTCGGAGTGAATCCAAGGCTGTTCCGATATCTTTCAAATCGGCCCTTAGTTGGGCCAATTGATCCTTTATGAAGCGTATCTCAGCCTTCGTAGCCCCTCGAAACTCGCCGTCATCCTGTGGCATTATTAAACCCTTTTTTATAGATCAATTAAATTTGGATCAAAGGTAAGACATTCTGTCCCTGCCTCTGTCATAATTTGATTTAATACGAAATTAGAATTAGCACTTGTATCTAACGACGCCCTATAGGGGCCAGGTTGGTTATTAACTATAGTTTCAAATGATTCCATACAGGTTCCCTGTGGATCAGTAAAGTTACCCGCAGCGTCAGTATCGGCAACCTTTCTAACATATCCTTGAAGTGTTGTTTGTATGGAGCCGCTAGTTCCAAATCCACCACTCGCCCCAGTACTCATCATTGTTAATTTCTGTGGAATAAAACTCTCCCCCGAATATGTATATCCTTGTTGGACCATATCTGTAGTCTGCACTTGGCATTTAGCGTGAAGAAAATTACTCTTAATTGATGGTTGGGATATTGGTGAACTTAGCGACGAATCGTATTGATTATTAACTAAATAAGTTACTGCTATTTGCTGAGCATGTATGTACCAATTCCCCGTTGTACCCGCAGTCACTGGGATTGAGCTAACTCCCGAGGTTACTAATCCCGAAGTTGCGGGGCTCATAAGGGGTGCATTTGTTGCTGGGGTGTCTGCTGGATCTGCCATTTCATTATCTCCTACTTTATATAGATATTACTATTTAACTTACTATTTAACTTTTTAAATAATAATTTATTTGTGGAATGGCCCAGTTGGTATTGGGGGCGTGATATGCATTCCTAGCGATGGATTTACGGTTCCAATACCAACTGGTCCATTCCACCAAGGAAGGGATAAAATAGATTTGGGATTCCTTAGTGTATATTTTTTACCGTTATTTAACTCACTAGTGCCTGTGATACTAGCAATTTCAACAGGTTCAAATCTTGTCGCTACCCCGATTTTTAATTCGAGGAACGGCATGGACCCTGGCGAACCAGGGGGTGATAGGGGCGTCCCGTAAGTTGGGTCTGGCATTCGGCCCCTTTTCCAATATCCTAAAAATACCCATTTACAATCTCTCCCATAGCTTGTCCCTGGAAATCCTGGGGCTGGTGCCCAAGGTCTAATTATTGTATTTAAATTTCTTTTTCCAGAAGATTTCAATATCTCCGTTAGAGAGTTTTTTATACTGCGGAGGCGTTCAGCCCACGGTGATCGGATATTGCATAGTTCTTTAAGACCATCAGGTGTAGTGGGCAATGAAATAGTTATCCCGATCTTCCTTAATTTATCTTTAAGTTCTTTTAATAGCCGCAGTGCCTGATTAATAGATTTATCATCAAGGAGCGACACGGGACACCGTGTCAGAAGCAACTTTTTTATTAGTTCTATTATTTCTAACATAGTATGCCCTATTCTACCTTTCTTCGTAGTAACAACCCTTCCATCCTTAATATCTTGCCTAGAAAAATCGAAGGAAGGCAAAGACATAGAACTGCAATCATAAAACCAAACCCCATCATATTTAGGCTTACCTTCTGCTGTACTCCGTTGCCCCGTTGGGATCGAATCAGTAGGGGCTCCGTCTCCTATACGAGTAGGGTGGATGTTACTGTCTATTGGGCTTATAAAAATCCCTCCTGCTGGTTTCTTAGTGTCCCCATTCCACAGTTGTGCATACGTTGGTAGGCCGAGGAGGGGATCTGGACCTGCTAAAACTGTCATTTCATTATCTCCTATTTTAAATAGATATCACTATTTAACTTACTATTTTACTATTTAAATAATAATTTATTTGATGCTTAAATTTTGACACCAATTGTAGGAATGAAGCCCGCGCCCACGAAAAACAGGCCGATCGTAGCTCTTCTATTCTTTAACGTATATTTTTTACCTTGATTAGTCTCTCCATTTCCTCTTATCCTGTCTATCTTATTTCCCATCCTCGTTTCTCCCACTCTTATTTCTACATTGGGAGCCGCAGGGTCTGGAGTTGGGGGAGGTGTTATGGGGGTACCGTAGTTCCCAAAAGGCTTTTGCCCTCTTTTGTAGTACCCTAAAAATATCCACTTACAATTTGTCGTACCCTTATAAATATACGTCCATGGTCTCATTACGTTATTTAGGTTAGGAAGTCTGCCTGGAGAAGGAAAAAACTCCTTCATACTCGTTTCCAAAGACATTAGCATAAACCTGAAATGGGATATGAAGAAAGTACCAGGGATTGGAGGAGTGCACAAATTCTCCTTAATATATTCAGGGGTAGCTTTAACATGATTACCTAATGTAATCCCTATGCTACTTAATTCATTAATAAGTTCTTTTAGTGCCTCAACGGCATTCTCGATATCCTTGTCTGAACACGGCTCGTCTAGGTTAAGTAACACCTTTATTAATTTTATTATTATTTCAATACCTTCACCTACTGTACCCTCCCCTGTTGTAAGAGACCTTGCGCCCAAATCTACGTCACCTTGTTCAATTACTATATGTGGCATTGATATATCACTGCACTTATATTCCCAAACCCCATCATATTCAGGATCTTTTCCCCCTGGCACAGGCTGCACATCAAGAGGGGATCTCCCCCCAACGTCCGAAGGGTTGTAGTCTCCTCCTATTGGACTAAAAAAGAGTTTTCCCGCTGGCATTGTGGTACTGGCGTTCCACAGTTCGGCGTATTCGGGAATAATAAATACAGGTTCGTCGTCCTCAGGAGGGTCCCCTCTAACAATTGCCATTTCATTTCTCCTACTTTATACAGAGACATTCTTTTTTGGTTAATTAAAGAATTGTTTATTATATTCTTTAACTGTAGTCGTGCCTATTAACGTCATAATGAGCGCATCCATCAATGAAACCGTTCGTTTGGTACCCATAGCAAGGCGCAAGAGCAATGTTGTTGTACACATTAATAGGTGCAGCTCCAGCGTAGCCAGCCGAAGCCGTGCCTCCACACTTCCCCTTGATAGGAGGCATCGCAGCAAATTGAAAATTTGATGTCATATTCCCTAAGAAATCTAGGGTACTAATCATATCAGAAAAAGTTTCATCCTGTGGGTTATATTTTCCTTGCATATTATACAAATTTGAAAAAGATCTTGTGTGGGGCTGGTGATCCCATAATAATGTTCCAGGCTTTATCGCCGCAATCCACGAACTAGGAAAATCGTTAAGATAAGTACTCTGTGTACTACTTGCATCAACTCCAGAAGCATATGTTTCCATAACGTAGTTAGCTCCAACTACATTTTCATTGAATAAATTGGACGATGAGTGTAGATTACTATTCCATAGTACTCTTTTATAAAACTTTTTGTCAGAATAAACATTACCTGCTGGCCCCATCGTTGAAGTACCATAATCAGAAGATGATCCATAGGAATTTCCTAGGTAATCTGTGCTAACTGAGTTAACTTTAAATTTTTGATTTTGTTGGAAGGAACTAGTAGTATAGAGATCCGTACTACTTACCGATCTTACAGTTGCTGTCCAATTGACCAATAGATGAGTACCTTGAAAGTTATAAGTAGGCGAGGCAGAAGAAAGGGATAGACCCTCAGTAGCTAAAGTTCCATCAGGTACTCTAGCATAATCAAACCAAGAGGATTGTGTTTCTATAAGCCAAGGACCAGAAGAATCTCCCCATGAGTATGAGGAAATTGATGATGCTGTTGGTGCCTGTCCAGGTGAAGCATCGGGAACACTAGAAGTAGATTTAGTTGCCATTTTTTGTCTCCATTAAAAAAAGAATGTCTCTACTTTTATATAGAGACATTCTTTTTTGGCTAATTAAAGAATTGTTTA
>Ga0080013_1005338_pt1 | contig 12063 bp, 13 predicted proteins | sample ETNvirenome_6_85_FD_69236 | JGI IMG/M metagenome (GOLD analysis project Ga0080013, IMG submission 69236) | Marine viral communities from the Pacific Ocean - ETNP_6_85 (SPADES assembly) (version 2) | ecosystem: Environmental > Aquatic > Marine > Oceanic | place: Pacific Ocean | collected 2013-06-19 | reverse complement strand
ACCGGGCAAATTTGTTTTAGGCCCTGCAGGGGAGTTCATTAAATTTAATTTTGTACCATATGGGAAACAAGCTTTTAAATTATCTCCAAAGAAGACAATTGCGAAGACTGCTGCAAGAACCGCCACAACTCTAGGGAAGGGCTGGTATCTTTTAAATGACAAAAGAATTAAAGGGTTTTATGGCCCCGGTGGTCCGGGTAAGGACATTTATAAGATAGCAAAAGGCGTTCTTGGTGGCGATCCAACATCTGCCGAACTTGCTATGGTTGCAGTCTTTGTGAATGCAGCTAGGGCTGCAAAAGATGTTGATGAAAGACTTGGCGAACTTTTTAAGAAATTATTTAAAAAAGATTTTGATTTGTCAAAAGTACCCCGCGAAGAGGACGTGAAAATCCCGACATATAAATTCATTGAAGTGGTTAATGCAACTTCCAAAGGGAGAGAAGAAATTGTTGCGGCCGAAAAAGAACTAAGTGATGCCATTGACAAAATAAGAAAGCGTGAAGAAAAGGCCGCAGCAGAAGCGAGGAAAAAAGCTGCAAAGAAGGCAGCGGCAGCAAAGGCAGCAAAGGCAGCAAAGGCAAAGGCCGCAGCAGAAGCCGCAGCAAAGAAGGCTGCAGCCGACGCCAAGAAGGCCACTGATGCTGCTGCAGCGCTCAAGGCGGGGCAGGAGGCCCTCGCGAAGGCTACGGCGGCGGGAAAGGAAGGGGACCCTGCTGGCACTGCTGATACCCCGGGTGGCAGTGGACAAGAAACTGGTGCCGGTGGTGATCCTGAAGGCGCCGAGATTAAATACAATTATGAACAATTCATGGAAAAATACACAGCAGGAAAAAAAGGAAAAGGATTTGGCGAACAAACTGATGCTATCATCGACGGGATTGAAGATTTGGTAAGAGATTATAGAAGTAAAGGCACAGCTGTGGTTGCCCGCCGTCGTCGCAGCCTTGCCTTAGATCAAATTTTAGCTGCTGGATTGTTCCCGGGCGGAGAGGGCGAAAAAGACGCAGCCGAAATTCTTGACTTTATTGAAAAGAATAAAAGCGCAAAGGACTATGCTTTCCAAGAATCAAAAGATGCTTCACTCAATGACGTTTTAAGAGAATACAAAGAAAAAGAGCTAAATGATAAGTTTAATAAGCTAGTCAAAGGGATGGTAAAATAATATATGGCCACAGCGAGATTAATAGCATATGGCGCTAGCGCGAAAGGTGCGGGCCATGCCAATTCTACTGCCGCATGTAATACTAACACTACCGGCACTCAACTTTTAGCCACCGACAATGGTGCAGTCTTTGCTTTTGCGACAAGTGATGATGCTGGTCATAAAGTTTTTTTATCAAAAGTGGCTAGTCCAAGCGGACCATCGGATATGTATACTAATTCGGATGGCTATGCGGCTGATCAAGTGATTTATGTGATTGCTCAAAACCTTGAATCGATTTTTGGGAATATATCAAACGCAGGATTTTACACTCTGTCTCTTGACGCCAGTTTTGGCAATGCTGCATTTTTTACTACTTTGGCTGAAGATGGACAAGTAACTTTGCCGACAGTGTGTGCGACTACTTACACTTTTGGTACGGATGCCGGTAGTAATAAAGCCACCGATCCGGAGGGGTGTGATGATTGTAAAGGTTCCGGACCAGTTATTAGCAGGATGGCCAATATTAATGCAGATTATGGAAAAAAACATTTTGAAGGTAAAACACAGATAGAACAAGTACCCTTCTCTTTACAAACCGCAGGGCCGTTTTCTCTTAAATTTCGAAATGCATATAGAGTTACAACAGGGGATAAAGCAGATGAATAAATTAAATGAGGGCGGCTTTCACGGCCACATGTCTCACTTATATGAAAATCCGGAATTAACGTTTAAACAAATTAAAGATGTTTTTGAAAGGGCGTCAGCGGGCGAGCTTGAAGGAACAGAAAAGACTGATGGGCAAAACCTGTATGTTTCATTTTCAGTGAAAGAGGATCAGGCTAAGGCTGTTAGAAACAAGGGACAAATTAAAGCCGGCGGCTTGAATGCGGAACAACTAGCAGATCAATATAAGGATCACCCAAATCCAAACGTTAAAAATGCTTTTGTAGATACTTTTAAAACTTTTGAAGAAGTTGTAAGAAACATTCCAGATGAAATGAAGGAAAAGTTTTTTGGTCCTGATGCTAATATATTTTATAATGCAGAGGTGATGGATCCTAGATCGTCAAATGTTATTTATTATGATATTCCAACGTTGTTGATCCATCGAGCAGGCCATACACAAATTAATAAAGAAACCGGTGAAATAAGTCCTGTAAAATCTGGCCAGTTTGAAAGTTTTGCTAAAGCACTTAGCGATTCATTATCAAAAGCTCAAGACAAAGTGGTGGATAAGAAATTTAATGTTCAGTTAAACGCTCTAAAAAAATTAAAGGCCATGGCCGATGGCCAAGCAGTTGCAGACTTTTCCGATAGATTGGAAAAAGAAATAAACAAATATGGCATTAGTGACAACCAAACAATCGCTGAGTATTTGGCTGCAAAGCTTAAAGCCGGAAAATTAGCTGATCTTGATATTCCTGAGCATAACATGGTTCTATTGGTTAAGCGCCTAATTGGAGAGCTACAAGAGGATGAATCTGGTGCATATAAGAAAGTACCCGTAAGACTCATTAAAAGAGGCTTGGAGAAAGAGGACGCGTCCAAAGTCGCGAATTTAGTTAAAGCCCAAGGCGCTATTTTCAAACAAGAGATGCTCCCAATTGAAAAAATAGTGCATGATTTTGCTATTGATATACTGAAAACCTTAGAAAGCGCTTTCATTATTGATAATAAAAAAGAAACCGAACGACTGAAAAAAGAAGTCCAAAAAGCCATTAACATTATACAAGCTTCTGAAGATCCAGATCGTGAAATCAGAATAGATGTTTTAGAAAAACAATTAGAAAAATTAAAAGGTGTTGATAACATTTATACTGCCACAGAAGGCTTTGTCTTTGATCTTGACGGCCATACATATAAGTTTACAGGAACTTTTGCACCTGTCAACCAAATTCTTGGATTGTTTAAGTATGGAAGGGGAAAAGTTCAAGCATTACCAGATCTTACAATGGGTGGAGATGTTTCTAAGGGAGAGGCTGAATTCTTCTATAAGAAGCCAGAACCAGAACAACCATACATGAATGAACAGGATCTAGAGGGCGAGGAAGAGGTGGCGTATGTCTTTATTCCCGGCGGGTTTAAACCGCCCCACAAAGGTCATATAAGCCTGATTAAGAGGGCTAGCCAGATTGCACCTAATACACGCACAGTTGTACTCTCAGGCAAAGAACCCCGGGCCGAGGGGGATCTTCAAGTTACTGCAGAAAAAGCAGAAAAAATATTCAAAATACTTTTGGCTCATGAAGGTTTAGAGCTTGGAACACTGCCCGGGCAGGTTGAACTTTCATATTTTGATCCTGCCCCAACCGGTATTGCCTATAAAGATACTGCTAAAAATAGAGAACTTAATCGAGTTGGCGAACCTGTGATGTCATCCAGCCCCATGCTTCAAATTGGAATCCGGGCGGCTGAAGAACTAGAGGATGGTGCAACTATTAAAGTTATATCCAGTAAAGCAGATGAAAATTATGGAAAGGCTTTTGATTCGATTATCAATAAATTTTCAGATGTATCTGGGAAAAAATTTAAAACACAAACTCTTGCTTTGGATACAGAGGATGTCAGAGAGGGTGAAAAAATAAGCGCGACTGATATGCGGAAAGCTGCAAACGATAACGATTTTGATAAATTTAAAACATATTTGGCAGATGATCTGCCAGAAGAACAGGCAAAAGCAGTTTTTGATATAGTCCGCGAGGCTGTGGAAGAGTCAACCATGGCTGCTGGTGCTGTTGCAGGATCTTCAGGCGGCGCTTTCACGAAGCGTAAACCAAATGAAGAATCTATTTATACTGAACAGCTTAGAAAAATTGTAAGGTCTATAATCATGGAAGAAAAAGAAAATATGTTAAACGAAGAAAGACAATTAAGAAATTTTATCCGTCAAATTTTAACAGAGGATGATGCCCCCACAAAATCAACGGGGATTAATAAACTTATTGATGTTCTCAAGATCATCCTTCCCACTGTTGAATCATCTTACAAAACCTTAACGACTAGTGCTGAACAAAGAGAGTCTTTCAAACAACACTATGTTAAGTCTATTATTGATACTTTGGCTCCACAGGATGCCATTCGAGATGCTGCTGGTGGAGAGTCCCCTTCTATGTTGGGTGGATCTGCACTTGAAGAGCAAGAAATTGATGTTAAAATAGAAGACGATGAAGATCCAATTAAGGCAGACCCTATGGGTATTGAACTTGATCCTGAAGAAGATGAAGCGAAAGTAAAAATTGCCAAAGATGGTGGAACAGTTCTTAAAGACCCCGAAGGTGGTAAAACTGACATTGCTTTTCCAACAATCCCCGGCCTAGATGAGACTGGTAGAGACCAATCAGTTGATGCGTATAAAAAGACTGTTGATGCCGTGGTGCGCTCTTATAGAACCCTTCATAATGCAGAAGATAGGAAAGAATTTAAAGAATATTTAATTACAAATCTTTTGTTATATTTTGATAAATTCGAAGCTGATATATCTGGTAGTCTTCCTGATATTACCACTCCAGAATATGAAAAGCAAGTGGCTTCAAGAGATCAGTTCAACAAGCCGGTCTCAGAAAACATAGAAGAAGCTATTAAAAATACTTTAAGAAATAGTATACTATATTAGTATATTATGAAAAAAGATAATAAGAAGAATTATTCTATAAGTAGAAAATTAAGATTAGAAAGTAGAATAGATGAAGACTTCTTAATTAAGTTAAACAGTATATCCTTAGAGGATATTATAGCTTTAAAGCTGGAGTTGTCAACAAAAACTTTTAAGGGTAAATTTTACGGACTGCAACTTTACAAGTATATTCCAGAGATAGCAAAGGACGCAGTTGTAAAATATGCCATAGCTGCAACAAATTCAAAAATTAATGCTTCTTATATTTTAGGAATATCTTACAGATACTTGAAATACTTACAGAAAGGTAAAGAATACGAGAAGTACTTTGACACCACACCCTTAACAGATAAAGCGTTTGATGATACACTTTAAATATGAAAATTTCTGAATTGGAGATTGGACAATTCTATACTATAAAAAATAATACAAGAAAAAAAGTAGTATTGAAAAAATCTAATTTATGGGGTCCAGCTTTGCAGTTTGTGGACAATGACACCAGCCAAAAAATAAATCCAGTTTATAGAGGGAGTTTTTATCAATATTTAGGGATAAAAACAGTCAAATTGGAAAAAAGGGTAGAATCAAATCGAACAGAAATTTATACTTACAAGCCGCACATGATGTTGTGTATAAAAACAGGAGAGGTTTGTAAGGTAGCAGGATATTATATCAGAAATTTTTTTGTAAAGCCAACGAAATAGGGAGGTACTATGGAGGCAAATCCACTTTACAAGCGACCATGGGATATAGTGGCTCGTTTCAGCACATTTGAAGAAGCTGATAAAAAAAGAAATCAATTAAAGAAAGAAGAAGATTTACAAGTGAAGGTCAAAAAACAACTGACTGGCTATGTTGTAAAAGCTCGCTGTACTATCGTAGAGGAAAAAAAGCGCACAAAGAGTCGGCGCAAAGATAAGAACTTTTACAAACAAAAAGGAGGAAGTGAATGATTGCTGATGTAGTTGTAGGTCTTCAATATGGCGATGAAGGTAAGGGAAAAGTCACCCACCACCTTTGTAAAACAGGGAACTATACCCATGTCTTGCGATACAATGGTGGTTGTAATGCCGGCCATACTATATTTCATGAAGGTCGAAAATTTGTTACCCATCATATTCCAGCGGGGGTCTTCTTTGGGATTAAAAGTATCATTGGCAATGGCTGCGTTCTTGACCCTGTTCAGTTTTTTAAAGAATTGGCAGAGCTAGAAGCACATGGGGTTAACACTCAAGGTCTTGTATATATTGCAGAGAATTGCCATGTTATCACTTCAGAGCACAAAGAAGAAGATGGTAAAGACAAAAAAATTGGCACCACCAAACGTGGGAATGGTCCTGCCTATAGGGACAAATACAATCGCACTGGAGCATTGGCAAAAAATGTTCCGGCTCTCAAGCCTTTTTTAATTAATCTTTATGATGAATTTTGGGAAAATGGAGAAGTAAAAATTCTTTGTGAAGGCGCACAGGGCACTGGACTAGATATTGACTGGGGAGACTATCCATATGTGACATCCAGCCATTGTTTGACCTCCTCTGCTCTTTTAAATGGAATTCCACACTATGCTATTCGTGATGTGTGGGGGGTTGCAAAAGCATACGAAACATATGTTGGGGCAAAGAAATTTCAACCAGAGCAAAACAAGGTGCTTGATGCCATTCAGGAAGAAGGACAGGAATTCGGGGCAACAACTGGTCGAGTGAGACAATGCAACTGGATGAGTCTGCCGTTTTTAAAAAAATCGATGAGGTTGAACGCTGTCAATAAATTGGTTATCAATAAGGTTGATATACTCAGAAAGGTTCAATCGTGGAGTTTGAGAAGCGGTGAGGGAAAAAAGGAACAAAATGAATATTTTGCATCAGAGGAAGATTACATTTTTAGAATCGAAGAATACCTTTCTGATGCGATGAAAGATTTACAAATTCATTTTTCAAGCAGCCCACACCACATTTAAGGAGATAAGATGAAAGACAAATTTTATAAGTTTCATTTTAAAAATGATAAAATAAACAAAGCAGAAAGTTATGATTTAGAGTTAAATGCTTTTGATGATGCCCTAAAATTTGCTTATAGTAAATTGGATGAGCTTAATAGTACCACACCCGGATATAGAATTGTGGGCATATATGAAATTTTAACTCGTAGAGACAATTATGTTTCATCATTAAACTAATTAATAAAGAGAGAGCAATGTCAAAATATTACTGGTGCAGCGAAAAAACAAAAAAGAAAGTAGAGGAAGAACCGCCTCCAGAGGAAGGCCCCCCTCAAATAATTTTTATGGGCGGCCCGGACGGTGGACCATCGGAGAGTTGCGTCGATGTTGTGGACAACACCATCATGTTTTATGGCGACGTCAACGAGAAAAATGCGAAACAACTCAACAAATCAATTCGTTCCTTGGATAAAGAATTACAAATTTTTAAATTGAAATTTGGCTGTGATTCACCTCCGCTGAAATTATTTATTAATTCTTATGGTGGCAGTGTCTTTGCTGGATTTTCAATTATGGACACCATCAAAAACTGTGTTACCCCGGTTCATACCTATATCGATGGTTCTGCAGCTTCTGCGGCTACATTGATTAGTGTTGTGGCCCAAAAAAGATATATTTTCCCCAACTCATTCATGTTGATTCATCAATTGAGTTCTTCCATGTGGGGCAATTATGAATCTATGAAAGACGAAATGGAAAATTTGGATTTACTTATGGGTAAAATAAAAAAGATTTACAAAGAACACACAACCATGAATACAAGACAAATTACAGAAATTCTTAAAAAAGATAAATGGTTTGAGGCAGAAAAGTGTCTTGAACTCGGTTTAGTAGACGAAATTGTAGAAAATGGCTAAAAAAACTTATATCCTAGATACAAATGTGTATCTAACTGATTCAAATTCGATCTTCTCGTTTAGCAACAACGATATTGTTGTTCCTATCAAAGTGCTTGAAGAGATCGACAAACACAAAAAACGACAAGATAGTGTCGGCTCAAATGCCCGCCGTATTATCCGTACACTGGACGAACTCCGCTCAAAGGGGAACTTATCCAAGGGAGTACGGATAAGGCGCGGAGCGGGCATTCTCAGGGCTAGGAGCTATGAATTAGGGTTGCTCCCACCCGGGTTTGACGACAAAGATCCCGACAACCAGATTTTAGCAACGGCACTGAGTGAAAAGAAAGATAATCCCAGAAGAAAAGTTGTTGTTGTGTCCCGCGATATCAATATGCGGGTTAAGTGTGACGCTCTAAACATTTTAGGCGAAGATTACGAAACAGAGAAGGTGGTAAAAAGCCGTTCGGAAATCTTTACAGGTGTCACCAAACATTTGGTAGATGATCAAGTAATAGATCAGTTTTATGCCGGCGAGAATGTCTTCTTGGATAAAGATGAAGTGAAACTTTTTCCAAATCAGTTCGTCCTGCTTGTTTCTGTGGGTAATGAAAAGAAAACCGCGCTGGCCAGATTTTACGATTATAATAAACATTTAGGTAGAGTACTAGATTATTCAAATAAGAAATGGAATATAAAGTCCAGAAATAAAGAGCAAGATTTTGCTTTGAATCTTTTGATGGACCCAAACGTTAAGGTTGTGACTCTTGTCGGACCAGCAGGTACCGGCAAAACGATGATAGCCCTGTTTGCTGGCCTTTGTCAGGCCGTAGACGACTGGCACACCGTAATTCCCAAACAAGCGCGTTATAACCGCCTTATCGTCTCTAGACCGATACAACCCATGGGCAAGGACATTGGTTATCTTCCCGGCAGTTTGGAAGAGAAGATGTCTCCATGGCTGGCTCCGATTAACGATAATTTGCAATACCTTCTAGGAAATGGCAAGGATAGTTTAAAAGAATATGTTAATGAGGGTATAATTGAGATAGAAGCACTTACTTATATTCGCGGCCGAAGTATAAACAACGCTTTTATCGTAGTTGATGAAATTCAGAATATGACAGCACACGAACTTAAAACTGTTGTCACTCGCGTAGGTGATAATTCAAAAATTGTCTTGATGGGCGATATTGAGCAAATTGACAATGTTTATATTGATGAGACAACCAATGGGCTAACTCACGCCGTTGAAAAATTTAAGGAGCATGATATAGCTGGCCATGTGACCCTTACAAGGGGCGAAAGATCCAAGGTGGCAACGCTAGCGGCAAAGGTATTATAATGAATTTAAAAGAATATATGGTTGATTATGTGGGGCAGAAGCATGATCCAAACAATGATGAAGTAACAGTGGAAATGATTGCCACAACTCTTATAAATGAATTTCCAGAGCTTATTCTTTTGTTGGCAGAAGAAAATTATCTTAGGGGCTACGAACAGGCGCTGGATGATGTAAATAATATAAGAGAAAAATATGGACAACAAGCCAAGGTTTATCCAAAAGTCTGAAGAATATATAATAATATATAATGAAAAAACTACAAAGAGCACAATTCGAAAAAAATCTTAGAGAGAAGTCTGCTCGTATTGAGGCTCGCTCAAAAGAGAAGATGCGGCAAAAATTAAAAAACAGACGAAGTGAAAAAGAAAAAACATTTGCAAAATTTTATGAGATGAGCTATAATGAGTTACGTCAACTAGCAAAAAAAAGAAAAATTAAAATTTGGCGTAAAACAAAAGAGGAATTAATTGAATCACTCATCGAACAAGAAAGACTACATTAGTTATTCACAATTTAAAATGTGGACAGAGTGTGGTCACAGATATAAATTAGCTTATAAAGACAAAGTGCCATTTTACTCTAGTAACGAATATACTGCGTTTGGCACTGCAATTCATGAAACATGTGAAAAGGTTATTTTTGGCAATGTAAAGAAAGACCCAAATATTTTTTTTCTAGAGAGTTTTCAAGAAAGCCGTAAAGAGATAGAGAAGCCCAATGAAAAGCTGGCTTCTGAGATGATCCCACAGGCCAAGAGGATTTTGGACGGCGTTTACGACGCCGTAGAAGAGTATTTTGGAAAGCAAGGGGTAGACTATGAAGTGGGAACTTTAGAAGAGCAACTATTTGTTCCAATCCGACCGAACCTCTCGTTTAAGGGGTATATTGATATGGTCATAATGACTCCTGATGGCAAATACCACATAATTGACTGGAAGACGTGTTCATGGGGATGGGACGCTAGAAAAAAATCTAGCAAACTTATGACCTATCAATTGACACTTTATAAAAAATATTTTTGTGAAAAACACGGGATAGATCCAAAAAATGTTGAGACCTATTTCGCTTTATTAAAATGCACAGCAAAGAATAACAATATTGAAATTTTTAGAGTTACAAGTGGCGATAAAAAAACAGAAAACGCCCTTAAAGCATTAAATAATTTCATATATAATTGTGATAAAAGCGTGTATTTTAAAAATAGGTTATCTTGCAAATATTGTAGCTTTTATAAAACAGAACATTGTAGGTAAATTATATGAAAAAGAAAAAAATTAAAGTTCTCACTCTGGGAGACATGCCTCTGGGCATATCTGGGGTTGGGAAACAATCTCGATTTGTCATCGAAGCCCTTTTGGATAGTGGAAAATTTCAAGTATTCAGTTTAGGCGGGGCAATTAAACATCCCACACACAAGGTGATACAGACAGACAAATACGGCGACGATTGGAAGATTTTGCCCGTTGATAAATTCGGAACAAAAGAAATACTTCGATCAGTGTTGTGGAGAGAGAAGCCAGACATACTTTGGTTTATGACCGACCCTAGATTTTGGGAATGGCTTTGGGAAATGGATACAGAAATCCGCGCTAATATGCCTATGGTTTATTACCACGTTTGGGACAACTATCCGTATCCAAAATTTAATAGAAAATTTTATGAAAGCAACGATGTAATTGTTAGTATATCTAAACTAACAAACGATATCGTTAAGAATGTTGCTCCTGATGTTGAGTTACACCACATTCAGCACGCCGTGGACACCGAAATATATAAGGGTCTTGGCAAGGAGGTTGTATCAACCTTGCGCGAACAAAACAATTTAAAAGAAAAGTTTGTGGTGCTTTTTAACAGCAGAAACGCTAGAAGAAAGCACAGCGGGACTTTAATCTTTTGGTTTAAAGAATTTTTGGATAGAGTGGGTCATGATAAAGCGACTTTGCTAATGCATACAGAACCCGACGATCCCAACGGCCCTAATTTGAATACAATAGTTGAAGATCTGGGGATAACAAACGGCGAAGTTGTCTTTTCCACAGAAAAAGTAGATGATGACAAACTAGCAGCTATGTATAATTTAGCTGATGTGGTTGTTAATATATCGGACGCAGAAGGCTTCGGCCTTTCTTGTTTGGAATCGTTGGCATGTGAAACCCCAGCAGTGGTGAGCAGCACCGGCGGTCTTCAAGAACAAATCACAGATGGAAAAAACGTCTTCGGCGCCGCCTTAAAACCAGCTAGTCAGATGATGGTTGGCTCACAACAGGTGCCATATGTAGGAGAAGACAGGCTCTCAAAAGAGGATTTTCTAAATGCAATGGAAAAATTATACAACATGACTCCAGAGGAAAGACAAGATTTGGGCAAGTTGGGTAGAGAACATGTTCTTAAAAATTACAATTTCCAAGATTTTAATAAAAAATGGCTTAAATTAATGGAAGATGTCTATAAAAAACATGGATCTTGGAAAAATAGAAAAAATCATAAAACATGGAGAAAGGAACAACTATGAAAAAGAAAGTATTGTTGGTTGGTCCGATATTAACACAATCTGGCTATGGAGAACATAGCAGATTGTTTTATCGAGCTTTAAAAAGTAGAGAAGACTTGTTTGATATTTTTATCAACCCAATTGGCTGGGGTCAAACCAGTTGGACATATGACGATAGCGAAGAAAGAAAGGAAATAGATGCTACAATAAATAAAACTTTTGAGCATATGAACAATAAGCTTCCTTTTGATATTTGTATTATGGTAACTATTCCAAATGAATGGCAGCGCTACCGAGCCGCCCCCATAAATATTGGGGTGTGTGCCGGGATTGAATCGGACAGGGTTTCACCACACTGGATTGATGCTGCTAACAATTTCGTGGATAAGATCCTCGTAACTTCAGACTTTTCAAAAGAAACGTTTGAAGTTGAATGGCCAGTTACAGATCAGAACGGAAATAGTTTATTGCTGGAGTTAAAAAAGCCAGTTGAGGTTGTCAATTATCATGTCAAAGACGCATTTTTAAAACCTAAAAAAGAATTGATGGAAAAGCTTGAATTCAAACATGATTTTAATTTTTTATGTGTGGCACAATGGGGTCCGCGAAAAAATATCATTAACACA
>Ga0080013_1005337_pt1 | contig 12064 bp, 13 predicted proteins | sample ETNvirenome_6_85_FD_69236 | JGI IMG/M metagenome (GOLD analysis project Ga0080013, IMG submission 69236) | Marine viral communities from the Pacific Ocean - ETNP_6_85 (SPADES assembly) (version 2) | ecosystem: Environmental > Aquatic > Marine > Oceanic | place: Pacific Ocean | collected 2013-06-19 | reverse complement strand
ATAAATCTCTAATAAAATTTCTTTTAAATGAGGCTCCCAATTGTGAAAGAACACATCAACTTCGTGACCCTTCTCTCGATGAGACAAAATATGCTTTTTAATATATTCGTAGCCGTCTTGACCACGAGATTGTAAATCTTTCAATGAGCTAAAATAGCCCGATAAACATAGTGCAATTTTCATGTCAAATATCCCTTTTCTCGCAGCCAATCTCCAGCTATATCCTCAATCAATTGAATTTCCGTATCAGTTAAGGTATTTCGGTATCCTTTGATTTTGCCGTGGTTCGTCATGTGGCTTTGAGACAAAAAATTGCCTTCTGATGGTTTTGTGTCTGTCTCATGGGCGCTGGCTGGCAATATTACCTCTACTAAATGTAAAATATCATAAGCCTGTTGCGGTCGAAGAGAAATATTAAGAACAGATGCTATATGTATAATCTGAGATATTTTAGATTCCATAGAGGCTTCCTTAAATTTCTCATAGTTAAATTCATAATCGCTCTTATCTCTCCAACTTTCATATGTATGTAAATTATCACAAACAAGCGCTTTAATCCGATGTAATCGCCACTGTTCTTCACTAAAATCTATAGATAGTAGTTTTTTTAAGTCATCGAGAGAAGATATAGCTGATCTGCTGTTATCTTTATTTGTGCTAAGGTTCAGCGATGAGCACGAATTTATCATATCGTTTTTTAATATCTCGCTCTTTCTTAAATTAGACGCTACACAGTCTCTTAAATCTCGGCAAGTAGTAAAAACTTTTGTTTTAGGATCCGTTAGCATGATACGAGAATTGAGACCCAAGCCGTGAGTCTTCATAACTATGGGCCTATTCGTTATCATAACAGCTGTAAGCAACTCGTGTGAGGTAATGCCATTCATATCGCCCATGCCAATCTCTTTACGATTACATCTACAAGATATTATTCCAATTATTATATTATAAAGTAAAGTGCTTCCCGATTGGGGCAATCCAGCTACAATAACCGGCAGACCCTTGGGATTGCTATATTCTTTCATTTTTTCATCTCCACATCTTTAAACAAATCAAATTCTCTCAAATCTCTATAAAACGGCTCTTCGGGGATATCTTCCATATGATCTGGATAATTCTGCATAAGCATTAATCCTCTGGCGGCTTGCTCAGGGCTCATATATGCATTCCAGCCATTAATACTAATATTGTCTTCATGATACATCACTTCGTCGCGGCCTTCATAGCGACCTTTTCTAAACCACTTAGCAGCCTCTTCGTCATCAGTTAAAATCATGCCCCCCTTACCTATCTTCAAATGTTTTTTGATGTGGAAGGAAAGGCACATAAAGCTTCCTGGGATATACATATTGCTTGTTAGGCGCTTGGCTGCGTCGTAAATTGGGTAAGGCTCAAGTTGATAGGCGCCTTTCCATCTATAATCGCGAAACTTAAGTGTGCCGCCAGCATGCAAAATTGATTGTGGAACCGACAAGTATGTGCGTGCTGGAATTATAACTTCATCAACATTTAGATATTGACAGCACAGCAACAATGCGTCTGTGCAATTATCAGTCGACACAGCATACTTTGAGCCACAATAATCGGCTACAGTCTCTTCGAACATCTTTACGATTTTATACGGGTTATGTCTCATCTTAGTATAACTTATCCAAGGGGCGCCTCGCATCTTCTTCTATATAATATCCATGAGGCTCCGTCTTGTATTCATATTTTTTATTAACACACAGAACAAGATCTTCTAGGTATTTCCATACATGCATATATTTTCCTAAATGAGCATAGAGTTTATTTTTAAGTTCCTGATCGGGCCCATGAGTCTCCATGGCTATCATGGCGATATTAGACAAGTCTTTATCCAATAAAAAATCATATTCGGAACCTTCAATGTCTATTTTCATATAATCAATGTGATCGTGACCTATTAATGCAAAAATATCTTCTAATGCAATAGTAAGACACCCTTCAGTTTGAAAAACCTGATCATCGGAAACTGGCTGGATTGTGCAATCTCCAGGTGAAAGATTTTTTGGCCGATACAGGGTTGCTATCTTTCCAGTGTGCTTGGATGCAGCAAGTCTGTGTATATAAATATTATCATGGCTCTCTGCGTGATGTTGATTATAAACCATTATAGATGACAAAAATTGAGATGGCTCAAACGCATGAACTTCTTCATAATCATGAGCAGCAACTCGCGAAAACATTCCTACATTTGCTCCTAAATCTACTGCCACTCGTTTGGGCAAATCTGCAATTGCATCCAGGTGAACTCCGAGTAGGTATGACTCTGATACATCTCCATGCATCTGATTATACCATGCTAATACTTTTTCCCGAGATTGGAACATATCTTTAAAATCAATCATCTTCTTTCTCCATCAGATAATACTTTTTCTTAAAACCGCATCTTTCAAATAATTTAATACTTGCTTCGTTTTCAAGCTTTACTTTCGCATGAGCAAATGGGTTTAGTTTCATCACTTCATTAATCATAAAGGAGCCCACCCCTTTGCCTTGCACATCAGGATGAGTAGCAACGCGAATATCGTTATCTATTACCCCAACATAACCTATTGGTGTTTTGTTGTCAAGACAAATCCAAAAATTATTATTATATTTAAGCATATAGCGAGCTTGATCAACAGGATCTATCTCTGATTGCTGAACAAATCCCTGTCTGACACCATCCATATTGCGTAATTTTCTAATAAATTCCCAATATTGAGGGTCATTCTTGACTAACTTTAGGCTCCCCATTGATCTACCTGCGTGCCAAAAGGGCTATTGCTGCGCAGCCAATAATGCGTAAGATATCCACGTGTGTGTTTCCATCCTTCTAAGTTTAAAAGGGGATTCAGACAACTTCCAATATCCAAATACGTATTGCTGGGTGATTCTTTGAAATTCTCATAAATTACAAAATTGCTCAGAGATGCTGCGGAACACAACACGATGTGATCGTGGATTTTGTTCTTTGCGATATATTCTTTAACGTCTTCAACAACATTATAATCATTAATCATACAGTTAGAGCCGATCTGAAACGTTTTTTTAATTTTAAATGGCAGGCGCTCAATTGCTGCTAACTTGTTAACAACATAGATGATCTCTCGATCAACAAATAACGGCACCATTTCTTCGATAAATCGACGATAGTTGGCATTAATGAGCAAATTCGAGAAAGTCAATGTTTCATGATCGCCGCCGTGAAGTTTAATTTGATAATCGAAATTCTCATCTCCTACGTGAGCGTCGGTGCCGGTACAAATACCCTTAAAATAATTGTCTTGAGTGTGTTTGTAGCTTTCGAGAAGCTTTTCGCGATACATCTGATCGCGATCGGGAAGAAATTCCTTTTGCTCTTCTTCGGTGTATGTGTTGGGGCCTTTGATATCCCCTGTAATATAATAATCATTAGCTAAAATAACAGTTTTATTCTGCATAATAAACAACTCACCATCTGAAAATCGAGAAAATGCAAAGTTTTCTTTAGTTTTTAGCATTGCTAATATTTTATCGAACTCTTCTTTAAAATTTTTAGACATCATTCGCTCCATTTTGGATAAGGTTTATCATTTGCTATCTTAAAAGATTTTATAAATTCAGCAGCCCATTCTTTTTTTATAATACCGTCAGCAGGAGTGCGAGGAGGAAGATAAATACAAAGATCATTTGCCAAACAATATCTTAACATTTCAATCGTTTTGCAAGAATCTGTATGTTTAGAGATTTTAATATTCCACTTGGTATTTTTTCGGACATTATAGTTGCCATTTAAAACTTCTATAAGCAGCTCAACGGTTAAACCATCGGCTCTGGTGGTAAACTCTTCTTCTGTCGCATTGTTGTCGTAGGTGAATATTTCAGTTTTCAAAATATCACCACCATCTACTCGCTCTCCGATGCGCATTATGGAAACACCCCAAGTGCCAGAGTTTAAAATCCTTCCCCACACCAATGAGGCGCCGCCCTGCACATATGGCAAGATGGCGCCGTGATTTCCGATAACTTTAAAAGAATCTATTATATTTTTTGGAACGATTCGGGAATCTCCTAAAGTCACAATCAGTTCAATATCATTTTCGTGACAAAATTGAAAGCAATTGTTCCAATTTTCAGACTTATCTAATACAATCTGATTATCGCTACAGAAATCATCCAACGAAACAGAATTAACTTTTCCTGCTAAATTTTCATCTTTTAAGCCAAACACATAAGAAATCTCGTGAGTTAACAATCTTAAGATTGCCTTCATACCATCTAATGTAAGTCGGGTATTTCCTACTATGGCTAGCTTAGGGAGAGAATCGATTTTGCCCATCGTTTTGCTACCTCGTTATATCCTTCGTGTGTAAAATGCACCCCATCAATTAAGTGCTCTCCAAGGCCATCCATTGAACAAACCATAAAGTTGATCTTTTTAGACAGCTTTATAATACACTGGTTATACTTCTCAATATATTCTCTATTAAACATATAATAGGGACTAAATTTCAATGTCGGTAATGTTGCAACAATTGGCGTTTTACCATTAGCTTTAATTGAATTAATCATTTGTCTTAAATTATCTTCATAAATATCAATCGGAGTAGGAATTTTAGTATCGTTAGTGCCTATCATCAATAAACATATGCGGGCGCCAGAATTTGACTTTAAAATATGCCAGCTTCTTCGTAATAAATCAGAACTAGTTTCTCCATTTATACCATAATTGTGACAAATATAGAATTCGCCCACTTTTTCACTCAAGATTTTACCCAACTCTGCAGGGTAGGAGCGACCGTATCTATCGCGGGCGCCATACGTGAGTGAGTCGCCTAAGCATACAATTTCATTCCAAATCATTGTTAGTTTCCTTATTTTATTTTTATTTTATTGACAGTTTCCCAATTGCCTTTTAGACAATTCTCGATACACATGTCTCGTTCCGTAAAAAACTGTACATGTGAAACTGCTTGATCGTTTGATGTGGCTTTGGAATCCACCCCTAATTCGTATCCAAGCAGCGAACTATGAAGCTCTCGATTTTTGGTAGGATGAGGAGGGCAATAAGTTTGTATATTTCCATATTTTTGTGCAGTATATGAAAAGTGCATATCTTCGCCATTGTCCCATGTAGGTGGCATTTCTCGCCATAAATAAGGCAACCACTCGCGTTTAAAAAACCATGCGTGGCCAACATAGTCTACTCTTTCGGTTTCTAAATTTTGTGATGGCCAACCATGGCGATAATATTGCATTGCGCGAATACCAGTCTGCACATATCCCGCTCCTCCCATTATACCTTCTTTTTTCTGCATCGAATCTAAACAATTCCGATGCCACTTAATGCCTGGAATAGTGTCATCATCATAAATTGCCACATATTCAGTATCTGCTAAAAGGGCGGCAGCGAATCTTCCATAAAATTTCCAATTAAAGTCATTGTGGAAAATCCTATCTACGCCCAAAGCTTTAAAATCAAAGTCATCGTTGTCTTCATGAGCGTTGACCCATAGCCAAATTTGTTTAGGGGGCGACGTTTGATTTCGAATCGCATCGATCTGCATTTTAAGATTATAGGGGCGTCGGTATGCATTTAAAATAACTGTAATATCTTCTTTTGTTTCTTTAGATTTGTAGATTTTTGTGTCGGTAACCGCTTTTTTAATATCTTCGTAAACTCGCTGTCGTTCACTTCGTACAAACTCAATTAATTCTTTACCTTTATATTTTTTAAACCATCCTTCTGAGATACACCCGTTTAGATTAGTAGTAATCGCTTTGCAATTAAGCATTCGAGCTTCCAACAAGACACGATTAAAGCTTTCTAAAACTAGGGGAATAAAAACATAAGCTTCATATGACGCTAATTGTTTGATAAATGTAGCATAATCCGAAGAGCCGATTAGGGCATATTTAAGATTGTTGTCTGCGCAATACTGCAAGCTACCGGGGGTATTTTTAGTGGGATTATGACTATTAACGACGGCAGCAAGCGGAGACTTAGGAGTCTCTAAATTGTCTTCAATTATTTGAAGCTGTTCATCAGTCCACAGACTCATTCCTAAATTAATTACATGCTCAATATTGAGATTCTTCCGAACACATTCAGCCTGAATATATGATTGAGCTAAAATATATTTTGCATTCGTGTATATTTCTCTATTAACAATGTCTGCTGGAGGGGCTAAATAATCCTTATAAACGGCCGGATCGCGCGTTTTAACATATTTATGATCGTGCTCCATAATGCTGTACGAATTTGGAGCTTTTATCAGCTCATTCGACACATTATCGGTCATGAGTGTGAAATTAGAAACTATGAAATGATAACCGCAAGATCGATAAAGTTTAATATGTTTATCGGTCAGTTCTCTGTTTTCAAATTTAACCACATCAAACCCATCGGCTCGAAAAAGATTGATAAGAATATCATCTACAATTTCGGCGCCACCGGCAATTTTATCAATAAAGAAATCAGAAATATAAACAATTTTGTTCACTATTCGAACTCCAACACCTCAGAAGTGGGTGACTTTACAGTAGCAGAATCTGTTCCCAAGACGGCATCTACAAATTGTTTATACATCTTTTCAGCGGCAAATTCTTCATTAATCTCCGCAGCATATTGTTTAAATTTCGCACGTGTTTCATCGCCACTTTCAGAAGTAAGATCATAATAACATTCTCTCATTTTCTGCTTTGCAGACTGTTCTCGGGTATATGCCCACATAGAATCTTTTATAATAACGCCTTCCCATACTACTTCCTGTTGAACCGGCTGTAAATCATATTCCACATTATAAAACCTATTCTTTCCAGTCTTCTTATTTACTAAAAAATCAAGTTGACCAGACCATCCGGTCGCCACCACTGGCATTCCACTATACGCCGCCTCAAAAAGAGGCAGCCCAAATCCTTCACCATGTGGAAATGAGATTAAAGCATCAATTTTTGGATGCGTATAAAGAGAGTGCAATTCTCCTTCTGTCATATCTCCGTGTAACAAATATACTTTACACTGGCGATCGCCTAGGGAACCTAAGATGGCTGTTACTTGCGCAAACAGGCTTTCGCGATCCAATACGCAGTTCTTTGCGATATTAGACTTAAGAACAAGCCCGACATCTTCATCTCTAAATTCTTCTACAAACCATCGAAGAGTAGAGTGCATATTCTTTCGGGGCCCCCACTGAGCCACACATAAAAAATTAAACGCCGTTGAAAGCTCTAACTCTACTGGTTCTGCTTGAATGTGCTTGGTGGGATAATTTACTGTAGTAACGGGAGTCGTAAGACGAGCTTCGACAACTTCTTTAGTTTGCGAATTCTGCCCTTGGTAGACCGTAGTATTATACACGTTCTTGGAGTGGTCTGAAACAACAATAATATTATCTATCAAATTACCTTTTTCTATCCACGGGTATGCAACTTTTGTAGTTTCAATACCGGCAGTGTATCCGATGTCGCGGCTGCTTAGCTTCTCCCATTCATTGGGAATGGTAACCTGAACTGTCGAATCAAAGCCTCCTCCCTGTTGAATGTAAGCAATCGTTCTTTCAATTGTTGAATCAATCCATCGGCGCTCACTATCTGCCTCATTTAGCCATGAGGTTTGACCCCACTTTAGCGGCTGCACATAGATATCGAACAAATCTGCTCGACTTCGAAGTGCCCGTAAAGCAAATCGTGTTTGTTCGCCGTAACCTGAGCGTGTGAGAACGGGCCCTCTCAATAAAATCTTAGTTTTCATGCTACCTCCAACAAGTGCCATCGTTTATATAACCTTCTATCTTCCCATGCGCCATGCTTTTCAATAATTTCATCCATTAGTTGTATCCACGAAGTGGTAAACTTTTCAAAACTATAATGATTTTTTACATGCTCAATTCCGAGTTTCGACATTTTCTCATATCGGGCAGGGGTGATCTTTAGGGCTTTTTTAAGCGTGTCGGTAAAGTCTTTTTGAGAAATCCGGTCTTCATAAATATAAGGAACGCTTAATGAGCCAATAATTGCTTTTGATGCCGGCTGAATTCCCCAGCCAAACCAATTTTTACCGTCTGTAACTTGCTCTTGTAAGCCTCCGGTCATGTTGACTATAATAGGAGTTCCGCACGACAAGGATTCCAATGTCGCCAAGCCAAATCCTTCCGCGTCAGAAATATTGATAGTAAAATCTGCTGCGTTGTAAAGATGCGACAAATGGCTAGGATCAACTTTAGCTGTAGAAAGCAAGACCTGACCCTCATGAACCCCAATATGATTAATAATATGTGGCAGATCTTGACCGTGTGGATCGCGTGCGTCTGTATGCATTAATAGTGTCGCCTTGTCGTGACCCACTTCATCTAAAAATTCTTTAAACCACCAAATAAGGGTACCGCTTTGTTTTCTTCGGGCGTTTCTATTGTTCCAAATAAAGATCCTCTTGTTGGGATTGTTGTATTTGCCCGCTTCATTAAATAAAATACGGTCTCGTAATTCTTTAATTTGTAATAAATCTTCAGGAGAAGTCTTTTTACAAAAAATCTGGTCATCAACTGCATGCGGTAAATAATACGACGGCACATTTGGCGCAACGTCATCTAAGATTGCTTTCGTAACTTTAGAAATACACACAACTTCGTCAGTAGAGCGATAAAATCCCCCATTATAAACTGGAGAAGGAAAGTTATCCCATACATGATAATAAATCATAGGAATGTGATTTCTAACCTCATTTTCAATTTCCCACAGCCAACCATAAAATCTAGGATCGGTCATAAACCAGAGTGCATCTGGCTTTTCCTTTTGGAGAACTGAGCGAATTATTTCATGACTCCCATAGCCATCTACTGGAAAAATACGCCAATCGTCATTCCACGGTTCTACCTTAATGGGATCATAGCTATTGTGTTTCATAGCTCCGCCCAAACAAACAAACTGGTATCTACCAGTTTTTAAAAGCGCTTCGATAAAATATCGAGTCTGTGTGCCCACTCCCGAAGGCGAAAGCGGATGGTCAGATAAGACCAAGATCTTTTTCTTTTTTGTCATTTGTTCCTCATGGACATTCTTTTGTGTGTCTAAACGTACATCGCTCACACGAGAGCCTGTTTTTAATGTATCGCTTATTTTTAATATTGTATAATGCTTTGTGCAATAATTTAAGAGCGTTTTCGGTTTTTCTTGGGCCGCTCGTCACTCTAAATAGTTCCACTCTATTTTTCTTTGCCGTTCTCTTAAGGAGCGCAAAGTGTGTTTCTACATCTTCTGGATTAACATTCATTTTTTGCGCAAAAAAGTGTTTATAAAGAGTAAGCTGATAGGTTGTCATCTTCTCGCTTCGGCGGCGGGAATCCCAGCCCCATCCACAAGTTTTCCAGTCAAAGATATGAACCTTTCCGTCTGGTGTTGATACAATTGCGTCAATGAAACCTTTGAACATATAATCATCTTCTCCGATAATAGGCTCATAAAGTTTAAGTTCTACTGCTTCGACGTTGTATTCTCCGAAGTATTCTGCAACGGCTTCTTCGATTTCTGGAAGTAGAGCTTTCCCTTGTCCCACCATCTGATCAACCAATCCGCTATCCACAGGCACATCGTCTCCGAGGTCAGCAATACAATCAGAAAAGCTACTAACAAAAAATCCTTCATCGTCAATCTCTTCCTTTAATAGTTTTTTCTCACAGACAGCATGAATCGCTGTTCCGAATGCGGTGAACTCATTTCCTTTGAATCCCTTGAGTTTATCAACACGCGTAAGTTTATGATAAAACGCACAAGTTACCCAATCCTTGAGTTCTGAATATGATATATGTGGCAAAATCCCTCCAGATTTATACTATATTATAACCACTTTTCTATTGGTTGTCAAGTTTTTCTGGATTATGTAGGGTAATTAATTTTTTATAAAGCTCGGGGCTTACTTTTTGTAAGAATGAGTGGGCATCTGGATGAAGATAAAACTCTGTAAACCCTGTAGCAAAATATTCTCTTAGGGAAGTGGCCGCGTAGGGAGTAATGAAAATGCCCTTCATCACGCCTGCAAGCTTGTCGTAGCCAATTTTTTTGTAAAGAAACATATCAAATTCTTCATTATATTCAGGATCTTTAAATACAGTAATTGGCGCTTTGTATCCCATTTTCCACAGCACATCGTGAAGATATTTTCTTTTTCTCAAGAATTCTTCTTCAATTTTTTTATCACCATAAAGAAAATATCCATGTGGCTCTTCTAATGAATGAGATATTTCATGTATAACGTCATCCGTCATATCTGCTTCGTCATCTTGTATATTGGAGACGTAAAGCGTGCCTCCATCATAAAAGGCATTTAGGCCACGCTCTTCAAATTCATCGAACCATCCTACTATAATCATTTCTACTTCAGAAAGCAGATGGTGAGGAATTAAAGATTCTATATTGGCGACAACAGCTTCGGAATCTATTTCTTCATTTTCTATCTGATCTTTAAAAAATACATGAATACCAGTAGGGGTATAAAAATCAGTCTGTTGTTCCAACAGCTGTCTCTGATTCTGTTGTATGTAATCCCGTAGCATCATCTAATCCTAATTGGTAACCGCGTAAAAAATTCTCTTCGGCAAACGCCAACACAAATTCCGGAAAATCAATAGCTAAAACTTCAGCTATCATATTGACTGTAACCTCTTCTTTTTCAGGAGAAAGCTTGTTTCCCACATAATCTACCAAATATTTTTTAAGTTCGGAATTTGGTTCTACTGGTAGCGCCAATAAAGGATTGGTGTGGGCTTGTTCTTCTGTAATGGCTTTTTTATCTGACATATATAACTCCTTAATATTATACTATAAAACTTTTGAGGCTAGCGTAGCAAGCTCACTTCGTTCGCCTTTCTTAAAAGTGACATGGCCAGCAATTGGATATTGTTTAAAATTTTCAATTGCGTGGGCTAATCCGTTAGAAGTTTCATTAACATAAATATTATCAATTTGCTCAATATCCCCTGTTAATATAATCTTTGTGCCGTCACCAATACGTGTAATAATAGTCTTAATTTCATGTTTTGTTAAATTTTGTGCTTCATCAATCACGACAAAAGCATTCGCAATCGAGCGGCCGCGGATGTATGTGAGGGCTTCAATTTCTATTTTACCCTTTTCCATATATAATTCGAGGCTCGTTCGATCTCCCATTAGAAATTTCAAGTTATCTTGAATAGGCATAAGCCAAGGAAGCATTTTTTCTTCCATTGTTCCCGGAAGAAACCCAATATCTTTGCCAAGGGGTTGCACGGGTCTAGACACTATAAGTCGAGAGTAATGATTGTGTTCTTGCCTCATCCCAATTGTCTGCTGTAATCCAGCGGCGATCGCCATTAAAGTCTTGCCACTACCGGCGCGGCCGATGAGCGAAACAATTTTAACATTAGGATCCATTAGCAAATCCATTGCAAATGCCTGCTCCTTATTTCTTGAATTAATTTTCCAATCAGGGAGCTTATCATGAACAATCTTTTTTAAAGGTGTGTGGTGACCATTAAAGCGCGCCAAAGCTGTTTTTTTCTCACTAGCATTAGATACCATCATTATAAATTGGTTTGGATACCACACATCTTTTATTTCGTCTTCTTCTATGAGGATATCTTCACCCTCGTAGAAACGATCAACAACCTGATCATCAACAAGATGTTCAACAAATCCACTATAAAGATGATCTGAACTTTCGGCTGCTTTCTCTGTAATATAATCTTCGGCTGCCATCCCAATAGAATCACAAATAACTCGCATATTGATATCTCGCGATACTACAATCATCTTTCTATTTAATTGTTCCTGCTGCACTGCCTGGGCGGTGGCTAGGATAACATGATCTGGGATCCTAAGATCGAGATCAGGAGGAAAGACCGAACCCTTTAAGCAGCCGTATGACATAACTTTAACGACGCCCTTTCCTTTTCCTAGGCGTATGCCCTTTTGAAGATCACCCAAGTTTCTTAATTCGTCAAGCGTTCGAATTATTCGGCGGGCGTTAGCTCCGACTGAATCTTGACGTTTTTTGTGCTTGTCGATTTCTTCCAACACCTTAAGGGGAATAAAAATATCATGATTA
>Ga0080013_1005335_pt1 | contig 12065 bp, 9 predicted proteins | sample ETNvirenome_6_85_FD_69236 | JGI IMG/M metagenome (GOLD analysis project Ga0080013, IMG submission 69236) | Marine viral communities from the Pacific Ocean - ETNP_6_85 (SPADES assembly) (version 2) | ecosystem: Environmental > Aquatic > Marine > Oceanic | place: Pacific Ocean | collected 2013-06-19 | reverse complement strand
CGTCGTCTAAGTCGCTCTCCGAGTCGCTGATCAAGTCAGGAAGATCATCGTACTTCGTCTCTTTGTCTTTGTCTTCGTCGTCTAAGTCGCTCTCCGAGTCGCTGATCAAGTCAGGAAGATCATCGTACTTCGTCTCTTTGTCTTTGTCTTCGTCGTCTAAGTCGCTCTCCGAGTCGCTGATCAAGTCAGGAAGATCAGCGAACTCCTTTTCTCTTAGTTGGATGTATCGAAACAACTCTACTCTATGGTAGAGATTGCGTACGATGTCCAATTCGCGGTCTTTTATCACATCTCTCACATCCTTCTCATCGAAGTAGTGAGCGAGTCAGGGAAGCGTTCCTTAGCTTCTTTTACCATATTCGGACTCTTCTGTTCATTAGACATAATTGATCATCGTTTTGTATGTATCGAAAATTCAACTTTAAAAATAGCTAGGTATAAATTCCACTGAAATAATAATTATTGATAGCACGGCAGATGTAACTAATATTACATACGAATTGAGCAGCTTTCTTCGATCTGCGCATGCACATGAGTAGAAGGGGAGTCATGTATTTATTTCGCTTCCACAGCTTTACTGTACTATTTTCTGCTCCGCTGAGGATAGAGCCGTCCGAGAGCACCGCCAGGCACACCCAGCTAGTATGTCCCTCGAGGACGTGCGTGTAGACGCCGGTCTTGGTGTTCCACACCCTCACTGTCTTATCGACTGACCCACTCGCCAGAGACACGCCGTCGCCGAGCACCGCCAGGCAGTACACATAGTGAGTATGTCCTTTGAGGACGCGCGTGCAGACGCCGGTCTTGGTATTCCACAGCCTCACTTTCTTATCGTCTGACCCACTCGCCAGAGACGCGCCGTCACCGAGCACCGCCAGGCAGCTCACATCGTCAGTATGCCCTTCGAGGACGCGAGTGCAGACGCCGGTCTTGGTGTTCCACAGCCTCACTGTCTTATCGTCTGACCCACTCGCCAGAGACACGCCGTCGCCAAGCACCGCCAGGCAGAACACCCAGCCAGTATGCCCTTTGAGGACGCGCGTGCAGACGCCGGTCTTGGTGTTCCACAGCCTCACTGTCTTATCCCATGACCCACTCGCCATCAACACGCCGTCGCCGAGCACCGCCAGGCAGTGCACATAGTGAGTATGTCCTTCGAGGACGTGCGTGTAGACGCCGGTCTTGGTGTTCCACACCCTCACTGTCTCATCCTCTGACCCACTCGCCAGAGACGCGCCGTCGCCGAGCACCGCCAGGCACATCACATTGTGAGTATGCCCTTCGAGGACGTGCGTGCAGACGCCGGTCTTGGTGTTCCACAGTCTCACTGTGTTATCGCTTGACCCACTCGCCAGAGATACGCCGTCGCCAAGCACCGCCAGGCAGGTCACATAGCCAGTATGACCCATTAAATGCGATTCCCACTTTTTATGCCTGCTACAGCAGCGGGTTTTATTGACCCGCCTACCACATGGTTTATTCTTTCCTTTTTGCAATATATACGCACAATGTGTATTAGAGATCATCGTCAGATTAGCCCTCTAAGGATCCGTTAAAAATCACATTTAGATTTCTCATTCCTAGATAACGTAAATTAACCACACCCGATGTGGGTGTGGTTAAGTGTGTGGTTAAGTGTGTGGTTAAGTGTGTGGTTAAGTGTGTGGTTGGGTCCCGACCTCGCTCTATCATGTGGCTACCTATAGCTACTTAGATGATGGTGAGAGTGATCTTGGTCTGACCCGCTTCGAGTGCAGCCTTCAGAGTTTCCAGAGCAAGTTTTTTCGGAATCGTGTATGTGGCATACTTCGAGTCTAAGAGCTCGTTCTCGAGAGTTAAAGAGGAGAAGAGAGAAGAGAGGACTTCGACTTCGTCAGACTCCTCTGTGAGTGTGCATGGGTTCTTATCGTCCAGTAGCGCGATCTGCTCGGAGTTCGTCTTAAGCCTCTCTTCCTTCTCCTTGAGGCGCGGCGGGATCCATCTTGACTTGGTTAGGACTTGAACGGGTACGATGTCGGTCGTCTTCGCCGGGGTCTTGATCTCGATCTTGTCCAATCCTGTGCGCTTCAAGTAGTTCTCTCGGTTCTCTTCAGGATGGACGTAGTGGCACTTGCAATTAGAAGGTGTGTTGACGTACTCGTTGTTTTGCCAGCGCACGAAGCGACAGCGGTCACCAAAGAGACAGGGCGCCATGCGCAGTTCATCTTTGGTGTGGGCGAATTGGCAGTTGCCATCGCCGTGGGGACACACTACGCCCTTCTGCACAGACCAGCAGAGTCGCGTCTTGGTGAGACGCTTGGCCATCGCTTCCTTGTCTTGGAGTTGCTCGTACGCAGCAGCTCGCTTTTCGTCGTCACCGCGGAAGCGCTCTCCGCGGAAGCGCTCTCGTCTGTAGTGCCGATTAGCCTTTAGCACGTCCATCCGCGAAATGAACCCGAGCTGATGGCTGATGTCGATAACATTCTTCTTCCCATTCTTCTTCCCATTCTTCTTGATACTGCATGAGTTTTTCTTTTTCTCAGGAGCCATTGTTCCAAGTACGGGAAAGTCCTCAGAGGACAGAGTAGTAGCATTATATTCTTTGGTATGAGTAACAGTAGTCATATCTCGATAATCTCTCTCTTACTTCTGTCTCTTTTTCAAATTTATTTTTGTCTAGTAGAGATGACTGGTCAGATCAGACCCTAGTGACTTGTCCCAAAAGGCACAAAAAGTGTCCTCAGAGGAGGAAGTCTTATAGATGTATTGTATAGCTCGCCTATATACGGCGTTCTGGGAATAACCTCGTAGACCAGAAGGAATTTTTAGGGCAGCTTTCTCGCTAGTTGTACTATCAACAGCTTTCAGGGCCGCTTCATTGGCCTATTCATTTGGGGCAAGCAACGGGTTGTTATCGAGACTACCTTCAGAACAACATAGAGAGCTGTGGCACTGTGCTTCATATGCCTTGATGATATCAGAGATTGTGAGAGTATAAATCAAAGTTTTTATTTAGTACTTATTGAAATGACTGTCTCACTATCAAGATGCAGATAGAATCTCTCTGTCCAGTGCTTAGTCGGATCCTCCTTATCGAGGTCTTTCTTATATCTGAGCGGATTCGCATTGATTCCGTACAAAGCTCTGTGTTCTGCTGGTGGATACAGATTAAAACACTCTCTACCCACTTTACCTTTTTCCACAACTAGATCTCGCGCTAAGAGCGCCTCTTCTGGGATCTCAAAGTAGCCGCAAAGCTCGGTCATCTTAAGCGTGTCTCCATCCTTCTTTCTCTTCTCTTCACCTTCCCATCGAAAGCATAGGAACACATACAGGTCGTTGTCACCGAAGTTGTAGCACTGCTTACCTTTATTTCTCGTACCAGCGATTCTTTTAGAGAAGCGCTTACACTGCAACGTTGATGAAATCCCATTCTTATGTTTCTTTCCATGGAATGAAAGCGACTTGAACTGGACCTTTTTAAAGTCATCGGTGTTGTCGAAGCTTATAAACATATCCACGACGCCGTTCTCAATATGTGGAACCTTCCAACGTATCTGTCGTGGATCGAGATCGATATACTGCTGAAAACCGAGATGTTCTTTCTTCTGGGACGACGATGTAGGTTCACGAGCCTCTATCTCGGATATCATAGGTAGATTATTATAAGCGTCCTCAAATCTCTTGATAGATATCTGGTCCTTAAAATCTAATAGACCTCCATCCTTTTCGATAGCCTGTACTCGCTTACGACACATGTCGAGAGTACCATGTTTAGTATCCGGTAGATGCTTACTGTCGTATTCAATCCACCAGATCTTCTGTGAATCCAGTGCGACGCATATAATTAAACAATTCATGTACTTCCCACGATTAACGTGGTTGAATTTGTATATATTATCTCTTATGCTTTTCTTTTCGGTTACCTTGAATTGTAGACATCTCACTTTACGATCGTCTTCTTTTGTATCCTCGTGAATGTAAACGTCAGCGAGTGTACCTTCAACGTTCTTCTTGAATAATTTATCAGAGGTAAGTTTCTGAAGAAATGGTGACTGTGATGCAGCCTCTTGTGCTAACTCTTGAAACAATGTAATCCCCTTATCTTCGACTGCATGGGTGTTTTTAACGCTTTCCTTCCTCTCACTCAAGTTTGCCAGTTCTCGCTCCTTCTTCTCTCTTCGACGCCTTTGATATACTCTCTTTTCTCTCTCCCAGTTTATAGCTTCTTCCTTTGTCTTGAATGTTTTCTTTATCTGTCGTCCATTCTCACGATAAGATGCTCTCCAAGTATTATTTTTCCTTAACCATACCATTTTTTGTGAAAATATGGGACTCTGTCGTATTTTCCAATTCTATTTTTTCCGCTACTGGCCAGAGATGTCTTCTGTACAAAATGTGTGAAGCTTGGTCATGTTTTTATTATGAATCAATAATAAAAATAGTGTCACCAGAATCATAGGGTCGTGCTGTTCCGGTCCCAGCCCTGGTCTTCCATGATCTTGACGAGGTCCAGGAAGGAGCGACCATCGTCTGTTAAAATAGTACCTTTACATGTCAGAGGCGTCACGAAGTGTCCTGCGACCGTTCCTGAGGTCGGGCCGTTGCCACGATAATACCCAGGCAAGTGATGAGCCCTGAGATCCGGACCACATGGTCCTCGGCGAAATATTTGGGGTTAGTTGCTTCATAAGTCATAACTCATTCTACACATACGAATTCCAGATAAATTTCATCTTCACATATTGGTCTTCATGACATGAGAGTTGTCAGGAGGACAACTACGACAAGGTCTACCAGACCAGCCACTTCGGGCTTATTCTTGAAGAGGAAGCGGAAGACATTATCGTGAACGGTGTTCTCAGTACTAAAGAAATATTAACGTGTAAAAAAGCCATACCCGGTATAGGGGATGGTTTTCTTAAGGGTATGCGTTGTTGGGTGTTGTGTACTCGGACCATCCTTTAATCTGGGTCGTGATTCAGAAGCTCATCGTACTCTTCATTACAGTCGTCGCTCTCTGTGTCGCTCTCTGTGTCGCTCCAGTCGTCGCTCTCTGTGTCGCTCCAGTCGTCGCTCTCTGTGTCGCTCTCTGTGGCGGTCAAAAATTGAAATTCGACATAATTTCGGCTCAAAAATCCAATTGTGTCGCTCCAGTCGTCGCTCTCTGTGTCGCTCCAGTCGTCGCTCTCTGTGTCGCTCAGGTTGTAGTCGCTCACTTCTATGTTTCCGATGAGATCGTCGAGGAGAGCAACGTAGTGATCTCTCCCGAGAAGTTCCTCAGGTAGCTGCAGCGCCACAAGGGGCAGCATGTGCTGTTCCTTGGGCATATTTTCTTGTTGTTGTTGGTAGGTCATGTTCCTCACGCACCCAAGCCCACACCGGTGTGGTGTGGGTAATAAGTGGTGTTTTGGTAGAAGAGTTGAGCTACTTGATCAGGCCAGGGAACTCATCGTTCATATTCGATCGAAAAAATTTAAGTTTTTTGTTTTTACATTAACATAACTGTCTTATCATATCCACTCGCCAGAGAGCCGTCGCGGAGCACTGCCAGGCAGAGCACCCCTCTAGGATGTCCTTCGAGGACGTGCGTGTAGACGCCGGTCTTGGTGTTCCACAGCCTCACTGTCTTATCCCATGACCCACTCGCCAAAGTCACACCGTCACCGAGCACCGCCAGGCAGAGCACCCAATTAGTATGTCCTTCGAGGACGTGCGTGCAGACGCCGGTCTTGGTGTTCCATACCCTCACTGTCTCATCGTATGACCCGCTGGCCAGTGTCACGCCGTCCGAGAGCACCGCCAGACAGGTCACACCGTTAGTATGTCTTCGAAGGACGCGCGTGCAGGCGCCGGTCTTGGTGTTCCACAGCCTCGTTGTGTTATCCCTTGACCCACTGGCCAGCGACACACCGTCGTCGAGCACCGCCAGGCAGATCACAGCGCGAGTATGCCCTTCGAGGACGCGCGTGCAGGCGCCGGTCTTGGTGTTCCATACCCTCACTGTCGTATCGTTTGACCCACTGGCCAGAGACAAGCCGTCACCGAGCACCGCCAGACAGGTCACACCTCGAGTATGCCCTTCGAGGACGTGCGTGCAGACGCCGGTCTTGGTGTTCCACAGCCTCACTGTCTTATCGACTGACCCACTCGCCAGAGACACGCCGTCGCCGAGCACCGCCAGACAGGTCACATAGCTATAATGCCCTTCGAGGACGCGCGTGCAGGCGCCGGTCTTGGTGTTCCACAGCCTCGCTGTCTTATCCCATGACCCACTCGCCAGAGACACGCCGTCGCCGAGCACCGCCAGACAGGTCACACCGTTAATATGTCCTTCGAGGGTGCACCTTTCGCTGAGGGCCAGAGGAGCCCATGGTCTGTGCCACAACGGCCCCCAAGTTACCTTTCGCATGTAATCCATAGCAACATCCATACTCTTTGAGCGTCGAGCCGGCATCCCAAGGAATGTTGCGACATTACCGAGTACGATGGTACAGACATTGTTACCGGGTATGATCGTCCAGAACACCCACGCAATGAAGATGACGTCCGTGGTGGAGGTGCAGAGCCGACGTCGTACAGCCTCCATGTGTTTGTTCAATTTCTTCGCGCGAGACAATATTTTTTTTACCATATTTCGAGTTGGTGATTTGATATTCATCTTTCATTATGATACATAAAACTTCTTGTTAGAAATTCACATTTATTTTTCCTTTGACTACTCCCACGCATAAATGCGTGGGATTCTCGGGTTAACTAAATCCTCTAAAAAATTAGATGAAGTAATCAGAGCCCGCTAGGGTGGTCAATGCACCCCTGTCCGTACATCTCTGTCTGCACGGCTCTGCAAGTGGGAATCTAACCCACGAGGTCAATCAAAAGGTATTCGTCATCCACCTTTTGAGCTATGTTAAAAGCAGCGTTACAATCGGCTGTGTCCACAATGCTGGCAATGAAAGGACTTCTTGTCTCGAGTTCCTTTCTTGGTACATCTGCTGCAGTTTTGACTAGTCATATAGGGATTAATAGGAAAAACTTGCAAATGGGCTTTGTATTCTATCATCTGTCTAAGTTGATAGAAGCACCAAGAGTAAATGGATCTGTTAAGAGCTTTACCCTTACGCTTAGGTTTTCTAATTCCGCTACAGCAATGTCAGCTTTGCTATCTTTCACTCTATACTACTACCACCCTGAAGTTCTTGATCCCCGATGCCACGGCATGCTGCATCGCCTGCACCGCCAAGCTGTGCGGCACTCGCAGGACGACCTGGCCATGGCTGTGCACCTCTTGCACGTGGTGGAACCTGCAACTTTTCCCGTGTCGGCAGGGCTTGCCGGTGCCCACCGAGCTGCAGATCACGTCCTTGCACTTGGAGGAGGGCCTTGGCTTACGACTCTTCGATGAGGTGGTCTTACGCTCACTCTTACGCTCACTCTTACGCTCACTCTTACTCTTACTCCTTCTCCGCTTCACCTTAGTCCACTCTTGCTCCTTTACCTTCGGCTTGACCACCTTCGGCTTGACCACCTTCGGCTTGACCACCTTCGGCTTGACCACCTTCGGCTTGACCACCTTCGGCGTCTCTCGCTGTGCTGCCCGCTTGGCCCACACGTTGGTCGTGGTCAGTGGAGTTGACAGGCGAGGCGACAGGCGAGGCGACAGGCGAGGCATCGGGATCACCAGTGGCACTGGCTTCACCACCGGTTTCTGTGTATACTTCAGACCCAGTCGTCCACAGTAGCTCTGCATGCTCTCTCCGGGGTGCAGGAAGGAGCAGCGGCGATGGCGGCAGTTGCTGTAGCCCGTGGCTGTCTTCCTCACGTGTCGGCACGCGTCCTTGAAGAAGCATTCCCCCACTCTCAGCTCGTCGGTGCTGTGAGCGTAGCGGCATCGAGACATGTGGCGACAGGGTTTGCCACTACCCACCGAATTGCACATGCGAGTCTTGGTCAGCCGACTCTGCATCCTTTCCTTGTCCACCAAGCTGGCTCGCCCATCCTGGACCTTCTTTTCTTCCACCATCTTGGGAGTCACGAACTCGATAACCAAGATCTCCTTCTTACTCGACGATGTCTTGCGCTCAACCTTCTTCTTGCTCTCCACAATGGACCAACTCCCGTTCTCCCGCTCATCTACCAAGGCTGCCTCCTTCTCGGCGAACTCGGCCCGGGCCTTGGCGTCGGCTGCCGCTCTTTTCTTCTCTTCTATCGCCTCCTCCTCCACCGCCTTCCGGATCGCGATTTTGCGCACCATCTCAGCCTGCTTCTGCTCAGCCTCCTTCTCGAGTTCCTTGTCCACCTCGGCTTCCTTGATGTAGTCGATGATGATCGTCTTGTCGTTTTTCTCCGACCCGAACATATCGAACTCCTTCGCTCGCTTCTCCTCTGCTTCCTTCTTCTGTGTCTGTACCAGCTTGCGTCGGGTCGCCCTGCGCTTCCTGACCACCGCCTTCAGTCGATCTGCCTCCTTAGTGCCGTGCTGCACCATCTTCGTCCGTTTCTTACCCCCACCATTACGTCGGTGTGAGAAAGGGAGTGGTTTCTTGACCTTCGGCTTCTCCTTCTTCTTGTGCGCCAGCCAGCAGAGCTTGGACTTGAGCTGTCTCTCGTCACGCTCCTTGGCCAACCGCTTCTGTTTCCCGAGCTTGCTCTCCGTGGGCAAGCTCGCCATGATCGCCTCCCACGTGGCCTTCTCTGCCGCCTTAGCTGCCTTCCTCGCCACATCGACCGCCTTCATCTCCACCGTCGCCTTCTCCGCTTCCACCTTCGTCTTCTCTTCTGCCTGCACCCGCTCCTTCTCCAACCACTGCTGGACCGTCGAACATCCCGTCTCCTCCGCCTTCGCCTGACTCAGCAGCTGCATCACAGCAGGTGCTGGGACCTTCCTACACGCTCCCCATGTCTCGGACCGTGACCGTTCGGGAGAGACCAATAAGGCCTCAGTTAAGTAGTCACAATCGTCATAATATGAGTCATACTCAAATAGGTTCGCGTCGTAAGGTTGCTCTGGCGAGTCATACTCGCCTGAACAGTACATATTTTTGTTATAGTGTGTGTGGACCATATCTTACCCTTAGCCTACTACTTCCGTCCAAAAATCAACTTCGTTTTTGGCCTAACGGCGGGTGCGAAGGAGACGCCGTTCATAGCAGAAGGCCCCTTGGTAGTAGTTAGTGGTCATGCTGTTGACATAAAAAGACCCTCGATAGGTAATGAACATTAATGAACAAAATGTGTTCATTAGATTTAGACTGGTATGCCTTGATTTTTTGATTTTACGTCCATGCCACAAATATTTGTGTGTTGAGTGTAGAGTATATTACCAAAGTATCTCCTCCTCCGGAAAGTATCTACAATAAATACTTTTCTATAAAAAATTTCTAAAATATTATACTTTAGAAATTATTCTACACGGAAAGTATCTCCTTTAGCATGATGCTCCAAATTGACTACTCCCACGCATAAATGCGTGGGCTTTCCCGCTCCCTTCGTAAGCATGGGAACAGATTTCTCATCCAGATTTCTCCAGACTAGCCAACCCTTGAATGTATAGATGCGTGGTGAGCTACATACCAAGTGAAACGGGATTGAGTGAAGGCTTACAGAATTTTTATTAGTACAACTTATTATTTAAAATGATAGGAGCTTCATTCTCCACTCGTCATCCCCCTCCTTTGCTCGTTCTCGGCACGCATCGGTTGCTCGGCACACACTAAACATACCACCGACTCCTTGTTTGCAGTAAGAACAGAAGTACCGGAAACAGAGCTTGCATGTTGGTGATGGAAACTCTATACTGCAAAACTCGTTGTCTACGTGTCCGTATCGGCTGGGCGCGAATGTCAAGGTGGCATAAAGAGGTTGAGCTGCGACCTCGCATACAATGTCCTGGAGAGGAGGCTTGCGAAGGAGCTTAGAGCGCCATGCGCTCTGGATCTTGGACACAGCCATATCGGCTGTCATATTCGGATTACTCTTGATAGAAGGCATACACTTACGGTCTAATATCTAGGCTAGGTTTTCAACTTTATTTTTGACTCATCCATAAATTCTATTCCGTAATAAATGACAGTGACCACAAATTATATCTCTGGAATAACCATTAAATTTAACCTTCAATAACAAAATGACATTATTGAGAGTAGGAACCGATTGTAGTGGTATTGAGGCTCCTATTGAGGCCCTAAGACAACTACAGATACCACACAAACATCTATGGAGTAGCGACATTGATAAGTTCGTTATACAAAGTATCAAGGCTAACTACGAACCAGAGATATTGTTTGGAGATCCAAATGGTCCGTACCCAGACGGAGATATCACTAAGAGAGACAATTCCATTCTTCCTGACATTGACTTGTACGTAGCAGGCTTTCCATGTCAACCCTTTTCTATAGCAGGTCAACGTAAAGGATTCAGCGATAAACGTGGGAATGTCTTCTGGAGTTGTTTAGATGTTATTAAGACCAAGAGACCCAAGTACTTTATCCTGGAGAATGTGAGAGGAATACTCTGGAACGATAAGGAAAACAAAAAAGACAAGTACGGAAGGACATGGAACACAATCTGGAGCGCACTACAAGGACTAGAAGAGTATGGTTACTCTGTTGATTGGAAGATTCTTAACACTAGAGATTACGGTATCCCGCAGAACAGACCGAGAGTATTTATGGTAGGTAAGTTAGGATGCGACTTTCACTGGCCATCACCAACAGAGATGGATAATATCAGAGATTATGTAGACCCGATAAGTGATATCGATGCTATTAAACCCAAACTATTTGGAAAAAGACAAGAGAGTGTTGTAAATTCAAAGCCGAATAGTGTATTTATTGATCTAAGTTTTGCAGGATATAGGAAACCATGCAGTACCAGTGATATATATTCCCCAACAATAACGGCGAAACCTTTATCTTGGAACGTGACACGTGGACGTTGGAGCACTATTACAGAGATATTAAAACTACAAGGATTTAATCATTTGAATAGCATCGTAAGTACTCACCAACTTAAGAAACAGATCGGTAATAGTATGTCGGTGAATGTAGTCAGTGCAATCTTTAATGAATTATTATGAACTAATACCCGAAGGTATTAGTTTTTGAATAGGTATACTTAGGCTTTTCTTGTTAAGGTCTTTTATAAGCATATAAACAAACCTAAAATCAATCTGTATATAAACAAATAGTATGACAAGCTACCATGGAGGAAAACAAAAGATAGGAAAACAAATAGCATCTACTATACATATGGTATCTACAATTATGGAAGAAGAAACTGAATATGAGATTAAGGGTTACTGTGAACCATTTTGCGGTATGTTAGGGGTATACCGTCACATCCCCGGATTATTTGAAGGATGGGATAGAATGTTATATATAGCCGGAGATGCTAATGCGTCAGTAATTAAAATGTGGAAAAAAACTAAAGAAGGTTGGATCCCGCCAACTACATGTACAAGAACAAAGTTTGATACTTTACGAAAAAGTACTATTTCGTCTGCTGAAAAAGGGTTCTTGGGACATGCTTGTTGTTTTGGAGGACAATATTTTAATACTTTCAGTACAGATAAAGTTCTTGATCTACCGGTGCAATCAAAGAGAGTCCAAGATATCTCTCAGCAAGTTCAGTTAGTAAAATTCAGTTCGGGAAGTTATGACCAATTTAGCTCGTTAAGAGGTTATGTAATATATTGCGATCCGCCTTATTCTGGTACTACAACAAGATACTTTGACGAAGAAGGCCGAAAAAGATCCTTTGATTATAAACTTTTCGAAAAATGGTGCCAAGACATGGCCCTGTATAATATAGTATTTGTATCAGAGTATAATACTTTGGATATACCAGCTGTTAAAGTATGGACTAAGAAAGGAAAAGCTTCCATTTACAAAGGGCGCAAGGCATTAGGATCTGAAAGTCTATTCGTAGTTTTATAAACTTATACTAATCTAAAATCATTGTTCTCAATAACAAAATGACATTATTGAGAGTAGGAACCGATTGTAGTGGTATTGAGGCTCCTATTGAGGCCCTAAGACAACTACAGATACCACACAAACATCTATGGAGTAGCGACATTGATAAGT